>PDWI01018913.1_pt1 | contig 10738 bp, 3 predicted proteins | sample 1430891 | NCBI WGS metagenome assembly PDWI01 (sample SAMN01162508, study PRJNA174530) | Oral metagenome, whole genome shotgun sequencing project. | biome: Marine environment; feature: Marine mammal; material: Swab sample of the gingival sulcus; isolation source: swab sample of gingival sulcus... | reverse complement strand
GCTGCTTAGCTTATTGCCTTGGATATTGAGCCAAGTCAGCCCTTTGAAATCTTCTATTCCGGTCAAATCGGCAATATTTTTATCCTTCAAATCCAAGGCAGATTTACTTCTGATATTGGCAGTGGGCACAGAATCGTTCAGTTCGCCGCTGTCCCAACCCAAATCGATTAACGCTTGCTCAAAATTATCATCGGGCACATAAGTATTTCCTTCCGCCAAGTCGCCACAATCAGAGGAGTATTCCGCATCAACATCTTTTTCCCAAGCCTTCTTGTCGATAAGGCCATCAGGGTCAAAGCCGGCGTCTATCTGTATGCAGCCCAAATCCGGATTATTCTTGGCATCGAAGGCAGGCTTTACCTCTGTCCAAGGATACTTAAAATTGGCATTGTTGCCATTGGCAACATTCAAAGAGACCAACTGATTGGAAGAACAATCCAAATAACTCAATGCTTTATTTGCACTCAAATCAAGCGTTGCCAATTGATTGCCGGAACAATTCAGATATTTCAATTTTTTGTTCAGACTTACATCCAATATCGTAAACCCGTTTTCTTGAACTGACAACTCCTGTAATTCCTCATTTTGGCTCAAATCCAAAATATTCAATGAGGTATTATCACATACCAGTTTGTATAATTTTTTATTTTGCCTTAAATCTATATTTGAGATTGCATTGCCTGAAATAACAAGACTGCCCAAATTGATATTTTTGCTAACATCTATAGCGGTTAGAGTATTATCAGAACAACCAACGAATTTTAGTTTTTTATTGTACTTGAGTTCCAATTCCGTTAGTTGATTTTCATCCAAAAACAGGGATTCTAATTTGGTATTTCCCTTTATATCTATCGATGTTATCTGATTACTCTTACATGTCAAACTGTTGATTTTCCCATATAAATCGACGGTTGTCGCCCCTATGGTATATGCCGTATTTGTAAAATTGGTAACAGCCTCGCCGGCATCTTTAGTGCCATTATTGTTAAGGTCGAGCCACACATAGGGTCGGTCTTCTTCATCAGCACTTATACTAAGAGCTATCTTTTTGCCGATTTCCTTACTTGTTACAAGACGTATTTTGTAATTATCGGCAGTTGTTTCTTCACACGGATGACTGCTATCGTTGTTCCAATTTGTGGATTCATCCTTTTTCCAAAACGATTGAGGTGTAAAACCATCGTCTAACTGAATACATTGAAGGTCAGCGTTATTGGTAGCATCGAAATAAGTAAATTTATCGTTATTACCATTGTTGACTTTCAATTCACTCAATTCATTGTCGGCACAATCCAGATAGTTTAAAACAGTATCTACTCTAATATCCAACGCTGCTATCGAATTTGATTTGCAACTCAAATAAGTCAATTTGCTATTTTTGCTCACATCCAAATCACTCAACTTATTGTCGGCGCAATTTAAGGCACTCAATTCGGAGTTTTTGGTAATATTCAAGCTGCTTATATCATTACCGTAGCACACAAGATTTGAGAGTAAACCGTGTTTAGAAACATCTAAAGCTGTGAGCTTATTGTCGGCACAATTCAGTATTTCAAGTAAATTATTTCCGGAAATATCCAATTTTGTCAAATTATTTTTCGAACTGAACAAAGACTTAACTCTACCGTACAAAGTGGTATTTTGGGCGCCCAAAACATAGTCGGTAGTGGTATTATCCACTGCAAAGTTGCTGACCTTTTCGCCCGTATCTTTTACGCCGTTATTGTTAAGGTCGAGCCACACATAAGGCTTGTCTTTTTCATCAGCATTTATAGATAGAGATATTTTTTCGCCTACGGCTTTTGTGGTAACCAATCTGATTTTGAACAAATCGGCAGTTAGCTCTTCGCAAGGATGTTCACTATTATTATTCCATATCGCGATATCATCTTTCTCCCATCTTTTCTTTCCTGTTTGTGCTTCGGGGTCAAAGCCATCATCGACTTTTATGCAGTATAAATAAGGATTTCCGGTAGCATCAAAGGCACTGTAATTACCTGAGCCCGGATATATGAAATTTTGGTTATTACCGTTATTAACTGCCAAATAAGTAAGCTTATTATTGCTACAGTTTAAATATGTTAGAGAGGCGTTCTGCGAAACATCTAAATCGCTTAATTGATTTCCTCCACACCCCAACCCCGCTAACACGGTACATTCTGTAACATCTAAATCGCTTAATTGATTTCCTCCACATCCCAACCCCGTTAACGCGGTACATTCGGAAACATTTAGACTCATTAGTTGATTTCGGTAACACCCTAAAACTGTTAACGCAGTACATTCGGAAACATCTAAACTCATTAGTTGATTATCCGAACACCTTAAATCTGTTAACGCGGTACATCCGGAAACATCTAAATCGCTTAGTTGATTATTGTAACACCACAACTTAGTTAATACGGTACATCCGGAAACATCTAAATTTGTAAGTTGATTTTGGAGACACTGCAACGTAGTTAGCGCAGTACATTCTGAAGCATTTAGACTTGTTAGTTGATTTGTGTGACACTGCAACTCAGTTAACACGGTACATTCTGAAATATTTAAATCGCTTAGTTGATTATTATTACAATTTAACCACGTTAACGCGGTACATCCGGAAATATTTAGACTCGTTAGTTGATTTGTGTAACACCCCAAAAAAGTTAACGCGGTACATCCTGAAGCATCTAAACTCATTAGTTGATTATATCCACAGTACAATTCTTTGACCTTACCATATATAGTAATGGTTTGCGCACCGATTGTATAGGTGGCAGGACTAAAATTTGTTACCGCTTCGTTTTCCTCTTTAGTGCCGTTGTTATTAAGGTCAATCCACACATAGGGTCTGTCTTCGGGGTCTGCCCTTATGTCTAATTTTACTGTTTCTCCTACTGCCTTGGCAGTCGTAAATGTAATTTTATCTTGCGCTCCGAGTGCTCGCGCGGTAAAAATCACAGATAATAACAATATCACCTTCAAAAATTCAATAATTATTTTTTTCATAATAAACAAAATTTAAGGATTAAGAAATATAATTTAAATATATCTGCAAAGATACCTCAAAAAGAAATGCGCCGCTTGACTTTGTGGTTGAACGGTAGGAAATCCGTGATGAACTGCAGTATTTTGTGGTTGAACGGTAATTTTGGCTTTTTTTATAATGGTTAATTGTCAATGGTTAATTGTTAATGATTTTTCAGGTGTTAGGCGTTTTTAAATGAAAAATGAAAAATGAAAAATTATTCCCTCTAACGTGTGCGCCCCTCTAATTCGGTTCAACCGCAAAGAACGCAAAGGTCGCAAAGAAATTCCCCTGCACTCGTCCTACGCGCATTATCAATTATCAATTTTCAATTCTCCATTAAAAAAAGCATCCGTCAGAGGGCATTAACCATTGACAATTGACAATTAACAATTATTTTATGCGCATTAACCATTGACAATTGACAATTAACCATTAAAATCGCTTCCAACTTCCCGCTTATTAACAATTAATAAAGGCACGTGAATGTGTGTCTCCTTTGCTTTTAATACTTATTCAAAGGTTTCTTCTAATAAATAATCCTTATAAATGAAACCAAGTGCTTACCTTTATCGTTAGTAACGTAAAACAAGTGTATGATTATTTCTTTTGGTTCAAAGGAAACAGAGCAAATTTGGAACGGAATAATGGTATGAATTAATAAACAATGGAGGATAATTTTTAAGTGGAATAGTGGAAACGCGAGTGAAGTAAAAATAATAGATTATCATTAAATACATGTAGTGTATGAAAAAGTTATCAAATGTACATCCGGGAGAAATTTTGCACAATGAATTTCTTAAGCCTTTAGGAATCACGGCTTATAGAATATCTAAAGATTTGAATATTCCACAAACCAGAATTTCTGAAATAATTAAAGGAAACAGAAGAATAACAACAGATACCGCCTTGAGATTGAGTAAGTATTTTGGAAACTCTGCAAAATTTTGGTTGGGGCTTCAAAACGATTACGATATTGAAGAAAAACAAAAAGAAAAGCAAAATGAATTGGCAGAAATAAAAAGAATTGTAAATGTTGCTTAGTTTATTTTTGAGACGGAAGCCCGAAGACCGAAGACCGAAGTCGGAAGACCGAAGCGAAATAAGGTGTTAGGTTGCGCTCTAACGTGTACTCCCTCTCACGTATTTTTTAGAACCATTAAGAAATTAAGGGTGATTAAGGCAGGCGCGCATTTGCGCGCCTACAATTCTTAATTTTTCATTTGCTTCTATCTTCATTAATTCGCTTCCAACTTCCCACTCCCAACTTCCCGCTCCTCACGCATTAACAATTAACAATTGACAATTAACCATTAATTAACGACAATTTTCCTCACCTCGCTTCCTATCTTTACAAAATAAATGCCTTGTGGGAATTTCGATACATCTACGCGCGTCAATTTCGATTGAATATCTTGCGTCAATATAACCTTGCCCGATAGCGTCAATACTTGCAATTTCTTATATGCCGATTGCTCGCCGAGTTCTATCGTTATCACGTTTGTAACGGGATTAGGATACACCTTTAATGCTTCCTGGTCGGCTAAATCATCGGTGCCAACATCGTTGTCGGTAATCAATTTTATACTTGGTTTTAGAAGTGTATTTTTGCTGTCTCCCGATGGTATTTTGTAGTAAGAGTCGGCATTTTCGCTTTCTCCGTCGATATTCAACCTAAATATTAGATAATCGCCCCCGTGTGCACCATTGTTGAGCTGTTGCTTGTAATAGTTTAAGATGTTTATTGATGCGATGCTATCGGTTTTTATTTCCCCTGTTGTGTTATCTTTTGAAATAAAATCGTCCATTATCGGAATAAAATCTTCGGGATGATTATCAAAATCTCCCTGCCAAAATGTGATATTGCCTATTTCCGGCTTTCTTTTGAAAGGTAACGCATATAAATCTATATTACCATTTGGAGTGCCTATGATATTCTCTAAAACCAAGCTCAATTCTGCATTTATAATGTCCTCCTTTGGCGGTATGGAAGGAATTTTAAAAATTAAAATGCCGTTGGAACTTCTGCCGTTTTCGTTGTTTCCTATTTTGATATATTCATCAAAAATCCATTCTATTTTGCTATCCTCGTTTATTTCCATATCGTAACCCAATGACTGCGTTAGTACGTAATTGCACTTTTTAAAATCATCATCGGTTTTGATATTGATTTTTTCTATATCGGAGTAGTTCCCTGCGTTGTCTTCGCAGTATATCTCAATCGGATAATTTACGCCCGGAAATAAATTGGTTATTATACACTGATTTGTATCCGTTATTATATGCTCATTATTGCAAATGATATGATAGTTTTTAATGTCGAAATTATCATTTGACGAAGTCCAATTCAAAAGTATATGTTCCGGTCCTTTTTCGTAGTTAATGCCGGTTATTTTTTCGGGTTGCGACAAATCTTGGTCGTTGCTATTGTATTCAAAGCAGCCTAAATCTGTCGTTCCCACGTTGCGAAGACGATTGTCGGCATCTTCCGTTGGGGCATCTTCCGCCTTACCTTTATCTACACAAACGGTATTTGGCTTCAGGTGAAAATTCCACCTTGAGTAATTGACAAAGATATTATGATTATCGTATGTTACGAAATTATGGTCATAGGTGCCGGGATAATTCTCTTGAAAACTTAATCCCATAATGTTATTACGCGTAAGGTTTCCGAAACTGGGGTCTCCTTTTTTTGTATTGTTAATTCTTATCCAAGGTTGTGTATTTGGCTGATACAGTTTCAAAGGATTTTTCACAACGGTATTGTTGACTATTTTTGTGTATTTCGCACCATAGAGGGATATGCCGTGAGGATGATGAATGACTACCAGATTATTTTCGATTGTCCAATCTTCCAAATAGCCGTCAAAATCTACAATTCCTTGCATTATCTCCGTTTGTAACGGCAATTCGGGATAGCTGATGTCTGTAATTTGATTGCCGTTTATTATCAATCCTTTTACGGGGGTTCCTACCGTCCAACTTTGAAAGGCATCATCGTGATTTCCTGTTTCATAATCCGAAACTGTAGCATTTTTTATTTGGTTGTATTCAAATCTGCAAAAATTGCCAAGTCCGCGAATGGCATCTCCGCCAAAATTGTTTACGATATTGTGCGATACATTATTGTTACTCGCGTGTATTGACACTGCAAAGTAGGTATTGAGAATGATATTGTTTTTGAACGAGCAGTATTTGCCCGTACATTTTATGCCGTCTCCGGCATAATCGTACCAATCTTGAATCGTTTTCCAATTGTTTATATCGGAAGTTCCGAATATCTCACAGTTTTTTACCGTGATATTTCTCGACCCTCCGGATATATTGACATATACGCCCTTTTCAAAACTTCCCGATATTTCGGGGGTAATTTTAATGCCATAGACAGTCCAATTATCGGCAAGGCTAAAGGTAAGCTTTTCAAAGTATGGGATATGCCCTCTTTGGGCGGTTATATATACCTCTTTTTGATTGCTCGAAGAGATAAAAATATCTCCGTAATTGCCTCCTCTCAAGTAGATTATTCCTCCCTCCGAAGTCAATGCGTGCTCAGATGTTGCTCTGTCTATGGTTTTAAAGGGACGATTATAGCTTCCGTCATTGTCGTTATTTCCATTTACGGGGTCTATGTAAATTTTGTTTGCTATGTCTTTAAAAGTTATTTTCCCGTCTCCTTTTTGTAGGGATTCTATTTTTGCAAAAGACGGCAAATTTTGCGCCGTATAATCCACGTCAAAAGTATTGTTTAGTGTAGAGAAAAACACTTCCATTTTTGTCTCTACAAACATTTTCTGATTGCCTATTTGGGAAACTATCAATTCGTTATTCTGACCATTGGCGTGATAACTCAAAAATAATATTATTGAAATTGATAATGGTATAAAAAATTTTTTCATAATTTAGGTTTCTGTCAAAAATCGTCATAAAAGTACATTATAAATTAGATATTTACATAATTTTAAGGTTTTTTTTCAAAAAATTAAACAATCGTTTGCGTAATTCTCAAAATTAGATTAACTTCGCTATAAAAATTAAAATTTATTCGAAGGATATTCAGAGTTTTCATTAATAGATTATTGATATGGAAAGAATTTATAAGTGTTTTTTTACTTTGGTTTTGTCTTCTTTGCTGATTTTTAACGGCGGAGTAAATGCTCAAAGTTCTAAGTCGGGAGTAGTCTCGGGAAAGGTTGTTGACCAATCGACATCGGAAGAATTAATAGGGGCAACGGTATTGCTCAAAGGGACAAATAATGGTACCGTTACGGATTTGAACGGGAATTTTAGACTTACAAATTTGCCAAACGGCTTGGTGGATTTGGAAGTGAGATACATCGGTTACGAAACGGCAACCGAGCAGGTGGATTTGTCGGCAGGTAATATTTCCGACCTCATCGTCAAGCTGAATTTGGTAGGAGTTATCGGCGAAGATATCATCATTACGGCACAGGCGGAAGGACAAATTGCAGCGATAAACAAACAATTAGCATCTAATACTATAGAAAATGTTGTTTCTGCAAAGAAGATACAGGAGGTGCCTGATGCCAATGCAGCAGAATCTTTGGGTAGATTGCCGGGTGTCTCTATTTTGAGAAGCGGAGGCGAAGGGAGCAAAGTGGTAATTAGAGGATTGGCGCCTAAATTTAACAAAGTACAGGTGGAGGGCGTGAAAATGGCTGCGACGGGTAGCGATGACAGAAGTTCGGATTTGAGTATGATTTCCCCGTATATGTTGGAGGCGATAGAAGTCTCTAAGGCAGCTATGGCAGATAAAGAAGCAGATGCTTTGGGCGGAAATATCAATTTTGTTATGAGGGAAGCCCCCGAAGGTAAAAAATTGGATGTTTTGTTGCAAACCGGTTTCAATCAATTGAATTCGGATTTTAACAATCAAAAATTTGTACTCGGCGGCTCTAACCGTTTTTTTAACGATAAACTCGGTGTTTTTGCACAGATAGACTTAGAAAGACGCGCCAGAAGTTCGGACGACCTGACTGTCGATTACGGCAAGAGCTGCCTGCCGGCTCTATAAAATTTAGTAATTTTGGTAGCTTGATAAAGAAGAATCAAATAAACAGGTACGAGATTTATGAAAATACTTTTCATTTTCACAGATACGGGTTTGACCAATTGGAAAACGATATTAGGATTTTGACCAATTCTCTAAAAATCAGAAAGGATTTCGGTGCTTTTACTATTTTTTCACAGGCTTCGTATTCTTTTTCGGACAATGTTCTTCCCGATAATTTCAATTTGACAGCCTTAGAAACCAATGCCTTTTCAAAAGAATTGGAAAGCACGGCTAAGGTAGATGAAATTATCAATTTTGCGAAAAACGATTTTTCAAATGCTAATATTCAGCAAATTTCAAAAAGAAACTATACCACTAAGGAAAACGAATATTCCTTTAGCTTGGATTTGCAGTACCTTTTGAATGTAAATGACAACTTGAATATGAGGATGAAAACCGGAATAAAGTACAAAAAGCTATTCAAGGATTACAAATTAGACCTCTATACAATTCCTATCAAAGATTCCGGACACGGCACTGAGTTCAGATTGAAGATGCTTGAGACATTTTCGAGATTGAGCGATTCTTTGGGGCTTAATGCGAGTAAACTTCCCTACAATCTATTTGTAGATAAGGATTACGGTAAAAAGGAGTTTATAAATAGCGATTATTATGTGCAGGGTGGTGCGGATGTAGATTTTATAAATGAAATAGCCGACCTTGCCGAAGACTATTATTTCTATGACCATGCCGGCTCCACCAGAGATAATTACAACGGAACGGAAGATTACAAGGCTGCCTATTTTTTGACTCAATTTGACATCGGCAAAAATATTACCTTTATTCCCGGACTGAGATTTGAGAGCAATGAAACGGAATACACCGGAAACAGAGGCGATAATACCGTAATTAACACCTACGAAGGATATTTTCATCACGATACAACCTTGACGAGAAATAACAACTTCTTACTTCCTATGATTCATTTGAGATTTAAGTTCTTGAAAGGATTTGACGTGAGAATGGCATATACACACACTATCGCAAGACCGAGCTACAATCAGATAATACCGAAATGGGACATCAGTCTTAGCTCCATTGCATTCAACAATCCATATTTGGTGCCTGCATTGTCCAAGAATATTGATTTGCAGTTTTCGGCTTACAGGAATAAGTTGGGGCTTATTTCTCTTGGTGGTTTTTATAAGCAAATAGATGATTTGATTTTTGATGCAGGGAAAACTATTGTGAAAGAAGAAGATGTTACCAAGCACAGTTTGCCGGAGAGTTACCTTGGAACGACTTTGTCGAAAGTCATCAATAATCCTAATACAGGTGTTTTATATGGTTTGGAATTTGAATGGCAGACTCGTTTTTGGTACTTGGATAATTTCTTAAAAGGAGTTGTTTTGAACATCAATTATACGCACACTTTTTCGGATGTTGATTACGAAAGAACGATATTGGAATCGGAGTATATTCAAGAGCCTCCTTATGAAATAAAAAAGGAAGTTCGTTCGCCTTACAGCGAAAGGTTGATATATCAGCCGACGAGTATTTTTAATTTAACTTTGGGATATGACTATAAGGATTTTTCTTCAAGAATATCATTTTTGTACCAAAACGACATATTCTCAAGACCTAATTTCTTTAGAAAATTACGAGGAGCTACCGATAATTATTACAGATTGGACTTGAATATGAAGCAAAAATTGCCTTGGAAAGGATTTGAATTGTTGATGAATTTTAGCAATTTGACATCTACCCATGAAAGCAATTCTTTGATTTCTACCGGACAGGTTACAAGGAAGCAATACTATGGATTTACGATAGATTTGGGACTTAGATACAGGCTTTAGAGCTTAACAGTATATTATTTTATAAACTTATAAAACATCATTATGAAAAATTATTTATTTAAATTGTTTACTTTGTTACTTTTCAGCACATCGTTGATAGGACAAGCCGATACGGTGTTGGTGCCAAGTGTGGTTGATGGAGAGCCATTCGGTGCGATTAACAAATTTATACTTGGAGATACGACATCAACAGGAGAAAGGGTTAATCCCGACAGATATTACAAGTTGGAAAAAAATAAGATATATTTTCTTAACGGAGAGTTTCACGCGCATTTTGACCTTAGATTGATAGCCGACGATGCCGGAGAGGGAGAGAAACCACCGATAGTGGCTTCTACAACCGGTAGTGACGGTACTATCCAATTGATACAATTCAACTTATTCGGAGATGCATACATCAAAAATATAATATTTCAGATGACTCCTCCAAGCGGTAAAGGAGAATCAAATGCTTCTTTTTTCCTTTCAAAGGAAGATGGAAATTATGAATTTGATAATGTCAGATGGGAGTGGGGATTATGGACTGCGATTGCCGTTGTTATACCTTTGAATAAAATAAAAGTTACCAATTGTTATTTTAGAAACCAACAGCATAAAACCAATATTTTCAATGGTAGAGGTATTACTTTTTATCAGGAGAATCCTGCGGATACCGTTATTATTCAGAATAATACCTTTTTCAATATCAATTCATTCAGTTTTGTAGCTGACAATAGTTCTATTCCTCCCGGATTTTTGTTATTCGACCACAATACAATCGTTAATCAAATAAAATGGCCTATTCATTCTTATTGGATTACAAACGCAGTAGTTACCAATAATATATTTTTCAACTCAAATGCATTTGGTGAAAATCAT
>PDWI01009985.1_pt1 | contig 10740 bp, 12 predicted proteins | sample 1430891 | NCBI WGS metagenome assembly PDWI01 (sample SAMN01162508, study PRJNA174530) | Oral metagenome, whole genome shotgun sequencing project. | biome: Marine environment; feature: Marine mammal; material: Swab sample of the gingival sulcus; isolation source: swab sample of gingival sulcus... | reverse complement strand
GCTTGTTCTTCTCGGCAGTTGTGGTGGAGGTGAAATAATGAAAAGCGGTGTCATTGTCGCCGTTGGCGACAGTCTGACCGAAGGGTTTGGTGTCGACGCCGATGCCAGCTGGCCTGCTCTTCTGGAACAGCGTCTGCGCAGCGAAGGGTTTGACTATACGGTGATCAACAGTGGTCGCAGCGGCGAGACCAGCAAAGAGACGCTGGCCCGTCTTGACGACATCCTTGCCCTTCACCCCGACATGGTGATTGTTGAAACCGGTATCAACGACCTGATGGTCAGCGGCAATGTCTCTGCGACCCGAGGGAATATCGCCGCGATCCTTTCCCGCCTTCGCGACCACGAAATTCCGGTGCTGCTTGTCGGTATGCGGATGGTGTGGATGCCTTCCGCCTCCGGGGCAGGAGAGTTGAATGCCCTCTATCCGGAGCTGGCCGACGAGTACGATGTTGTCTTTATGCCGTTTCTGTTGACCGGAGTTGCGCTGAATCCGGAGCTCAACCTCTCCGACGCTGTCCACCCGAACGCCGCCGGCTACAGGATCATTGCCGAAAACATCTACCCTTACGTCCTCAAAAGCCTTGAGCAGCGACAACGATAACAGCCGCAGTGACCGCGAACTTGCGACCGAACTGATCCTCGAATCGATATCCGAGGGGGTGTTTACCGTTGATCATCAGTGGCGGATAACCAGTTTCAACCGCGCCGCCGAAGAGATCACCGGGACGCCGAGAAGTGAGGCGCTTGGCCGCCCCTGCTGGGAGGTGTTCCGCTCGAACATGTGTGAGGGTGAGTGCGCTCTGCGGCGGACGCTTGCCGAGGGGCGTTCGATCCTTGCCAGTTCGGCGTGGATCATCAACAGCAGCGGCCGGCGACTGCCGATCGGGGTCAGTACGTCGGTGCTCAGGGACAGCGAGGGCAGGGTGCTGGGCGGGGTCGAGACCTTCCGCGATCACTCTGTTGTTGAAGAGCTGCGCCGCGAACTGCGCGAGGCGGGACGGATCGGCGAAATGGTGAGCCGCAGTCCGGCGATGGAGCACATCTTCTCGATCCTGCCGCAGGTTGCTGCCAGTGACAGTACGGTGCTGATCGAGGGTGAAACCGGCTGCGGCAAGGAGGTGCTGGCCCGCAGTCTGCATCAGCTCTCGGCGCGCAGCAGCAGCCCCTTTGTCGCGATCAACTGTGGTGCTCTGCCTGATAATCTGCTCGAGTCCGAACTGTTCGGCTATCGCGCCGGAGCCTTTACCGATGCGGTAAAGGACAAGCCGGGGCTGCTCGCGACCGCTGCCGGTGGCACCCTGCTTCTTGATGAGCTGGGCGAGACCTCCGCCGCCTTTCAGGTGAAACTGCTGCGGGTGCTCCAGGAGCACCAGTATCAGCCGCTGGGGGCGGTCGACCGGGTTCCTCTTGATGTCCGCATTGTCGCCGCGACCAACCGTAATCTTGACGAGATGGTCGAAGCGGGAACCTTCCGCCGCGATCTCTTCTACCGAATCAACATCATCTCCTTTACCCTGCCGCCTCTGCGCAAACGACCCGAGGACATCCTTCTGCTCGCCGACCTCTTTATCCGCCGGATGAACGCCCGCAGGAGCCGCGAACGTGCCGAGATAACCGGACTCTCGGCCGAGGCCCGGGTGCTGCTGACCGCGCATCACTGGCCGGGGAATATTCGCGAGCTGGAGAATGTCATTGAGCGCGCCTTCGTGCTCTGCCCCGGCGGTGAGATCGAGGTGGTGCATCTGCCGCCGGAGCTGGCGACAATCCCGGTCTCCGCCTCTTCTTCGCCGGCGGCTCCGGCTGCTGTTCCGACGGCACTGCGGGTCAGCTCCGAGGAGTCGGAAGCGGCGCGGATCAGTGCCGCGCTGGCCCGCAACAACGGCAACCGGCTGGCGGCGGCCCGCGAGCTGGGAATCCACAGGAGCACACTGTTTCGGAAGATCAACAGATATCGCATTATCCCGCCGAAACAGGACGGCCGCAGCCGCTGACCCTGCCTCAGCGTTGCGCATATGCAACATTTACCGGCGCAGAGAGTCGCAGCTGTGCGACTCTGTCGTGTTCGTTTCCGCGCTATGGCGGTTTTTTCCTGCTGGCATGTTTTTTGCTTGTTCCCTCCATTATGAAATGCGCGATCACCATCTGGGAGAACCGTATCTCTCCTGTCTTTGATTCTGCCCGCCGTCTGCTCGTTGTTGAGCTGGAGCAGGGGAAGATTGTCGCCCGCAGCGAGATCGCGGTGGCCGACTCGCCGTTTGCCACTGTTGCAGAGCTGCAGCGGCAGGGGCTTGGACTGCTTCTCTGCGGTGCCCTCTGCGAACGTGGCCTCAAACTTCTTGAGGAGAGCGGTATCGAGCTGATCCCGTTTCTCTCCGGTGAGGTCGACGATGTGCTCGCGGGGCTGGCAAAAGGTGAGGAACTGGCGGCCTTTGCGCTGCCGGGGTGTCGCCACTGCTGCTGCCGAAGGCGGGGGAGGGCCTGTGACGGTGCGGGAACAAGGCTCTGTCTCGGCAGCTCCTGTCGACAATCTTGAACGTGAGGAGAATATGAAATTTCTGTGTGTCAGTAACGATGAAACCTTTGCCGACTTTCTTCCGGTGCTTGCCGCCCACGGCGAGGTCGAGAGCGTCTCGTCGGCGGCGGCGGCGATGGCGCTCGTTGAGGCGGAGACGTTTGCCGTTGTCTGTGTCGGAGAAGAGCTGGCAGAGGGGAGCGGTCTCGACTTTGCCCGCGATTTTGCCAGACGTTTTCCACTGACAAACTGTGCTCTTGTCAGCGGTCTTGATGAGGAGGAGTTTCATGAAGCGAGCGAAGGGCTCGGGTTGGTGATGCAGATTGCTCCCGCCCCCGATGCTGCTGAGGCGATGCGGCTGATCAGCGTTCTGATCACCATTAACAGCCTTTTTTAATGAGAACAGAGATGATAATAAGTATAGCCAGCGGCAAGGGGGGGACCGGTAAGACCACTGTGGCGACCAATCTTGCGAGCAGCCTTCGTGACAGTGGTATGATCGAGAGTTTTACTCTTCTTGACTGTGATGTCGAAGAACCGAACGCCCATCTCTTTCTCAATCCACAGCAGATCACCGAAGAGGTGATCACCACCTTTGTTCCGGAAGTTGACGGTGAGAAATGTACCGGCTGTCGCAGATGTGTCGACATCTGTCGCTTCAGTGCGATCACCGTGGTTGGAGGCAAGGCGCTCGCCTTTCCCGAACTCTGCCACAGCTGTTATGGCTGTCAGCTCGTCTGTGAGGCGGGGGCGATCGGTGACGGCCGCCGCGAAATCGGGGTGGTCGAAAGTGGCATGGCGGCTGCGCTGCCAATGCACAGCGGCCGCACCCGCATCGGCGAAGCGATGTCGCCGCCGCTGATAAAGGCGGTTCGGCGCCATGAAAAAGAGAGCGAGCTGACCCTGATCGATGCGCCGCCCGGAACCTCATGTCCGGTGATAACCGCGATGCGCGGTACCGATTTTGTCGTCCTTGTGACCGAACCAACCCCCTTTGGTCTCCATGATCTCCAGCTTGCAGTTGAGGCGGTCAAGGTCCTCGGTATTCCGGCAGGGCTGGTGATCAACCGCGCCGATCTCGGTGACGGTAAGGTCGAGGAGTATGCCGCCGCCGAAGGTCTTGAAGTTCTTCTTGAGATCCCGTTTGAACGGCGTTTTGCCGAGGCCTGTTCGCGTGGTGAGACCATTGTCGCAACATCGCCTGAGTGGCGGGAGAAGTTTCAGCGGCTCTACCACCGGATAACTGAGATTGTGGAGGGCGCAGATGATTGATGAGATTGTTGTGATCAGTGGTAAGGGCGGCACCGGCAAGACCAGCATCACCGCCGCTTTTGCCTCTCTTGTTGAGAATGCGGTGCTGTGTGATGCCGATGTTGATGCGGCCGATCTTCATCTGCTGCTCGCCCCGCGGATTCTCAAGAGCACGCCCTTTCTCGGCGGCGGGCTGGCGGAGATCAGGACCGCCGAGTGCGTCGCCTGTGGTCTCTGTCGCACGGTGTGTCGCTACGATGCGATCGGTGAGAACTATGTGGTCGACCCGATCGCCTGTGAAGGGTGCGGTGTCTGTGTTGATCTCTGTCCGCAGGGGGTGATTGACTTCCCGCTGCAGCAGTGTGGGGAGTGGTTTCACTCCGAGACCCGTTTTGCACCGATGATCCATGCCCGCCTCGGGATTGCCGAGGAGAATTCGGGCCGGCTGGTGAGCCTTGTCCGCGATCATGCCCGCCGGCTTGCCGAAGCGGAGGGGCGGACCACCATCCTCACCGACGGCCCTCCGGGAGTCGGCTGTCCGGTGATTGCGGCCATTGGCGGTGCGGCGCTGCTGGTGATTATTGTCGAGCCGACCCTCTCCGGACTCCACGATATGGAGCGGGTGATCGGGCTTGCAAAACACTTTCGGGTCCCGGGACTGGTGGCAGTCAACAAGTTTGATCTCAATCTCGAGATGACCCGCAAAATTGAGGCCCGGGCCGAACAGCACGGTCTTGGAGTTGCCGGTCGGATCCCTTTTGACAAGAGCTTTGTGGCGGCGATGATTGCCGCCGAAAACATCCTCGAATACGCCCCCGAAAGCGACGCGGCGGCGGCTGTGCGCCGGATCTGGCAGCGGGTGAAAAGTGCACCGGCAACGGCCAGCCCCGGTATTGTCGATCTGCGCTGATAACCGGCAGCGGAAAATACCGGTTGCGGGCGGACAATGTTCCCCTTTGCAGCTGTTTTGATTGCAGCGAAAACTTTTTTGTTCAGAGAACGGGCTGACGCCCATATTTGAGAACTCAACAACAGGAGAAAACGATGACAACGTTCAGACTGGCAGTACCTTCAGAAGGAGAGGGTGGACTCGACGGACAGCGCTCAGGCCATTTTGGCCACTGTGATGTCTTTACCCTCGTCGATATTGAGGATGGTGAGGTCAGGGAGGTGACCCTCCTTGCCAACAAAGAGCACGTTCAGGGCGGCTGTATGGTGCCGGTTCAACTGCTTGCCGAAGCCGGGGTGAACTGTCTCGTCGTCGGTGGAATCGGCATGCGCCCGCTGATGGGCTTCCAGCAGATGGGTATCGATGTCTACTATGACGGCGAGCGCCGTGATATCCGTCCGGTGGTCGAAGATATGGCCGCCGGCAGGCTGGCGAAGATCTCTCAGGATCAGGTGTGCGGTGGTGGCGGTGGCCGGCATTGACCGCTGTTGTCAGCAGCGCCGGTCTGTTTGGTTGCGGTGCAGCAGAAAATGTATCGCAGGTCTATGAGTGATTTTTCAAGGTTCCAACACGAGAGAATACGAGAGCTTTGAGGAGAGCAGAGATGAAAGTTGCAATTACGGCAAAGGGAAGCGAACTCAGCTCCGAGGTCGATCTCCGCTTTGGGAGAGGGGCGTGGATCCTCTTTATTGATACAGAGACGAGGGCGGTCGAGGCGGTCGACAACAGTGACAACGCCAACGCCTTCAAGGGGGCGGGTATTCAGGCGGCGACTCTTGTTGCTGACCGGGGTGCCGAGGTGTTGATGACCGGGCATTGCGGCCCCAACGCCTATAAAACGCTCAACGCTGCAGGAGTCAGGGTGGTAAATGATATCAGCGGCACCGTCGAGCAGACCCTTGAGCAGCTGCTTGCGGGCCGGGTTGTCTACGCCGGAGAAGCTGATGTCGACGGCCACTGGTAACCACTTTTTCTGCCCGCCTTCTTTTTTGCGGGTTTGACGGTGTGGTGCTGCCTGGAATTCTTTCGCAAAAAAGAGTAAAAAGGTACTCAGGAAAGATCTCTCGGAAAGCTGCTGCCGATGCCATCTCCGGGTCGGCAGCAGTGAGAGTGCAGGCGGAGTTCAGCGGGGCTGACAACAGGGCTCCACAAAACAAAACAGGAGAAGATGATGCTGCATCACATGGTCTGGTGGACGTTGAAAGAAGAGGCGGAAGGGGCGGATGCCGCCGCCAACGCGCTGAAGATCAAAAAAGGAGCGGAGGCCCTTGCCGGGAAAATTGCGACTCTCGGCACGATCGAGGTCTCGCTGCAGATCGCTGCGACCACCACCGTCGATGCCGAGGTTGTTCTTCACTCAACCCATGACGACGCCGCCGCACTTGCCGCCTATAACGAGCATCCGGAGCATCAGAAGCTGGTGAGTTTTATCAAAAAGGTGGTCTCTTCGCGCCAGGCGCTCGACTACGAAGTCTAGAAAATGCGCCTCGAAAGAGGCGATCGTCAACCGAGGTTGTGAAAGGTGTTGATGTGGCCTGCGGTCACCGATGATATCTTCTTGAAAATGACCTCTTCAACGGCAAATTTTTTCGCCAGCTCTTTCTCGAGCCTGTGGCGGAGTTTGCGGCTGTTTTTTACCCCGGAAAGGCAGATCTTTTTCCCGCTGAGAAAGGTTACCGCCGCAGTTGGAGCAACCTCAAAGACATGCGCCGAAATTCCGGCCCGGCGCGCCTCTTTGCGCAGCTTTTCAAGACTTTTCCGGCTCTGCTGAAACTGCGGCAGGCGGCAGAGGCGGGAGAGCATCCTGACAACATCGTCGACTCCGAGGGTATCGACAGTGCAGACCAGATCGTAGAGCCGGGCGTCCCACGGGTCGAAGCCGTAGAGCTGCAGCCCCCATTTCCGTCGTTCGGTATCGTCACGGCGCAGGTTGGTTCTGGCCGTTTCCCGCGTGCAGCCTTCCCGGCGCATCTCATCAAGAATCCGATCTTCCATGCGGGCGTTTATCTTTGTCTTCAAAACTCCTGGAATGTTCTGGAGGAAGAAGTGTCCGCCGAGTCCGTGATAGACAACATCTCCTTTGCAGATATGGTTGAGAAAGGCGGCTCTGAAACAGGCGATATAACGGGTTTTCCCGTGGCTGAAACGGTCGAGAACCGAAGGCGCATCGTGGAGGGCCTTTACCAGTCTGATCTCGGGGATGTTAAACTGATCAGAGGTCTCAAGAAGGAGATCGCGAGAGAGGCATTCGCAGCCGAGTTTTTCGGCCAGCGCCTCGGCAACTTCCTTTCCTTTATTGTAGGAACCGCGTGAAATGGTGACGACAGGCATTGGTCCTCCCTGTAGAAGTGAGGTTCTGGCAGTTCAGATTTCTCATCGGGAAAGTTTTTTTGCGTCTTTTGGCAAAACAGACAAGACATCCGCGACAAGGGGCCTGTGCAAACAGTACTGCACCCGGGTCGAAAAAGAAAGGGAAAGACCGACTGCGCAGATCTGGGTCTCTTTCTCTTGAGATTCCGGTCTGCAGCAGCCGGTCGGTGAGTAGCGAAGGTGAAATCGGTTACCAGCCGCCACTGCCGCCGCCCGCAGAGCCGCCGTCCCCAAATCCTGACGATGATCCCGGTGCTGCTGCCGCCGAAGAGACCGCTCCGGCGAGCCCCTGACCAAGACTGTCGGTAAGACCGTCCTCAGCAAGAGTTTCATCGAGTTCCAGCGAGTACCAGTCGGCTCGATACCCGCTGCCGGCGAACACCTCGCTGAACTGTCTGCCCCACTCACCTTCAACGTCGAGAGCGATTGCATACGGCAGGTATTTCTCAAACAGGGCCGGGGTCGTATCCGGTGAATTGAGAACCTGCAGTCGTTCCGTTTCGGCAATGGTCAGGTACTGTCTGAATCCCTCAATCTCATCGAGAATGTGCCGTCCGTACAGGGTTGGCGCTTTGAGCAGATGATAGAAAAGCAGCATGAGGAGAATCTGCCCGAAAAAAAACACCCCCGCCCACAACGAAACGGCTTTGATGAACAGCGACACAATGGAGATTTCGGAGATGTAAAACGGCAGCGCAAAAAGGGTGCTGATTATCTTGCCTGCAAATTCTCCCTCGCGCCAGATGATGACCACCTGCATTCCGAGAAAAAGACAAGCGAAGGTCCAACCGCTGATCCAGATGCCGATAAAACCGGCGAAGATGATGTTTTCGGTATTGAGAGAGATCATGAGCAGGGTGATGATGACGATACCGATACCCGGGAACAGATATCTGGTGTTACGGCGAAAGTATATCTTTTCCAGATCAGTTTCCAGCGTTGTTTTCAGTGCTTTTATTGCGGCATTGACCTGAGCATGATTTTCACTCTCAAGGCGCAGGGTCTCTTCTTTTTGAAACAGCTTGTCAACTGTCCGCTGTTCCCCTCGGGAAAGAAGTCTCCTGTCGAACGATGGTGATTTTTTCAGCACAAAAACATCATCATCGCTGGTAATGGTCAGCGCCCCTTTGGCCGCCATATCGACCAGAGCCGCCGCAAAGGATTTTTTATCAAACCGCATTTTGCGCAGGTAGCGCGCGGCCGCCGGAGAGACCGCTGTCGGGGGGTGGAAGCGGGGAATGGCCGGCCCCTTTGCCGGGTTTCTTCCGACCCTGCGCCAGACCGCCAGACAGTAGACAGAGAGAACGATCAGGCCGGTGAGACCGGCGACGGCAGTGGGCTGATCTCTGAACGTATTGATGATTTGTTGGGTGCGGGTGGGTTCGGTTACAACTCCTTTCGGCCAGGCAAGGGCAATGCTCAACCCTTCTTTCGGCTCAAGCGGCCGGGTTGTGGTGAAAACAACATTGCCGTCTTCGTCATGGCTTTGTGAAAAATCGCTTCCCCGGCTGCCCTGCGGACCGGTATAGGCAATGGTGTCGATCACCCTGGCATTCTCTGGCAGGATAACCGTGGCCCGGGCTGATTCGATCGGAAGGCGCCGGTCATTGCCGGTCACATTCCAGTACAGCTCATCATGATCTTTGAAGAATCTGATGTGGCGGTCGGTGCGATAACAGATGGTGTACGTCGACCTCTCTGGTCTGAGGGAGACATTTTGCCGCCCGATGTAAACCCGCTTTCTGTCGGCTTGTGATTCGACGTAGTACGGTTCCAGGTTCTCATTTTTCCATACGCTCAACACCGTAAAGTCGACCCGTACCCGCCTTCCGTCAAAGGTCCTGTACGTCGTCGGGAAATCGCGACAGATACCACCGGTGGACACTGTCGTGATCTGTTCGACAACCATCATCTCGCCGTTTTGATCAATTTCAATCCGGCTCTGGAAGTTGATGATCCGTTCGTTCTCCCCGGGCATCGCGGCTGCCGGCCACAACAGCAACAGCCCGGGCAGAAACAAAAATGGGATCCACTTCAGCCTCACAAACAAACGGAGAACTGCGATATGAAACGTTTTTCCTCTGCCGTGGCGCATGGTTGAATTCTCGATGAGAGAGAGGGTCAAAGTTGTACCCTCTGGGGGTGTCGATCTTCTTCGTCTTTGATCTCAAAAAAATCAGCGGTGGTGAAGCGAAACATGCGGGCAACGATATTGCATGGAATCGATTCAACCCTGATGTTCAGGTTCCGAACTGTACCGTTATAGTAGCGTCTCGCCATCTCGATATCATTTTCGCTTTGAACCAGCTGCTCTTGAAGGTCGAGGAAGCTTTGGCTGGCCTTAAGATCCGGATAGTGCTCTGCGACCAGGAGTACTCGGGTGAGAGAGCGCCCCAGCGCCGCTTCGACCCGGCTCTTTTCGGTCAGCCCGGTCGCATTCAGGCTTTCGGATCTCAGCGCCGTGACCTTCTCGAGCAGTTCACGCTCATGGCCGATATAGCCCTTGACGACCTCAACCAGATTGGGAATCAGGTTGGCGCGCTTTTTCAGCTGTACATCAATTCCGCTCCAGGCTTCGGCCACCATGTTCTGGAGGCGAACCAGCTGGTTGTAGATCACGATTATAAACAGCTGCACAAGAATCATGGCAATCAGCAGAATAACAACACCACCCATAGTGAACTCCTTTCTGACTTAAGGTCTCCGCAAAGGGACATCAGACTGATTCGCCCGCGGAAGAGCTGGTTTCTGTCTCCGGCGAACCGGACGAGGCCGCCTCTCTTTTTTAGCGTGGTAAAATCGGCATGCAGATTGAGCAGAGTCCTCCGCTTTCCCTGCTTTTTTGGGTGCTGGTCGTCGACAGGCCGGCAGCGAAAGCCAGCGGCTGTTATCTTTTCCGCTTCGTGGTATTGTGGAGCGGACAAACACGGCAGGCAGCGCAATGTACTTCGATTATGTCGTTTCCGGAACACTTATTTTTTGGGGGGACGGCAGGGCCGCGCCTGCTGACAGCAGAAGTGCCAGTGAGGAGGAGGATGAAAAGAGCTGACAGACCGATCATCGGCATAACCACGTTCAGGATGGCGAAGGCAAAGAAGAGCTATGCAGCGGTGAGCGAGGGCTATATCAACTCTGTTTACGAGGCGGGTGGTATGGCGATGCTGCTGCCTGTCGTCTGTGACGCAACCATCCTTGCCGCCTGTCTGCAGCATATCGACGGTCTGCTGCTTACCGGCGGCGATGAAGAGATCAGCCCGTGGCTCTATGGAGAAGATCCGCTGCCCGCTGTCGACTGTATCTGTCCGGAGCGGGATAACTGCGAGAGCATTCTCGTTCAGTGTGCGCTTGAGAAAGGGATGCCGATTTTTGGTATCTGCCGGGGGATGCAGATGATGAATGTTGCCTGCGGCGGGACCCTCTATCAGGATATCTACCGTCAGGCGGAGAGTCCTCTCGGGCATATGCCGAAAGAGATGCCTGTTGATGCCCTCTACCACCGGGTTCGACTGACTGGAGACTCTCTCCTGTACACGATTTTTGAAACGGCAGAGCTGATGGTCAACTCCTTTCACCATCAGGCGGTCAAAGATGTGGCCGAATCGTTTCTGGTCTCCGCCCGTTCTGAAGACGGGATTGTTGAGGCGATCGAACACCGGAG
>PDWI01009984.1_pt1 | contig 10742 bp, 9 predicted proteins | sample 1430891 | NCBI WGS metagenome assembly PDWI01 (sample SAMN01162508, study PRJNA174530) | Oral metagenome, whole genome shotgun sequencing project. | biome: Marine environment; feature: Marine mammal; material: Swab sample of the gingival sulcus; isolation source: swab sample of gingival sulcus... | reverse complement strand
TGATTTAGATGGCAAACCAGACAATGATTGTTTCGTAAAGGCAATATCATAAGTAGGGAAATAATGCTCAATTTCCCATTCATTTGCTTTTATCCGTTGATAAGTGCCAAAAGTACCAACGCCTATGAGCGGTAATATTGATAGACCAATCAACACACAACAGGATTTAAAATATAATCCATGACGTGCTAAAGCAGCTATAACCATTAATGCTTGAGAGAATAGCAACAGGATTGCTCCCCATCCCCATGACATAACAGGGTGTTCAGGAAAACTCCCAAAGTTTAGAGAAGAATTTACCTTTAATTCCGACGACATACCAAACAACAATAGAAAAGCTAACAAGCCCATGATAATCACCGATTTCACTGGCTTTTTGCCCTCCAAAATTTTTTTCATCACCGCAAGATAAAAGATATTTGAATATGCGGTGAAATGATAAGCCGACATCCAGCCGCCCAGTATTCCCCAAAATAAAATTTCAATGCCTCGCCAATTGATCCCATTCAAAAAAGAAAAGCCTACTAGCCCCAAAGAAATTATCCATAAGGCAAAAGAAATTCTTGCTAATTTGATGGCTAACTGTTCTTGTGAAAGTTTTTTGTTCATTTTATTTTCATTATGTTGTTATGATTAAAATTAACCGAGTGCTTTAAAAACTATCCCAATGCTCAACAATAGCGTTTTTATCTTTCATGCTGTAAATCCATTCTCTTCCTTTTTTGGTCTTTTGAAAGAGATTTAATTTTACTAATCCATTTAGTACACTAGACGCTGTATTATAAGAGCAATCTAAAATATCTTCTGCCATTCGGATAGTCACAAAAGTCATTCTTCCACTTCTAAAAGCACCTAGTATCGTTTTTTGTTTGTCGTTTAGTTTGCCGTACAAACCCGATTCAAAAAGCCAAGCATCAAATTTTTGGCTATCCAAATAAGATTGCTTGTATGCATTTCTAAATTTCTCTATAGCACGCAAGATAATTTGGCATTGGTAATCAATGAAATAAGTTAAATCCATTTCATCGGTTTCTGTATATAAATAACTTTTCCCATATTTAACTGGCGCTTGCTTTAAAAGCAAACTAATAGCAATGTAGCGAAAAGCACCGTAATCATTCTTAAATAAATACCAATAAAATAAAGCTCTTGCAACGCGACCGTTGCCGTCCTTAAAAGGGTGTTCATAGCCGATGCAAAAATGTAAGGTAATGGCTTTGATTAATGGGTGCAGGTAATGAGTGTCATCGTTATCTTCGTGATTTTCATTTGCCCACTCGACTATTTTTCCTAAGCGTTTTTTCAGCTGTTTATAATCTGGTGGTGTGTGAACAATTTCCCCATCGCCATCAACAACATGAACATCATTGTTTTTTCTAAGATGCCCTGGAGAATATTTATCGTCATTGATATTTTCAACACCGATACGGTGCATGTCTAACAGTAGTTCTAAGCTAAGTGGCTTATAACGCTGTTTCCAAGCAAAATGCATCAGCTGGTAGTTGCCAATAATCATTTTTTCGTCTTCTGTTCTTGGCTTGCGCTTTTGCTTAAGTAAGTTCTTAGCTACGATAGTTGTGGTTGCCGCTCCTTCTAGCTGGCTACTACTGATGGATTCATCTTCGATAAGATCTTTAAGCAAGTATTTTATTTGTGTACCCTCGCCTATTTTACTGCTCATTAATTCAAGATTAGCGGTCGTTGTATAGCGATCAACGGCAGAAAGGGTTTTTTGGATTAATGGGGTTAAGAAGTAACGGTAAGCTGATGGCGCGTTGATAGGCATAATATCCACCATTTGTTTGTCTCTTGCCTCTTTGACTAAAGACCAAACCATTTTATGGTCAAGCCCATTGTCAATTCGATGCCTAAGCTCATCATACGGTAGATATCGACCCTTTTTATCTAGGGGCGTGTGGAATGATAGGTATTGGGTATATATTTCAATATGTTTAAAATATTGCGAAACAACCGCTACCAGTGGCATCAATTCACGATTAGGAGGGGACTTTATACTCATATCTCAATAATTCTTGATTTTGAGATAATACTAGCATAAACGAGAAATTTATCTCAATTTTTTCTATTTTTGAGATTTGCAACGGTTGTTTTTTGATGATTATTTTTAATCATCGAATGCTAGCTGATGTAGTGCAAGCACTGCATACTCCAGTGCCTACAATGTCTTTAGATACTGCATAATTTTATAAGACAACTCTCGTTCAGCGGCGCGCTGTGTGGTCTCGGATTCTTCGTCACCAGCAATAACGTAGCGATCATCAAGCTGTAAATTTTGCGTTGACGTAATATAGCGGCTACCCAGTTGTGCCTCTGTTTTCAAATCTACCACCGTAACCTTAACGCGGTAGGTGCGCTCGTACTCTTTGTTGTAGCCATCGCTGGACAAGGCAATTTGCCGCGATTTCACCTCAATTTTCCCCACCTTAAGACTAACCTCAGCAGCTTCCCGCGCAACCAAGCGCCCACCGCCCAATTCGATGAGTTGCTGGATGCGGCGCTCAAAGTGATTATCGCTATGGTGAGATTCCTCTAAGTAGGTTTTGGCAAAACGCTCAGGCAACGGAATCGCCGAACCCCGCAACGCAAATCCACAACCACCCAACAATAGACCCGCCAGCGCGGTAAGCATAACAACTAAACGCATATTTTTTCCTGAACAATAAAGACAAATTAATTACAAGAAGCCACTGAATAACCCAAGGCTTCTACAGCCAAACTAAAGCAATCACTGGCACGGCAACGATAACCACTAAAATATCCAACAGCCATCCCATGCGGGCGTAATCGCCGAAGCGATATTCCCCCGGGGACATAACCAACAAATTAGATTGGTGACCAATCGGCGATAAAAACGTACAGGAAGCACCAATACACACCGCCATAAGAAACGCTTCAATGGGATAACCCAGTGTTTTGGCAATACTGGCGGCAATCGGCCCCATAATTACCGCGGTAGCGGCATTATTTATGACATCGGAAAGCAACATAGAAATCACTACTAATATGGCCAACAGCCAATATACGGAACTTCCTTGGCTAAGGGCAATGATTTGATTGGCAATTAAGGTCGTTGTTCCCGTAGATTCTAACGCCCCACCCACAGGTATCATCGCACCCAACAGCACGATAATCGGCCATTCCACCGAAGTATATAATTCGCGGATATGAATCACCCGCATGGTCACCATTGCCCCCACTGCCGCGGTAAATGTCAACGAAGAAGACAATGAGGTAAATGAGGTCAATAAAATCGCCACTGTAAAAATCGCCACTGTCGTCCACATTTTTCGCTGTTTTCCCAGCGAAATACTGCGCGTTGCCAGCGGCATGCAACCAATGTGCTCTAAGCGGTGCGATAAGTCATCCTCGCTCATTTGCAACAGCAACACATCGCCGGCGCGCAAAATAGTGCGGTGTAGGCGCTGTTTAATGGACTGACCTTGGCGAGAAATGGCCATCAAATTGATACCAAAACTGGAAGATAGGTGCATACCCTTGGCACTGCGGCCAATCATTTGCGAGCTAGGGCCAACGACCACCTCAATAATGGTCACATCTTCTGAGGTTAAGTCTTTGGAGTCAATTTTTGTGTCGACCATTTGCAAATCGGCATCATCTAACAGTTGCTGGATGGCATCAGGTTGTCCTTCAACGACCAGCAAATCATCTTGTTGCAAAATTTCGTGCTGCGTTGGCGCCAGTACACGTCGCTGACCGCGGACAATGGATAAAATGCGAATTTCTTCACCGTCACACAATTGCAACACGCGAAACAGAGAACGCCCAACCAAGTCACTGTCCTCAGGCAGGCGCAACTCTGTCATGTACTCAGAGGCAACGGCGAAAGAATCCCCTGCTGAATCCGTAGCCACACGCTTGGGCAAAAAGCGCCAACCGAGAAAAGCCAAGTAAATCACACCCACCAGCGAGACGACAATGCCGACAGGCGAAAAATCGAACATGGAAAAAGGCTTGCCAACGTATTGTTCGCGGTAGGCGGAAATAATAATATTCGGTGGCGTGCCTATTAAGGTCACCGTTCCCCCGAGCAACGAGGCAAAAGAAACGGGCATTAACATCGACCCAGGGTGGGCTTTTTTTCGCTTGGCAAGCGATACGGTAACGGGCAAAAACAGTGCCAACGCCCCAACATTGTTCATAAAGCCTGAGCAGATAGCCACTAAGCCCGCCAGTAAGAACAGTTGGATACTTTCTTGTTTACCGAATTGCCTCAACCAGTTGGCAATAATTTCCAGTGCGCCAGAATGTTGCAGGGCATGAGAAATCACCAGAATAGAAGCCACCGTAATCACCGCGGGATGACCAAAACCACTAAACATCACATCTTGGTCGATTAAACCAAACAGCGTAGCGCTCACCAGTGCCAGCATAGCAACGATGTCATAGCGCCACTTATTCCAGACAAACATCACCAGCGATGCCAGTAAAATGCCCGTTATCAAGTATTGTTCGGTATTCATAAACGTGTAATGCCCATATTAACCATTCATGTTATCCATTATGCGAACTGCGTAAAGACAAGCCTGCGTCATTCACTCAGCAATAACTGTTGAGCGATGGCTTCGCGGTTGGCGCTATCAGTGAGCAGTTCTAACAAGGTTAGGGCAAATTCCATCGCCAACCCTGGCCCGCGCCCCGTAACGATTTTGCCATCGACGACAACGGCTTTACCGTCTTGCATATCGGCACCCGCTAAATAGCGCTCAAAACTGGGGTAACAGGTAGCTTTTTTCCCCGCCAATAAGCCCAAATTGCCCAACACCATGGGCGCAGCACAAATGGCCGCAACGTATTTATCGGCCTCAACCAGCTGCTTGACTACCGTTTTCAAGCCTTCGTGCTCATCAAACAAGGTGGTGCCACCGGGAATAATCAGCATACTGGCATCGGCAAAATTAACGTCGTCAAAGCGCGTATCCGCGACAACACTGACATTGTGTCCACCCATCACATTCAGCGATCCTGTGAGAGAAACCGTCTTAACGGCTACGCCACCACGTCGCAAGATATCGACTGTTGCCAGTGCTTCAATTTCTTCAAAGCCGTCTGTAAGAACTAAGTAAACCTGAGCCATAATATTCCCCTAAAAAAATATGGTTAAAATAGAAAATGGATATAAAACGCGCGGCATTATAACATGAAGTTCATCATGAATCACTTTCTCAAACGCGTCCACAAGCCATTGCCCAGCAGTAGCGCCAAAATGATTGCGCTGATGATTCCCACCGCGCTATAACCGTGTTGATGGCCGCTCAGTTGATTGGTTTCAATGGCAAAATAACTAACCAAGCTATCCGTCAGCCAAGCAAAAACAAAACTGGTAGCGACAATCACGCCCAGATAAATGCTCAATACGCGCTTGCCCAGCTCTTGTCTCACCATGCTGAGTGTGGCGATATTGGTCGCGGGGCCAACCAATAAAAAAATCAAAATTGCCCCCGGAGAAACGCCAGCAACGAGTAAGCTCACGGCAATCGGCGTACTGGAGGTCGCACAAATGTACATGGGCACACCAATCACCGCCATCAATAGATAGGCATAAGGCGTTGCCCCCCACTGAGCGAGAAAAGCGGTGGGTATCACCGTCATAATTACCGCGGCAACGATAAAGCCAATCAGTAACCACAGACTGGTGTCCTTGACCAAATCAATAAACGTGAATACCAGCCCCGACTTGGCTTGTGAGAAAAGACCAGACGCTGGCTGCGCTTGACCTTCACAACAGCTACCTACCGCAGCAGACGCTTTACTACGACAACAAGCGGAGGTTTCTTCTTGGATAGAATGACAACTTGATGCCTGATGACTTGATGCCTGATGACTTGAAGAATGACAACAGTGCGTATGCGTGTTGGCATGTTCGGCGGTGGCTGAATGCCCAGCACAAGCGCTGTCAGTCTGTGGCGCGGACGCGGTCTGTGGCGCGGACGCGGAAGTGTTCGCTTCTCCCCACTTCATCACGGCCAGTCCAGCTAAAATTGCCGTCGCCACGGCAACGACAAAACGAATAATGGCCATAAAAGGCCCTAGCAAAGCATAAGTCACGGAAACCGAATCCACCCCAGTCTCTGGGGTAGCGATTAAAAATGTCGTCGTTGAGGCTTTAGACGCGCCTGCCCGCCGCAAGCCCATGGCCGCGGGAATCACCCCACACGAGCACAGCGGCAAGGGCGCTCCCAGCAATGCGGCTTTAATGACAGTTTTGCTGTCGCTACCGCCTAGGTGTCGGTGCAAAAAATCCGTGGGAATAAGCCCTTTAATAAGACCCGCGACAAAATAACCCAGCAACAGCCACGGGGCGGACTCAATAAAAATAGTGATAAAATGCTGAAAAAATGCCATGATAGTTAACCTCTATTGCCGTACTCATTGTCTTCAATTGTACGCATTATCTCTTTGTTGCACAGACGGGGAGTAGCCCCCTAAAATTAATCGGTCAGTATAACATGCTTGCCCTAGCCGCTGGGAGACTATTCCATTGCTTCCTGAACCTCAATAATTCTCTCCAACGTCTTGACTTGCGCCTCAAAGCCAGCGCGGGCTTGCCAATCAAGTGAATTGTCTTTAGCAGCAATTTTAGCCTGTGTTAGCGCTTGTTGATAATCGCCATTGCCGCGGTAATACTGAATAAGTACGCGCTGCTGTTCCGCGGTACGCCCTAGTTTGCCCAAAATCTCACCGTACAACCAATACAGTTGGGGGTTTAAAGCATTGTCAACAGGCTTGGACAATACCGCGGCGGCCTGCGCTAGCTGCCCTTGCTGCTCTAAGTATTGGGCATAATCGTAAGCAATCACCCCATCTCCCTGATAGCGTTTCCATAGGTCTTGATAAATGCCTAGGGCTTTGGCGTTTTGTCCCTTTAATAATTGCAGTTTGGCGCGCATCAATAACACATCGCGGTTGTTGCGCATGGATGTCGTTAAGCGATTCAATTCACTCAAGGCATTGTCAATGTTGCCAAACTTCATCGCTTGTAGCGCCGCCAAATAACGCCCTTCATCTCGGATTTGTGGCTTTTTTGCCGTACGCGCGCTGGCAATAAGGCGTGAAACCTCGGCATCGGGTAAAAATTCCGCGCGGATGCGCGCGCGGAACAAGTAGTATTCGTCACGGCTATGTAGCTTTTTAGCGCGTTGCTTTAGCGTGTCAATATCTGCTTGCCGACGCTGCGGCAAAGGATGGGTTAACAAATACGACGGCGCGGCATTCAGCGTCCTAGGCGTATATAATTTGGCGAAAAAGCTCTGCATGCCCAGCTCGTTAAAGCCTGCCTGCGTCATTAGCCGCCGCCCTACCCTGTCGGCCTCCACTTCGTGGCGACGAATATCGTCAATTTTGTTTTGCGTCTCTCCCGCGGCAATCGCGGTAATGGAGGCCGCTCCCACTTCGCCGCCGCCCTTGGCTGCCAATAAAATACCTGCCACCATTGCCGCCGCATTGCTCACACGGCGATTTTTCGCCGCCAATACACTGCGGGCGATGTGTTCTTGCGAAACGTGGGCGCTTTCGTGCGCCAACACGCCTGCCAGCTCGTGTTCATTCTCCGTTGCCAGCACTAAGCCGATGTTAACTCCCACGTATCCGCCCGGCGTAGCGAAGGCGTTAATGGTTGGTGAGCGCGTCAAGTAAAACGTCAATCCCAAACGCGTTTGCGCGTGGCTAGCGACTTTATTACCCAAATAGTTGAGATAGTCCAAATCGGCCTGTGACTCATAAATATCACCGCTTTTATACAGGCGGTCATAAGCGCGGCGACCGATACTTAGCTCATCCGACTTGCTCCACACAGCATCCGAGGCACTGCCTAAATGTGGCACTTGGGCACTTGCCACACCTACCAGCATTAGCGCGGCAATTACGGTTAAACGCAACATATTTTCTCCTATTTTATGTTAGCAGTCGCCACGCGGCGAATGATACCGCTGTAGCGCATGCCATTGGTCAACTGACAGCCAATCGTCCCCGTCTTTTGACGGCGGTTAAAGCGACCTTGGCAATTCATGCTTAAACGCGTACCGAAGGCGTTGATTGTGACGTGTTGCGTATCACTGCGATAACTGCTACTGCCCGTACCAAACATTGGCGACCAGCCAATATCCCACCAACCGTGGTGTCCAATGCGGTGTCCAACCCCCAAGCCAATATGCACATTGCGCCAAAAGCTGTTGCTTTCACTACGGGTATGACCACTTTCCTCTAAAAACAACATCTGTCCGTGAAGCATTTGCCCATTCGGCAAAGTGATTTGCAAGGTATTAGGCGAAGTATTGCTCTGGCGCTGGGCATAAAAATTGATGACCCCCCAGTGCTGGGCATTGGCACTGGCAGGATACAAGGTCACCGTGTCAGTGGTACGATAGACATTGCTGGCGCAACCCGCTAGCAACATCACCCCTGATAACAATATGGATTTATTTTTCATTATGTTCCTCTCACATACAACAAAAGCCTCGAAAGAACTAAGCTAACGAGGCTTTTGCAATAATAAAGACGATTAACTCACGACTGAGCTAACTATCCCATAGCAGCTCAGATTACTGACTAACAGCATCTTTTACCGCGGTCTTAGCCGCATCAACGGCATCAGAAGTTTTCTCGCTGACGGCTTCGCCAACATCTTTGGCTTTTTCTTTAGTGGCTTCTACCACTTCCGCGGTTTTCTCGCCAACGGCTTCGCCAACATCTTTGGCTGTTTCTTTAGTGGCTTCTACCACTTCCGCGGTTTTCTCGCTAACAGCTTCGCCAACATCTTGGGCTTTTTCTTTAGTAGCTTCTACCACCTCAGCGGTTTTCTCGCTAACGGCTTCACCAACATCTTTGGCTGTTTCTTTAGTGGTCTCTACCACTTCAGCAGTTTTTTCGCTGACGGCTTCGCCAACGTCTTTGGCTGTTTCTTTAGTGGCCTCTACCACTTCAGCGGTTTTTTCGCTGACGGCTTCGCCAACGTCTTTGGCTGTTTCTTTAGTGGCCTCTACCACTTCAGCGGTTTTTTCGCTGACGACTTCGCCAACGTCTTGGGCTTTTTCTTTAGTAGCCTCTACCACCTCAGCAGTTTTTTCGCCGACAGTTTCGGCAGCGCCTTTAGCATCCTCGGTAGCCTCAGTCGCTTTTTCAACCGCCTTTTCCTCAACTGTAGCAGGTTTTGCATCTTTGGCAACGACCTCTGTTTTTTCAGTGGTATTTTTAGCTGCTGCTTGGCTTTCTGTTGTCGCCTTGTCATCACCACAAGCAACTAGTGCTAAAGAAACGATTGCCATTGTTAGGATTTTTTGTGTATTTTTCATAAATTGACCTCAATCAAATGTAAAGTTAAAAAGTTTAAGTAAAATAAAAACCGAGTGGCTATTCTAATACCATTGTTTGACGGTATAGTATCATATTGATGACAAAGTATTGCACTTCCTTAATAAGCAATTAACAAAAAATACATTACCCTAATCACCGACCACGCGCACATCTGTTTTTATGCACGCTATGTGCGCGGCAATTTTATCATCATCACCCAGTAGGGTCACATGCCCCATTTTCCGCCCGGGTGAAGTCTGCGTTTTGCCATACCAATGCAAGTAAGTTTTATCCAGTGCATTCAAGACCTCTAGTCCCTCAATACGCGCTTCACCGCGGTATTCAGGTGCACCAATTAAGTTAATCATCGCGCCCTTTTCGCGCAAATCACCGCGTCCTAAGGGCAAACCTGCCAACACGCGCAACATTTGCTCGAATTGCGAGCAATAGCCTGCCTCTATGGTGTGGTGGCCACTGTTGTGAACGCGGGGAGCTGTCTCATTCACCCACAATTTTCCCGCGCTATCAATAAACAGCTCAACGGCAAAAATTCCCGCGCTATCAAAGCTATCTGCCACTTGCCGCGCCATTGCTGTCGCTTGTTGCTGTTGTGCCTCGCTAATAGCGGCAGGCGACACCAAGTAATCCACTAGGTTCAGCTCTGGGTCAAAAACCATCTCTACCGCGGGATAAAACACCACTTGCCCCGCTTGTCCTTTGACCACCATAACGGCAATTTCCTTGTCTATGGGCGTAAAGGCCTCAATTACTGAGGGCTGATTCCACAGCTTAGGCAAGTCTGCTGGCGATTGAATCACCTGTACGCCCTTGCCATCATAGCCCCCTGTACACAACTTTTGCACAAAGGGAAAGCCAATGCGAGAGGTATCAATCTCACTTTCGCCCTCAATCAAATAGTAGTCAGGCGTAACAATGCCGTGTTGCGCGTAGTGTTGCTTTTGCAATCCCTTGTCTTTAATAATAGACAAGGTATCGGCAGAAGGAATCACCGTTTTCCCTTGCGCCTCCAGTGCTTTCAGTGCGCGGGTATTGACGTGTTCAATTTCAATGCCAATCACGTCCATTGCCGCGCCAAAGGCCATAACGTCTTCATAATTAGCGAAATCACCACAGTGAAAATGTTCACACAGCGTTTGGCAGGGCGCGCCCTCAGCATCTAAAATATGAACTTCAAAGGGATAGTTATAAGCCGCTTGCAAAAACATGCGACCTAACTGGCCGCCACCTAAAATACCGATTTTTTTACGCATCGTTTATTCTCCTTAGGGATTGTGGGACTTTCGTCTATACTCGATGTTTGGTGCGAAAATTTGCTCAGACAAGGCATAAAACGCAGGTAATGCGTCTGCCTTGGCAAGTTTTATAACGCCGTATGAGCGAATTTTAGCCCA
>PDWI01009983.1_pt1 | contig 10742 bp, 6 predicted proteins | sample 1430891 | NCBI WGS metagenome assembly PDWI01 (sample SAMN01162508, study PRJNA174530) | Oral metagenome, whole genome shotgun sequencing project. | biome: Marine environment; feature: Marine mammal; material: Swab sample of the gingival sulcus; isolation source: swab sample of gingival sulcus... | reverse complement strand
CACCGGTATTATCGACTATATAGATATCGTTGCCGTTACCGCCAGTCAGTGTATCGGCCCCAGCACCTCCATCCAGAGAATTGTCCTCGTCATTACCGGTAATGGTATTATCGAGATCGTTTCCGGTTCCTTCTGCTGCATTGCCAGTCAGCTCAAGATTTTCAATATTATTGCCCAGTGTATAAGATACAGCTGATTTTACGGTATCATTTCCATTATCTGCATTTTCAACTACGGTGTCACCGGTATTATCGACTATATAGATATCGTTGCCGTCACCGCCAGTCAGTGTATCAGCCCCAGCGCCTCCATCCAGAGAATTGTCCTCGTCATTACCGGTAATGGTATTATCGAGATCGTTTCCGATTCCTTCTGTTGCATTGCCAGTCAGCTCAAGATTTTCAATATTATTGGCAAGGGTATAAGACACGGCTGATTTTACGGTATCATTTCCTTCATTGACATTTTCAACTACAGTATCACCAATATTATCAACTATATAGATATCATCGCCAGTGCCGCCAAACATTTTGTCTTTGCCAGGGCCACCATCAAGTGTATCGTTGCCGGCAAAACCTTTTATTGTATCAGCTTCGTTTTTTCCCTGAAGATTGTCATCACCTGGTGTTCCGATAACCTCATTTGGCAGATCCTGAATTGGACCCAGCAGTTGAAAACTCTCCACACTTATTGTTGTCTTGTTTTCAAGCAGAGCAAATTGTATTGCTTCACCTTCTCCATTACCATCGGCATCATAGGAGAGTGCGCCGGTTGTGGTATTATAGATAAGGTAGTCATTGCTATCCATGGCAATACCGTTGGCATTGCTGGTAAAAGAAGAGGCATCAAGGGTTTTCATCCCTGCCAGTTTGGAGAAGATAGCCCGGTCAAGTTGGAATTTATCTTCTCCATTGGTAAAATCTGTGATGGTATTAATATTGTTGGCATTGAGAGGATTGTTAAAGATAAAAAAGTCATTTCCAGCACCGCCGGTCAGCGTATCGGCCCCAGCGCCTCCATCCAGAGAATTGTCCTCGTTATTACCGGTAATGGCATTATCGAGATCGTTTCCGGTTCCTTCTGTTGCATTGCCAGTCAGCTCAAGATTTTCAATATTATCATTCAGGGTATAAGAAACAGCTGATTTTACAGTATCATCTCCTTGATTGACATTTTCAACTACGGTATCACCAGCATTATCGACTATATAGATATCGTTGCCGTCACCGCCGAACATCTTGTCGTTACCTGTACCACCATCAAGGGTATCGTTACCTTCATTACCCTTCAAGGTATCATCTCCGGACTCACCTTTGAGATTGTTAGCGACTTCATTACCTAAAACGGTATCAGCATAATTGGAGCCAATACCATTTTCTATAAGTGTCCAGTAGCCAATAAATGCCTGATTTTCAGAGCTAATAAGAGTCGCCTTCTCTCCTTCATAAAGCCATGAGCCGGAAGCCAGATCAATATAAACACCCGCTTCAGCAGCAGAGGCATCAAGGGTGTCTATGCCGCTGCCATCAGAGATATATTTATCGGCGATGGTATAGGTATCGTTACCGCTATGATAGTTCGGATTAACACCGTACAGATACTGGATGGCGGCGATATCGAATATTCCTAATTGTTGCCGGGCATCAAAGTCTGGTGTTTTGTAAGACATTATTGTATACTTCTTATCATCTTCAATACCGGCACCAGCATCCTGCAGAGATGGAGATTCAAAGGGATGTTTTAGACTAAGGCTATGCCCTACCTCATGGAGAACAGTGGAAAAACCGCGTGGCATGGAGGTAAAGTGCCCAGGATTAGAGGGGTCTTCCTCAAAGCCCATGTTTTCTGGTGAAAAATCATTCTTTTGCGGACTATAAAATTCTGTATTCAGATAGACATCACCACCATAATATGCATAGCCCGCAGCATCAGAATTTTGGCCACCGGTAAAGTCATGATAATAAAATGAAAAATCAAGTTCTTTCGAGTTATTATCAACCTCAACAAAACTCAGATTTGTAAATTTCTCATAACAGTCAAGCGCTGCCCGGATACTCTCTTTTTGTTCTTCACTGAATAGGGTAAAGCCATTACCGCTCTCTTCATTTGCTGTTTCCGCAAAACTGTATTCTACAGTTATTCCGGTTCCCAGTCCGTTCTGTTCGTTCAGATACCCGTATTTTGTGCCAGAAGTGATTGCATCTACCAAATAAACAAGAGGTTTGGCATTATCCGTATAGATAATATTTTTAATATCGGGTGAAACTTTATATCCTGACACGCTGATATAGGCGGTATCAGTGTCAGTTGTTTTTCCCCAATCTTTGATGATATTGTTTAAATTATCAATATAATAAGTATCGTTTCCTGCTCCTCCGGTCAGCGTATCCGCTCCATTCCCTCCATTCAAGGTGTCGTTTCCGTTACCTCCATTGAGCAGATCATCTCCTTCATCTCCATCAAGCAGATCATCTCCGTCCTCAGCGTAAAGGGTATCGTTACCTGCTCCTCCGTTCAGCGTATCCGCCCCATCCCCTCCATAAATTAAATCATTTTCACTGGTGCCAGAGATATTATTATCATTTTCATCGCCTGGGAAATATGCCATAGCCTGATTCCTTTTTCTTTCGGGTTAATGTGCTTTATTGTTTGAATTCTTTTTCTTTGTTTTGAGCAAATAAGAAAATAAATGATATTTTTCTTGTATTTCCGTTGTCGTTTAATAATGGCAGGACAAGCGATTGGCAATAAGAAAAATATTTTATCCAAATAGTAAGCAGTAGCAATGTCTTGTTATGCTTCAAATAAGAGTCCGATTTTTTTATTCATTATATCTTTGTCTATTGGTGTTCTTTTTTCATGCTTGTCTTGCGATAAACCAATGTTCAGGTATTTTTATGGAATTTGAGATTTGGATGTCCTGAAGAAGGACGATTCAGACAGATAACATTTGTAAAGCCTCCTTCCGCATTGCGGCAATGGCAGGTTTTTTTCCTGTAAAAAGAGAAAAAGCGGCTGCTCCCTGCCAGACAAGCATACCGAGACCATGCACTATCTTTGCACCTCTCTTCTCCGCCTCTTGTAAAAACGCCGTCTTATAAGGGTGATAAACAATATCCATCACAGTGTGATGGGAGCAGATAGCGGACTTTGGACAGGGCATGGCCGAATCCTTAGGAGGCATACCAAGGCTGGTGGTATTGATCAGCACATCTGCTTCTGCCGCATATCCACTTGCTATCGTTCGCTTTATTGATATCGTATCGGCACAGGAACGAATTTCTTTATTAATTTCTGCGGCCAGAGTGATAGCCTTTTTTTCCGTTCGGTTACACAAGGTTATCCGGGCGGCTTTTTCCCTTGCCAGGGTGAAGGCGATGGCTCGTGCTGCTCCGCCGCTGCCAAAAATCAGAAATCTCTTTCCTGAAGGAGTAATGCACCCTTCTGTTTTAAGAGAGCGGAGAAACCCTTCGCTATCAGTATTGAAGCCCTTGGCTTTCCCATCTCTGAATTGTACTGTATTGACGGCGCCGATGGCTGCTGCGAGGGGATCCAGTTCATCAAGGAGATTGATAATCGCCACTTTATGGGGAAGGGTAACATTGCAGCCTGCAAAGTTCATCTTTTTTATTGCGTTAAAAACAGTGGCAAGATTTTTTGCGTTTACTTCAACAGGCAGGTAGCAGTAGTCCAGCCCCATCTCCTTATATGCCCTGTTATGCATGGCTGGAGAAAGGGAGTGTTTTAAAGGTGTGCCAAGCAGGGCAACGAGTTTTGTATTAACAGTTATCATCTTTTCGCAAAAAAATACGCCCGTAAGAAAACTACGGGCGTTAAGCGGTTGTCAAGGGGCAGGATACCCTGTCTCGCTATTTCCTGAAATACTCTCTTGTTTCTGAAACAATCACCGGAGTAAGCAGAACCAGGCCAACCAGGTTGGGAAAGGCCATAAGGCCGTTTAATACATCAGAGATATTCCATACCAGTTCCAGTTTGGCAACGGCACCGACACCGACCAGGGCAACAAATATCAGTCTGTAGGGTATCAGCAGTTTTGTGCCAAACAGATACTCCATCGCTTTCTCGCCATAATAGCTCCAGCCAAGGATGGTGGAATAGGCAAACAGCATGATACCGATCGTAACAACCATATCTCCTCCGGGCATGCCGAGAGAAAATGCCTTGGTAGTCAGTTCAGCGCCGGAATAGCCGATAACTTTTTCGACACCATCGACAACCTGGGTCTCTTTTACCATTTTCCACGCGCCGGTAAGAACAATAACCAGCCCAGTCATGGTACAGACGATGATGGTATCAATAAAGGTCTGGGTCATCGAGACCAGCGCCTGGGTAACCGGATGTTTGGTTTGCGCCGCAGCTGCTGCAATTGGCGCAGAACCCATCCCTGATTCATTGGAGAAAATCCCTCTGGCAACACCAAAGCGGATGGCCATCATTACCGTGGCCCCGGCAAAGCCGCCTGTGGCTGCGGTGGGGGTGAAGGCATCCTTGAAGATAAAGGCAAAGGCTGCCGGCACTTCAGAGATATTGGCAATAATGATATAGAGTGCGGCGGCAATATAGAAAACAATCATTACCGGAACCAGCACGGAGGTTACCCGCGCGATACTCTTGATCCCGCCAAGGATAACGATTGCGGAAAGAACCATAAGGATAATTCCTGTGCCCAGTACCGGAAAATGAAAGGTTGCTTCCACTGCATCGGCAACGGAGTTGGATTGGGTCATATTGCCGATACCAAAGGCGGCGCAGGCGGCAAAGATGGCAAAAAGGGTGCCCAGCCACGGCATATTAAGGCCACGGGAGATATAGTACATCGGCCCCCCGGCCATCTCTCCGTTTTCATCAACGACACGGTATTTTACCGCAAGTACAGCCTCGGAATATTTGGTCGCCATGCCGACAAGACCGGTCAGCCACATCCAGACAAGCGCGCCCGGTCCACCAATGGCGATAGCGGTGGCAACACCCGCGATGTTTCCGGTACCAACTGTTGCCGAAAGGGCCGTCATCAGTGCCTGAAAGTGAGTAATGTCTCCTTCTTCATCCCCCTCTTCTTTTCGTTTAATCAAGGCTAGATAAAGTGCATGCCACATTTTGGAGAACTGAAGAAAGCGCAAAGAAACAGTGAGCCAGGCGCCAGTTCCAACCAGCAGGATAAGCAGAGGCGGCCCCCAGACCCAGCCATCAATTGTGCTAACGAGTTGTTCAAATGCTTCCATATAACCTCCTTTTTGGTTTTTATCCTGTAACTATCGACAGAAACAACCTTCATCAGGTAAGTAATCACGATTCTTCGCACAGTACGTCAATGCGAAAAACCGTGATTTCCCGATTCAGGATATCCTGCCCGCAGCTGCAGGTGGAAACTCCCGGAATTCAGACTAGAGAAACTTCTCAACAGGGGTGTAAGGTATATCAAAGGCCTCGGCAACCGCCTTGAATGTGACCTCTCCCTTGATAACATTTGCGCCCAGGCAAATTTCCCTGTTCTCCTGCATCGCTCGCTGCCAGCCCTTATTGGCAATCTCCAGTGCATAGGGCAGGGTGGCGTTGGTCAGGGCGATGGTGGATGTTCTGGATACCGCACCCGGCATATTGGCAACGCAATAGTGGACAACGCCGTCAACGGTAAAGACCGGTTCGGCATGGGTTGTTGCCCTGGATGTCTCGACACAGCCGCCCTGATCAATGGCCACATCGACGATAACCGCACCATCCTTCATATCCTTGAGCATATCACGGGTAACGAGTTTCGGCGTCTTGGCTCCCGGCACAAGAACAGCGCCAATAACAAGATCTGCCATCGTAACATAGTCCCTGACAATGGCAGGGTTGGACATAATCGGAAAGCAGTTGGGCGGCATAATATCATCAAGATAGGCCAGACGCTTGAGGTTGGTATCAAGAATATATACCCGCGCGCCAAGACCACAGGCCATTTTTGCGGCATTGGTACCCACCACGCCGCCGCCTATTACAACGACAGTGGCAGGAGCAACACCGGTTACTCCACCAAGCAGTACACCTCTTCCCCCCTGCGGCATCTCAAGGTATTTGGCACCCTGCTGTGTTGCCATCCGGCCGGCAACCTCAGACATCGGTACCAGCAGGGGCAGTGAGCCGTCCTCTTTCTCAATCGTTTCATAGGCGATATTGACAGACTTCGCTTTGATCAGCGCATCAGTCTGCTCTTTATCGGCTGCGAGGTGGAGGTAGGTAAAGACAATCTGTCCCTCCCTTATCATCTCATATTCAGAAGGTTGAGGTTCCTTGACATGCATGACCATATCACAGGCTTGATATACCTCGGCGGGGGTCGCAACAATTTTCGCTCCTGCTGCAATATACTCTTCATCGGTATAGCCGGCTCCTGCTCCAGCCATGGTCTCCACGTAGAGTTCGTGTCCTGCGGCAACCATGGTGGCAACCCCTGACGGAACCATGCACACGCGTCTCTCCAGTACCTTGATTTCTTTTAATATTCCAACTTTCATCACATTCTCCTTGATACTATTTGGTTTATAAGTATACCTCAAGCAGATGCCTGAGGAGGTTTACATGACGGCTGAAAGCGTATTTCATTAAAAGTAAAAGAGAAAATTTGTTTCCCATAAAAATCTTTTCTACGCTTGAGAGTAGACTATCATAGCCCCTTCGTCAAATATTTTATTGTTCAGGGGGAGAGGATTTTTTTGAGGAAAAAATAATCAAACACGCATGTTTTTTTGCGAAATAAAAAAAAATCTGTTGTGTTAACAACTTAATGCGCAAATATTCTATAATATATTGACATTATCCGTCTTTGGCAGTAATCAATGAATTTGCAATATCTCCTGTTTCAGCAAAAGAGCCTGGTTGAGAATACACTATATGGAGAATTTACCATGAAAAAGACACCACTGTACGACTGGCATATTGGTAAGGGCGCCAATATGGCCGCTTTCGGCGAATACAGTATGCCCCTCTGGTATGGCGCTGGCGCCAAGAGTGAACACTTAGCCGTTATCTCCGCTGCCGGACTGTTTGATACCAGTCATATGTCCGGAATTACAGTGGAAGGGGCTGATGCCCGCAAGGTTATTCAACGCTGCTTCTCCAAGGATCTGGAGCGTTGCATTGGTCTGAAAAAAAGCCCGCTTGCTGCGGGGCGGGCGGTCTATGGAATTTTTGCGACGAAAGAGGGACATGTGGTGGATGACGGCCTGGTCTCACAGGTGACAGATGATCTCTATTTTATTGTTGTCAACAGTGGTATGGGGTCTGTTATCAGTAAAAGGCTCATGGCTAACAGTGCCGGGCTTGCGGTGACAGTAGTTGATTGTACCGACAAACTTGGCAAGATTGATATCCAGGGACCGGAAGCCGGCAGAATTGTGGCCGATATTCTTGCAGATACGGCGGGTGTGCTGGTACAGTTCCCTTACTTTTCCTTCAAGGGCTGGTTTGATGACGGCATGGCTGGTGTCGCGCCTGTGTTGCTGCAGGATGGCACGCCGATTTTGCTGTCCCGTACCGGTTATACCGGTGAGTTTGGTTTTGAGCTTTTTGTGCGTGCGGAGAAGACAGTGGCTCTCTGGGAGACGCTTCTTGCCGCTGGAGCGAAAAAAGGATTGTTGCCCTGCGGTCTTGCCGCACGCGACTCGTTGCGGGCAGGAGCGGTGCTGCCTCTGTCGCATCAGGATATTGGTGACTGGCCGTTTGCCGCTAACCCCTGGCCCTTTGCTTTGGCAGAGAGGAGGGAAGATGGCAGCTTTACTGCCGATTTTATTGGCGCCAAAGCCCTGGCAGAATATCAGCCCACAGAGTTTACGTACGCCTTTGCCGGTTTTGATCTGCGTAAAATTCCGGTGGGTGCAAACGCATCTGTTGTCGATGGGGAAGGGAACCGGCTTGGTACCATTCTTACCTGTGCCACCGATATGGCGATTGGCAGGATCGACAAGGTTGGGACCATCGTCAGTGTGGCAACGCCGGTGGAGAAGGGCAGACCGGAAGATTTCAAGGCAAAGGGACTCTGCTGCGGTTTTATCAAATTGAACCGGAGTATGGCCTTTGGCGATATCGTCTATCTTACTGACGGTAAAAGAAAGATCAAGGTGGAGATTCGGGAAGATGTTCGTCCTGATCGCACGGCCCGCAAAGCGTTGAAAGATATGTTGTAGGCACGGCATAACGGGGGAGCCTCCCCTTATGAAACAGTAAAAAGGAGTGAGTCAGCATGAAAGAGATCAGCGAGTTGAATCTGGCAGAGGATGTGCTCTACAGTAAAGAGCATGAATGGGTAAAAAAAGACGGAGATACGGTAAAAGTGGGCATCAGCGATTACGCCCAGGATCAGCTGGGAGATATCGTCTTTGTTGAGATGCCGGAAGTTGGTGACAGTTTTAAGGCGGGTGAGGAGTTTGGTACCCTGGAGTCTGTCAAGGCGGTATCGGAAATCTATATGCCCGTTGGCGGCGAAATTGTCGCGGTAAACGAGGCACTGGAGGATGAGCCGGGGCTGATCAATGAGAATCCCGTTGCGACCTGGATTGTTGAGATTCGTCCTGAAGACAATGCAGGGTTCGATACTCTGCTCGATCGGGCAGGGTATCTTGAGCTTCTTCAGGCGGAGTAACTTCTCTAACACAGGAAAAAAACGAAATATCAGGGAGCGATATCATGCGCTATCTGCCACATACCGATGAAGATATTCGCCAGATGCTGGAAAGTATCGGCATGAAAGACTTTGCAGAGCTGTTTGCCACGGTTCCTGCCAAATACCGCCACGATCAGACAATGGCGCTCCCGGAGCCGATGAGTGAATGGGAGCTTACCGCCTATATGGACAGACTGCAGGAGCAGATGGCAGTTGGGGCCAGGCATCATGTGCTGGTTGGGGCGGGGCGCTACCATCACCATATTCCCTGCAGTATCCCGGCGGTGATGAGCCGCTCGGAGTTTCTCACCTCCTATACGCCTTATCAGCCGGAGATGGCGCAGGGGACACTGCAGGGGCTGTTTGAATATCAGACGCTGACGGCCCGTCTGTTAGGCGTTGATGTTGCCAATGCCTCGATGTATGACGGCGGTTCCGGGCTGGCCGAGGCACTGCTGATGAGCCTGCGTGTCAGAAAGAAAGAGACGAAGGTGGCACTCTCTGCGGCCATCCATCCCTACTATCGCCAGGTGGTTGCCGCCTATTTTAAACCGACGGATTTTGAGGTGATTGAGCTGCCGGTGCTTGCCGATGGGCGTACCGATCTCTCTGTAATTGGCGACATAGAGGGGCTTGCTGCTGTTGCTGTACAGACGCCCAATTTTCTGGGTGTAGTTGAAGATATGGTGGCGGTCTCCGCTGCAGCCCATGAGCAAAAAGCGCTTTCTATTGCCTGTTTCACAGAGGCGCTGGCCTTTGGCATGATAAAGCGGCCTGGCAGTTGCGATGCCGATATTGTCTGCGGTGATGGCCAGAGCTTTGGTATGCCCCGCTCTTTTGGCGGGCCCGGTCTTGGCATGTTTGGCTGCAAGGAGAAATATGTGCGCAATATCCCTGGTCGCCTTGTCGGTAAAACAAAGGATCTTGACGGTAAAACCGGTTATGTCCTGACGCTGGCAACCAGAGAGCAGCATATCCGCCGGGAAAAGGCGACCTCCAATATCTGCAGTAATCAGGGGATCTGTACGCTGGTTGCGGCGATGTATATGGCCTCGATCGGCGGCACAGGCTTACGCAAACTTGCCCGCCAGAACTACGATAAGGCGGAATATCTGAAAGCGGGGCTGGTTACTGCCGGTGGCAGGCTACCCTATAGTGGTCCGACCTATAACGAGTTTGTGGTTGAGTTTGACACCGATTTTGCAGCGGTACGCAAGCGGCTTGCCGAGCAGGGGATCGTTGCCGGCATCAATCTGGGCAGGTTTTATGCGGGTGCCGAAAATCAGTGGCTTTTCTGTGCAACGGAGACGGCCGCAAAAGAGGTGCTTGACAAGGTAATTGCGGAGGTGAAGAGATGATACCAGCAAATCATATCGGTCCCGGCAGAAGCGGCCTTATCATGGAGGAGCCTCTGCTCTGGGAGAAGGGTAACAAGGGGCGTTGCGGTATGAGCATTCCGGTCAGTGATGTACCGCAGGCGGCGGTCGATCCTGCCATCTGCGGTGATGGGCCGGACTTTCCCGATTTAAGTGAAGTGGATGTTATCCGCCACTATACCAGGCTGTCCCAGTGGAACTATGGCGTCGACACCGGACTTTATCCTCTCGGCTCCTGCACGATGAAATATAACCCGAAGATCAACGAGAAGATGGCCTCTCTGCCGGCCTTTGCCGAGGCGCATCCGATGCTGGAGGATGAATATTGCCAGGGGGTGCTGCGTCTGCTCTATGAATTGCAGAACGCCCTCTGCACCATCACCGGGCTTGATGCCGCCTCGCTGCAGCCCTCTGCCGGAGCCCAGGGCGAGCTTGCCGGTATGTTCATCTTTGCCGCCTATCATAAAAGCAGGGGCAGCAGGCGAACCAAGATTCTTATGCCTGATACCGCCCATGGTACCAACCCCGCTTCCGCCGCCCTGTGCGGCTATAAACCCGTGCATATTGAGGTAAATGAAAACGGTGTTCTCAACGCGGATGAGGTACGAGAGTTGATGGATGAAGAGACCGCCGGCATTATGATCACCAATCCCAATACCCTTGGTCTGTTTGAATCCAATATCAGTGAGATTGCCGAGATTATC
>PDWI01009982.1_pt1 | contig 10743 bp, 6 predicted proteins | sample 1430891 | NCBI WGS metagenome assembly PDWI01 (sample SAMN01162508, study PRJNA174530) | Oral metagenome, whole genome shotgun sequencing project. | biome: Marine environment; feature: Marine mammal; material: Swab sample of the gingival sulcus; isolation source: swab sample of gingival sulcus... | reverse complement strand
AATGGAGGAGTTTTTCCTTTCACTTCCCAGTATTGAAATTATATTGGGAACCGATAGAGAGGCCACTATGGAGAGAATGGCAACAATTACCACTATCTCCAGCAGTGTGAATCCATTTCTATCAGAGAAAAGTGACAAATTATTCCCAGCTCGTTATATCTGCATTTTTGCCCTCTCCTCCTTCCTTACCATCGGCACCCAATGACCAAATTTCAGGCTCGGGTGAAAATTCACCGGGGAATCTGTACTGATAGGGATTTTTCCATGGATCTAAAAGAGCATCCTTGGATTGTTTAATGAATCCTTCCTCCACCAATTTATTCAATCCCTCGTCTGTTGTGGGATAGGTACCATATTTCATGTTATATCTGCTAAGGGGGAGTTCAAAGTTCTTCATCTTTGATTTTGCAGTGCTGACCTTTGTGTCATCCAAAATACCCGTGAATTTGCTCACTGCGAATCCTCCAAGAATTGCGAGTATGGCTATTACAATGAGGAGTTCAATGAGAGTAAATCCCTCGCTATTCTTTATTAATTTTCGGAACCTGTTGGTGAAAATGCTTAATCTTGACATTGTATCTACCTCGTTTTTTATTGTACCATGAGATTCATTTCCATAATAGGCATCATTATGGAAAGTACTATAACTCCGATTATAACTCCCATTACGATTATAATCAGAGGTTCTATGAGTGCCGTTAGGCTGTTGATTGTTACATCTATTTCTTCCTCGTAAACCCTTCCGATGTTGAGCATCATTTCATCCACCTTGTCGCTGGCTTCTCCCGCAGATATCATTCCAATAACCAGCTTGGGTAAAAAGGCATGTTTTTTCAGCGATTGACTTATTGATGCCCCCTCTCTTATATTGCCTGAAGCTCCTTCTATCTTTTCTTCAATTATTTTATTGTTCACTATGGTCTTTACAATATCAAATGATTTTAATATGTCAACCCTATTGGAGATAAGTATGCCCATATTTTGGGTAAAGCGATATACTATTAGCTTATTATATATCCGATTAAATATTGGCATATTCATCTTTAACCGGTCTATTCTTATACGCCCATTGGGGGTCTTTTGGTATTTTTTAAAGGCATATATTGAGATAAGCAATAAAAAGGGTATGACAAGCCAGTAGTGCTGCAAGAAGTTGCTGATGGATATTACAATTTCCGTGGGCAGGGGGAGAGCTCTGTCCTGTTCAAGAAAGACCTCGGAAATTGTGGGAATAATCTTTACCATGAGAAAGGTCATTATTATCATTGAGAAAATTAACATGAAAGCGGGGTACCACATGACAGCTCTTATCTTGTTCACCATGGCTGCTTTTTTTTCTTCCATCTCAGCCAAGCGCATGACTACTTCCGAGAGGGACCCCAGGTTTTCTCCCACTCGAATCATGCTGATATACATCTCGGAAAAAACATCATTATGAGAACCCAGTGCCCTTGAAAGAGATGTTCCCTCTTCAATTTTATCCCTCACATCAATTATTATTCCTTTAAATATTTTGTGGTCTAACTGCTCAATTATATCATTTAAAACGGTGAGGAGGGGCATGCCGGCACTTAAAAGTGTTCCCATCTGTCTTGAAAAAAGAGCTATTTGTTTCTTGGAAGAACTTCGGGAGAAGACAAGAGCTGCATTGTGAAACTTGTTTCTAACTCCCTTTTTATTTTCCGGTTTAATCTCCTCCTTCTTTATACTTACAAGAAAGACCCCCGACTGTTTCAGCTTGATTCTGGCTCCAGTCTCACTGGGAGCGTCTATGTGGTCAACAACCTCCTTGCCATGCTTATCCAAGGCTTTGTATTCAAAAATCACCTAGCTAACCCTCAGAATTTCATCAATTGTGGTGAGCCCCTCTTTCACCTTTTCAAATCCATCTTCCAGAAGGGTTTTCATTCCCTCTTTCATGGCTTGTTCTTTAATCACAGTGGAGTCGCTGCCCTTCATAATAAGCTCTCGAATTTTATCGGAAATGGGCAGGAGTTCAAATATTCCAATTCTGCCCGAATATCCGGTATTAAGGCAGGCACTGCAGCCCTTTCCTCTATAGAACTTTATTTTTTTCCCGGCTGCCTTGGGAATTCCTATTCTTCTGAAATCATTTTCCGTGGGATTATAGGATTCCCTGCACTTAGTGCATATTTTACGCACAAGCCTCTGGGCAAGAAAGGCGTTTACCGAGGAGTTGATGAGAAAGGGCTCAACTCCCATATCCATGAGCCTTGTGATTCCCGAGGCTGCATCATTTGTATGAAGGGTTGAAAAAACTCTGTGTCCGGTGAGGGCGGACTGAATGGCTATTTCAGCTGTTTCATAGTCCCTGATTTCTCCTATCATTATAATATCAGGATCTTGACGAAGAATGGACCTGAGCCCCGAAGCAAAGGTCAGACCTATTTTCGGTTTTATCTGCATCTGGCCAATCCCCAAGATCTGGTATTCAATGGGGTCTTCCACGGTGAGAATATTTACCTTTTCGTCATTGAGGGTGGTAAGGGCACTGTATAGAGTTGTACTCTTACCACTTCCCGTTGGTCCCGTTACCAAAATAATTCCATGGGGCATATTGATTAGTTCATTGTAAATTTCAAAGGTCTTTTTAGAAAATCCCAGAGTGGCAAGATCCAGTTCGGCTGATGATTTATCAAGAAGTCTCAGTACAATTCTCTCTCCATAGTAGGTGGGGAATACCGAAACCCTTATGTCTATCTCTTTGCCCCCTACCTTAATCTCAATTCGCCCATCCTGGGGCAGGCGATTCTCGGCAATATTGAGATTTGACATAATTTTCAATCTTGAAATTATGGCATCCTGGTAGCGTTTGGGAGGAGTGAACATTTTGTATAAAATTCCATCTACCCTGAACCTCACCACCAATTCCTTCTCATAGACCTCAAAGTGAATGTCGCTGGCCCTGTCATGGACAGCCTGCCTTATTATTGTGTTTATGAGTCGTATAATGGGGGCTTCATTTGCCATGTCCAAAATATCCTGGGTTTCCATAGCAGTTTCCGAGAGAATTTCGAAGTCCGATTCTTCTAAATCTTCAATTATTTCATCTGTTGTCTCAGGGTCTATATTTTCAAAGTGGTTGGCAATTATTCTGAAAATTTCTGTTTCACTTGAAATAGAAATTTTTATCTTATATTGGTTAAATATTCGCTTCAGGTCATCAATGGGGTGAACATCGAGTATATTTGAAACTGCTATTTCAATGTAATCTCTTGTGGCCTTAAAGGGAACTATTTTACTCGACTTCAGAAAGGTCACGGGCAGGGAGTTGAAAATTCCCTCTTTATCTTTGAAATCGAGGTGCTTTTTGAATTCATAGCCGAACTGTTCAGCCACTGCCTCTTGAATATCATCATGGGAACAGATTCCCTTTGAGACAAGCACCTCTCCCAGATCCCTTTCCGATGAGTTTGGCAAACCAATTATCTCTGTTAAAATTTCCCGGGTTATCAGTCCATTCTTAAAGAGTACTTCCCCAAGGAGTTTGTTCTTTTCGGTCATCATTTATTTTTGTTTTTTTTTGTCCGTTTTGTCCATTTCAAGTCTTTTTGCTTGAGTTATCTCTTCCAGTTTGTCGGGGTTGGTGACTATCTTGGGTGTTATAAAAATGAGCAAGTTGGTCTTCTTATTCTCAACTGATTTGTTCTTAAAAAACCATCCCAAAAGGGGAATGTCACCAAGAAAGGGAACCTTGGCCTCTGTTTCTGTCTTCTGATGTCTCATTAGCCCTCCAACTACAATGGTTCTTCCATCGTGTACAGATACATTCGTTTTCACATCTCTTTTCCCAAGATCCGGTGGAACGACGGTGCCCGCTGCAGTGTATGATGTCTCGCCTAAAACCGAGTTCACTTCAACCAGGAGATCCATTGTTATTTTTTTACCCTTGGTAATATGGGGAGTCAGTTTTAGCTTTAGACCAACAGATTTATATTCATAGGTGTAATATACCGAGTTTTCACTTGAAATGCGAGTGTTTGTTGGAACTGCTATTTCTTCGGCAACATTTATTTCAGCTTCCTGATTGTCAATTGTCAAAATATGAGGAGTTGATAGCACATTTATTCCCTGATCTTTGGCACTGGCATTTAGAAGAACATAGTTGAGTATGGAGGTGTCTGCCAGGTACCCTAAATTAAAGGCTCCACTTGCCAGGGGAACGACCACATCCTTATCTAATCCCCCGGGGGTTGCAAAGCTGGGCATTTTACCCATGGACGATGAGCCCCCGAACTGGTGAACTCCACTTTTCCCACCTAAGCTCCAATCAATTCCAAAGCCCCAGTTTGACCCTGCACTGACTTCAACTATGAGAGCCTCAATGAGAACCTGGGGTCTCACAGTATCGAGCTGCTTAATTACACTGTGTATCTCTTTGAACTCTTCAGGAGGAGCTTTAATAATGAGTGAATTTGTTTCAATGTTGGGAATTATTGACAGTTTTATTTTAGAAGTAGTCCGTGAAGATGACTTACTCCTGTTCTTATTGCGGCGATTATTAAGAGGTCTTTTGTTTATCTTGGTGTTTTCTGAAAATGGAATTCTGGAAAGTACTGAAGCTAATTTTTCCGCATTGGCATTTTCAAGATGTATCACATGAATGTTACCGTTTTTGTTAAGAAGGGTGTCTCCTTCACTATCCAGGTCTTTTATCTCTTTGTCCAGGGCCTTTGCTATTTTAATGAGCCCCTTAACCTCGGGCGACCTTCCACTGAAGATAAGAGTGTTAAGGGTCGCATAGGAAACTATTTGGGTATTCTTTGATTTTAATGGCCTAAGTGCATTTATCATATCTTTTGAGTCTGCATTTTTAAGCTCAAGGAGATAGGTTATTGTTTCTTCTTTGTTAAGGTTTATTTTTTCACCGTCTAAAATGACTGAAATATTCTTTCTTATCGCATCCTTAATGGGGATAATTTTTATCAAGTTTTTTGTTTCTATTACGGCATAGCCCTTTACTTCCAGAATTGACTTCATTAGGTCAAAGGCTTCTTTCACGGGAACTGATTTCGCAGAACTGATGGATATTTTCCCTCTTACATTATTGCTTAAAACAATGTTCTTCTTGGTCATTTGTCCCATGGCTTTTATGAATTCAGAAATTTCAACATTGTTAAAATTTAACGCAAATGTCCTGGGAGCTTTTTTTCTTCTTTTCTTAGCAGCATCTGCCTCTCTTTGTAAATTTGCTAAAAACATGGTCATTGAAAAAATCAATGTTATTATTACTATGGTTTTATTCTTTTTTGTAGTATTTATCATATTTTTTACCGTTTTCTCTCTTCTATTCTAATCTGTTATATTTATGTCGTAGGTAAGAATTTCTCCTCTCCTTTCTATATCAACACTCAGTCTGTTCTGTTGTTTAATTCCCTGCCACATGGTATATAGTTTTTCAGTGCTGTCTATTTTCTTCCCATTGATTCTTCTGAGAATATCACCACTTCTTATTCCATATTTGTAAAGAATATTATGGGGGCGAACTCTTATTAGCTTATATCCCTCGACTTTTCCATTTTGTCTGAAGGGGCCTGCGCGCAATCCCTTCATCGCATTGTCGAGATTATTAAAAACCTTCTGTTGAATTTCCGATTTGCTGATTTTTTTTGTTATGTGACCATTGGAGCCCTGTTTTGAAGTGGCAGAAGTTTTTTCATTTGCTGATTTTTTTTCAAATAAATCAAGGGTATAGTTTTCTTTTCCCAACTTGAGCTTAACATTGGAACTATTTATGGCAATAATTTTATACCCATAGACATTGCTGCCCTTTTTAAAAATCTCGGAACCGGGCTCTCCTTTTTTTAAAATCATGGCCCGGGCAATACTTGGCGGACCTGTAATGGTTCCCAGTAACTTTAAATCATTAGGATTGCTCGTTGCAGGAACTGCATCATTTGCTGTTGAAAAGTCTGATATTTTGAAAAAACCGGACTGTAAAACCTGCTCCGGTGAATATTGGGGAGATTTAGGTCTTATCAACCGCGATTTTCTCCCATGAGATCCGGAGGAGTCTATATCCGTTATACTCGCCTCTACAATATTATTTATTAAAATAGAAAGAGAGTATGCAAAAATAATTGCAGTTAGAATACTCAGGGAATGAAATTTAAAATTTTGCATTAATATAAAACTATGTCTTTTTTATTTGTAATATTTTCTTTAAATATCAGCTCTCTATAATAGTCAAGTTTAAAAATTTTTTTATTATAATCAATGTCGGTATTCTTGGATGATTTTTGATATCCTTTTGATCTTTTGCCTGATCCCGGGATGCTTTCAAAACTTTAAGTGCTTGACTATCTTATTGGTGAATTCTATTTTAGATAAATAACATATTACAAGTGAGATTTACTATCTCATGAAGAAGAGTTTTGATTTTTAAGGGACAACATCGGTGTTTAAATCTAAAAAAAAGTTTCTTTACCTCGCCTTCTTTTGCTTATTTATATTACTTCTATTTTTATCAGTGAAAACTTTTTACTATTTTTCAATTCCCAGGGAAAAAATTTCCAACTCCATCACTGAGGTTTTTAGAGAAAACTTCGATAAGGCCATCAAATTTGATTCTCTCTCCATTGATATACTTGGAGATATTGTTTTGAATAACTTCAATCTTTCCAACTCCGCTGATTTTAACGATGATATTAGCCTGATTAAAGCCAGGGAATTTATTATTCAAACCTCCCTGGGAGATCTATTAAAAGGGGAGTTTAAGATAACCGGCTTCTCTGCAGTGAACTCTCGGCTTAATTTGGTAAAACCCTATGGAATTTCATATGGGCAAATGATTAAAAATCTTTTATATCACAAAGGAAAATCCCAGAAGGAATTTTCCCGTTTTTTTAAAGGTCCTGTGAAATTGGAATTTAAAAATGCAGAAGTTAATTACTTGGAGTTTTTTAAACATAAAAAGGCCACTTTGTCTCTGCAATCCGTGAATTTTGCAATTTTTTTCAAAAAAAGAAATGTTAAATTTACTTTTCAGGGTGAAATCTTGAAGCGCAATAAGAATTTTCAGGATGGCACTGTGCAGATTAGGGGAATTTTGACTGAAAATAGTCTAAGCGAACTGTCTCTTTCTTTGAATCATTTTGGTGTTTCCACTGCCAATGTATTTGTATCGGAGAGCAATTTCCCTGGAATATTGTTTGACGGCAATATAACCGGAACGCTCTTGGTAAAAAAAGTTAAGCATGGCTACTCCATGACCATGAATTTTGGGTTAAAAAATTTTTTCATGAGCAGCGAAGCAGAGGGTTTGCAGAGAGGGGTTATTCTTGATGATAATATAAAAATTGCTTCTCAGGGGGTATGGGAGCCCAGGAGCCAGAGGCTTGAATTGACTAAATTGACTTTGTCCAATGGCATTTTGGACATAGATTCCAAGTTTCGGTGGTTGTTTAACAGGGAGTTATCTGTTAAATTCAAGACAGGGAAAACCGATCTGGGTAAATTGAGTAAGAAGTTTAAACCTGTTTCGGAAATTAGCTATGGAGGCATGCTTGAGATTTCGGGAAAATTAGGGTACAATATTGCAAAATCCAGACCGGAAGACCTGGGGCTTCTTGTGAAAGGTCATGGCTTATCCTGTCTGTTTGGTCGGAATGGAAATTTCCGGGAATTTAAAAACTCCTCCATTGATTTAAGTCTTAATAATGAGAAGTTAAAGCTCAAGGGAGAGATTAAATACAATGATTCTGACTTAAATATTGTCATGGATTCAGATATTAAAAAACTGTTCCCTCTTAAGTCAAATACTGAAATTTCCATGGAATCGGGAAATCTGGATATATGTGATACAGGCCCTTTGGTGTCTGCAATGATAAGTGGAATATACTCTAAGGCCTATGTTGATATGCATCGAGGGTATAGCCAGATGTATTTTTTGAAAGAGCCTGAAGGAGTGTTTTTTAATAACAATAATTTTACCATTAAAGGAAAGGTTGATAAGCTAAACTATGATAAACAGGCTTTTCTGCATAATCTTGGTCTTTCTATTCATTTAAAAAATGGATTGCTTCGTACAGGTGACTTTTCTCTTGAAGGCCTGGGGGGAAAATATTCCTTTAATTTAGCCGCAAATTTGAATCAAGATTACCCCTATATTAATCTTGAAGGTAAGGGGAGCGGAATTAAACTGGCAACAGGGGACAAAGTGTCCTCTGTTGCGGGAACTTTGGAGTTTCTTTTTTCCTATCACGCGAATTTTTACCGTATTGGTCATATTTTGGAAAATGGGAAGGGAGATTTTGCCTTTTCTCTACGCAATGGGAGCTTGGAGGAAACGGGAATCCAGAATACTGTATTCGAATTTTTATCTCGTAATGAATATGATTGCGGTTACATAAAAAAACTCAATCCTGATTACTTGGGTGTGACGCTTCGTCAGGCAGGGCATAACTGTTATATCAAAAACTTCAGCCTGCGAAGTAAAGATGTTAGTTTCAGTACTTCAGGGAAGTATCGTTTTTCCGGAGGTATGAATTTGAGGTTGCCCCTGCTGCTCACCTCTTTAAGCACAGGAAAGAAATATAAAATTCCCCTGAGACTGAAGGGACTATTGCTCAAACCCTGTCTCTCATTTGAGTCTAAAAAGCGTAAAGACAGGGTTTGCTTTTAAACTCATGGGCCTGTTTTTATCAATGGATAAAACTACCTATTTTAAAGCCATGAGTTCATAAATTTTAACCGGAGTTTCCTTTCCTTTTACTCTGATTAAGTCAAGCTCCCTTGCCACCACTTGGTCTTTTACATATTCATAGGTGTATTCGCTGATTATTATATTTGTTGTGTAAACCTTGTTTGTTCCTTCTAATCGTGCTCCAAGGTTCACATTGTCTCCCATGAGAGTATAGTCCATTCTTGATGATGAACCCATATTTCCCACAATCATGGCTCCGGTGTTGACTCCGATTCCAATGTTCAAGGTCGGTTTGCCTTCAGATTGCCACCTTTTGTTCATCTTATGCAACTCCTCTATCATTTCCAAGGCAGATTTACATGCCATGATGGGATGGTCTGATGTTTCAACGGGAGCCCCCCAAAAGGCCATTATTTCATCTCCCACATATTTATCAAGGGTTCCATTGTATTTGATGACAATGTCGGTCATCTCCTGGAGATATAGGTTCAGGTGCTCAACCAGCTCTTCAGGTGAAAGCTGTTCCGATATTGAGGTAAATCCCCTGATGTCAGAGAAAAGAACTGTTAGTATTTTCTTCTCCCCCCCAAGCTTTATTTTGCTTGGATCTTGAAGCAGTTCATCAACTACAGATTTTGATACGAACTTTGAGAAGGTCTGCCGTATATATTTTTTTTCCTGCTGCTCATTGATAACTCTGTATGTAACCATGAGCGTGTAGGTGAGTGCTATTTGCAGGAGTGGTGTTGACATGGATGTTATTATGCTCCATGAATCAAAGAGGAGATATGATACCACGGAGTAACCTATGGCAGTTGTAACTGTTATTACCAGAGAAATTCCAATGGAAAATCTCTGAACGAAAAATCCCAAAAAGATGGCAATTGCTAAAAAGATTAGTACATTTTGAATGTCGCTCAGTTTATAAAGAAAGTCCTGGGTTATGATTGTGTTAAGGGCATTGGCGTGATGCTCTATGCCAAATGTTGCTCCATAGGGAGATTTTTTCTCGTCAGTTGCCACTCCTGTTACCGCATAGGCTGCCACCATGACTATTTTATCTTTGAGAGAGTCATTCCCTTCCATTGTCCCTTCATTTGCAAAGAGATAGTAGGGGTAGTGCCTGAAACTTCCCGAACCGCCAATGAAGTTTATATCCATGAATCCGTCGCTATCAATGGGAATTTTTATTTCTCTTTGGTCATTGGGCTTGGCCATTCTCTCTTTTTTTACATTTTTTAGTTTGATGTACTGCCCGGGAATGATTTCCACATCCTTTGGGGTAATTTCATAGTAGTGCATGGCTATGCTCAGGTCAATGTTGGGATAGTACCAGTCTCCATGGCGCATGACAAGAGGCATTGTTCGGTTAATTCTGTCCCTTCCCGGGAAAACATTTGCAAAACCTATTCCCTTGGCAGCTTTTATGAGTGCAGGAGTTGGAGGGACCACCTCTTCGGTGATTTGCCTTATGGGGCTTTTGGGGTCCAGGGGAAATCTGACTTTGTTTAGAAGCTCTATTCGTTCCTTTTGGTCTTTATACTCAACATCTATCTTTTCAGTTTCAAAGGGATAATCGAGAAAGGCAACATTTGACTTCTTGATTGCCCGGGCAAGACTTGTCTCTCCGCTTTTATGGTCAAGGAACATTATGTCAAAGAGGATTGCCAGGGGTTTGCCCGAAGAGACAAATCGGGTGAACAGGGCATGTATTTCCCAGGGGAAGGGCCATTGTATGCCCTGATCTGAAAACTCTCTAATTGTACTTTCATCAATTCCGAGTATTACTATCTCCTGGCTTGCCCTTGGGTTTATTCTGTTCAGCCTGGCCCCCTCTTGCAGTTGAACTGATTTTTCCGAGGGATCTCTGAGAAAAAAACGAAAATCTATGGCATTCCATTCAAGACCGGAGAGTATTGTTGTTTGTAAAAATAGTAAAGAAATTATGGCAAAAACAGAAAGCGATATGAAGGGGTTTTTATACTTTTCCGGAAGTTTTATCAGTATAAAAAGACCAAGAAGCCCCAGGGGACCGGCAATGAAGCATATTACAAAGAAAAATTTTTCACCCTTGCCAT
>PDWI01009981.1_pt1 | contig 10744 bp, 12 predicted proteins | sample 1430891 | NCBI WGS metagenome assembly PDWI01 (sample SAMN01162508, study PRJNA174530) | Oral metagenome, whole genome shotgun sequencing project. | biome: Marine environment; feature: Marine mammal; material: Swab sample of the gingival sulcus; isolation source: swab sample of gingival sulcus... | reverse complement strand
GTAATAAAGTAAGTCATAATAAATTTATTTTTAAAGGGAATAGGGTGCATGAACTTCATCAGTAAATATACGATTCCAACTTTGTTGGATAAAACTTTCTCAACATATTTAAAAAACAAAGGTTTTTCCTTTGTTGGCGGTCAACAAAATACTTATACAGATTTACAAAAATCCATTAATAGGGTTGGAAATCTGTTAAATCAATTAACAATCAAACAAGGCGATAAAGTCGCTATACTTGCGGTAAATAGTCCGGAATGGGTTGCTACTTATCTGGCGATTGGTGCGTTGGGCGCCGTTGTTGTACCTATACTCCCCGATTTCTCAGCAAAAGAAATCGCACAAATTTTAACGCACTCAGAGGCTAAAGCTGTCTTTGTCTCGGAGAAACTGGCTGAAAAATTACCTGTTTCTCTTTCTGCAGAGGTTGTCAGAATAGAAAACCAAACACGATTAAATCATTCTGATACGGCTATTGAATATTCCTGTGAAGATTTTCCTTATGCTGAGGTGAATGAAGATGATTTACTAGCGATTATTTATACGTCCGGAACGACGGGTTCTTCAAAAGGCGTGATGCTGACACATAAAAATATTCTTTGGAATGTCAGGCAGGGTAAAATCATGCAGAAGATTACGGAAAAAGACAGATTTTTATCCATCCTTCCCTTATCTCACACTTATGAAAATACCTTAGGTATGCTGACGGCATTTGCCAGTGGCAGTGCAACGTACTATCTGGATAAACTGCCAACACCGAGTGTTTTACTTCCGGCATTGGCGGAAATAAAACCAACTATTATGCTTTCTGTACCTTTGGTTATCGAAAAAATCTATAAAAATAAAATTATTAAAGAAATTAATGGTAAAAAGCTGACAAAGTTCCTTTATAAAATTCGTCCTACACAGAAGTTACTCAATAAAATCGCGGGTAAAAAATTGTATGAAACCTTTGGTGGAAAGCTCCATTTTTTCGGTGTTGGTGGAGCGAAACTAGATTCGACAGTGGAAAGATTTTTGTTAGATGCTGATTTTCCTTATGCCATTGGTTATGGTATGACAGAAGCAGCACCTTTAATTGCAGGGGCACTTGGTGACAATCGCAAGGTAGGTTCTGCGGGGATAACCGTCGAAGATTTACAATTACGACTTGCTAAAGAAAAGCCTAATGACACAATTGGTGAAGTTCAAATCAAAGGATTAAACGTGATGCAAGGTTACTACAAAGCTCCTGATTTGACTGCTGAAGCATTTACCGAAGATGGTTGGTTGCGAACAGGTGATTTAGGTGAGTTCGATAAAAAGGGTATGTTATCCATCAAAGGACGTATCAAGACAATGATTTTGGGTGCCAGTGGTGAGAATATCTATCCGGAAGAAATTGAATCTGTAATTAATAAAATGGACTTGGTGTTGGAGTCTCTGGTGACAGAAAAGGGTGGAAAACTGGTGGCAATGGTTCATCTTAATATGGAAGAATTAGAGAAAAAAGCCAAACACCTACAGCAAAATATGCTGTCTTTACGGGATGATGCCGTACAGCATAGAGATGATGCGAAAAAATATCTTGAAGAGAAAGCAGAGAAAACGCTAAAAGATTTGCGGGCTATTGTAAACCAAGAACTCAATAAATTTTCCCAAATACAACAAGTTATTTTACAGCCTACGCCATTTGAAAAAACGCCGACACAAAAAATTAAACGCTTTTTGTATAATCTTAATAAATCTAATAGGATAGAAAAAAATAGCGGCAAATAAGATCGATAAGATTATTAATATAGCAATGTAAATCCATTAATGACCTATCTTAAACTTTAAATAAGGTTGGGATTTTATCAGCAGATGGTTTAAAGCCCTGATGAATAAAAAATTGCTCAGAATTTCTTAGTGGATTGACATAAATTGGTACACCCGCGGAATAAGTTTCTACTGCAGTGAGTAACTGTTTTCCAATGCCTTGTTTTTGAAACAAAGGGTGTACAACTATTTCACCAATAAATGTAGAAAAAGCCCGATCACTAAATGCACTCACATAACCAATAAGCTTTCCGTCAGCTGCATGGGCGTGTGCGATAAAGGGATAAGACGAGATAGACTGTAAAACTTTATCTGAAAAGTAGTCCGATTTTTTGCCAAAACCAACTGATGACATTAATGTACACCATTCATCTACATCTATTGATTTGGATATTGAGATGGTTGTTTTCATCTTTTCACTCCTTAGATGTTATTCATACAATACAACTTTAGAAAAGCAGAATGACGGTACTTTTTGTTTTTATGTGAAAAATCACAGATTAATTACCGATTATTTTCTCTACGATTATCAACCGCGTCAGCAAAGCATTGAAGTATTTTTTCGGTTTCTTCCCAGCCAATGCAAGCGTCAGTAATACTTTGCCCATAATTTAGTGATTTATCTTTAGTAAATTTTTGATTACCTTCTACAAGGTGACTCTCAACCATCACGCCAAAAATAGATTGATTACCATCCGATAACTGCTGGCAAATGTCTTTGGCAACAATGGGTTGGCGTTCAAATTGTTTATTACTATTGGCATGACTACAGTCAATCATGATTTTCTCTGCTAGTTGATGTTTAATCAGTGCCTGTTCGACTTTGTGAACATCCTCTTTACTGTAGTTGGGAACTTTACCACCACGTAAAATAATGTGACCGTCTTCGTTGCCCTTTGTTGAGACAATGGCAGAGTGTCCAAACTTGGTAACTGATAAAAAGTGATGTGGGGCTTTTGCTGAGTTAATGGCATCAATAGCAATTTGAATATTACCATTTGTTCCATTTTTAAAGCCAATTGGGCAAGACATTCCCGAGGCTAATTGACGGTGAACTTGTGATTCAGTTGTTCTTGCCCCAATAGCTCCCCAAGAGATTAAGTCAGCTAAATATTGCGGAGAAATCATATCTAGGAACTCAACAGCGGTTGGCATACCCATATGGGTTAAGTCTAATAATAGCTTGCGTCCAATACGTAACCCTTGGTTCATGTTGTAGCTATCATCAAGGTAAGGGTCATTGAGTAAACCCTTCCAACCAACGGTAGTGCGAGGTTTTTCAAAGTAAACTCTCATGACAATTTCTAATTGCGAGCGATACTTTTTACGTAAGGGCAATAGACGTTCGGCGTATTCTAAAGCGGCCTTAGTATCATGAATGGAACAGGGACCAATGATTACGAGTAGGCGATCATCTTGACTACTGAGCATATTGTGAATATTCTCTCGTGTTTGCCTGACGGTTTCCTCAGCTTCAGCCGTGGCAGGAAATTTTTCTAGTAGAGCAATTGGGGGAAGTAATTCCTTAATTTCTGCAATACGCAAGTCATCATTAGGTAGCATCTCGTGTCCTCATTATTATTTTTTCTAATGATTGTAACCATAGCGGAAAAATGATAATTAATCTATCATTTTTTAGGTGAATACAAAGGAAAATAACATGTTAGTGATAATTATGTTAATTTGTTGAGCAGAATTGGCTTATTTATAAGCTGATAAATAAGCTGAATTGACGATATAAATGAGCTTTCCCTTGTTTAGCTGTTCCTGTAAAGGACTGAGGATAAACAATCTTCCGACACCATAGTCAAAAGCATCAATTGCCTGTGGTGATGTACGAAGGCGTGTTTAAAAATAGCGTTTAAAAATCAATACAGCGACCTTTAAACTCCCAATCGCCATAGCGAGTCGGCTCTAACCCTTTGTCCTTAGGACGTCCACCGTATTCTTTGGGCATGTTGGCAACCTTCTTATCGATAGCTTTTTGCTGAGAAACGATTTCATCGGCCACTTGTGGCAATTTTTGTTGCTTATCAGTTTCTTTCTCTTTTTTTGCTGAATAAATTTTTACAGAATCCGTCATGATACTTCTCGTGTTATACTATGCTACTTTCAACTTTACCGATTATAACAAAAATGCAGAAAATATGGGCAAAAATGCCATATCAAAGTTTTCTTTTTTCTGGTGATGAAGCGGAAAACTTTTTACAAGGTCAACTAACACAAGATATAAAAGCATTAAATACGGATAAATGCTTATATGCGGCGTACTGTAATCCTAAGGGTCGTATGTTTGCCAATTTGTTATTAAATACCTTTGATGATAAAGGTATATTACTGCGGCTGCACGAAGCTCAAGCTGGCCCTGTCATTAAACGGTTGAAAATGTTTGTGCTACGAGCAAAAGTGACGATAGCAGAACAACCGTTTATTTTTATTGGTATGAATTTTGCAATGGCAAAGGCACTTTGTGATTTAGAAAAAGTCGCTGTTCCAGTTGCATTTACGACGCTCAATAATTCAAACTGGAAGTTATGTGCTTTACCGAATGGTTATTTCGAATTAATTGTCTTTGATGCTGATTATCTTACCGTCATTCTGAAACAGATTGATGCTGTGGAAAGTGATGAAGCAATACAGGCTTTACGTTTAACAGGCGGACATTTTAATGTGCTTACTGAAACGAATGAAGTGATTCTACCTCAGCAGACACCACTGGAGAATTGGGGGGCTATTAGTTATACTAAGGGCTGCTATGTTGGGCAGGAAATTATTGCTAGAAATAAGTACTTGGGTAAAGTGAAAAAAGGTTTAGCATTTACATTACTCAAACACGATGAAAAATTACCACTTTGCAGCAATGTTAACAGTGCCGAAGGTAAATTAATTGGCAAGGTGCTTGAATGTGAAGAGACAGCTGATGGTTTATTGGTTTTGGCTGTTTTGTCGTTAGAAGAAATGGGGAAAGATTGCTATATTAATGACGTTGATGATAGCGTTCAATTTGCTGCTGTACCAACGAATATTTAAGATTTAATTGAGGAAACACCATGACCATGCATAAAGATATTGATAAATCTGTGAGAGTTTACAGCGTTAGTAGTCACGAGACAAAGAAGAAGGCATTACGTATCAATTTGGACGAAAAAAAATACGGCACAATTGTTGAAATCGGTGCAGGTCAGGAAGTTGCACGATTGTTTTTTAGAGCAGGTGCAGCGGCGGGGACAGTGGCGAAAACGATGTCAGCTTACGATATGAAGTTTTCAGATGCGATTTACGGTGTACAAGAATGTGGCCGCTATGTCAGTCGTGCTCGTGTACAAGCAATGATGGAAAAAGAATTTTCTTTAGTTGTTGAGCGCGTGGGAGACTCGCGTCCTAAAAACTCTCGATTTTTCGCCTATGCTGCAACAGTGGCCGCGAAAAGTTGGGGAAGAGATAATGAATGTCATGCTTGGTGTGGCATTCGTATTCAGATGTACCCGGGTGCAGAACCTTCAGATATTATCGTGCATGTACGCATGAGGGATGATAATGCTGAGCAGCAGCAAGAAGCGTTGGGAACTTTAGGTGTCAACTTGATTTATGGCGCTTATTATTATTTTGATAATACGAAAAAAATTATCGATTCACTGACAGATAATATTGAGCACGGACGTTTGGAAATTGATTCTGTGTCTTTTGAAGGTCCTTATTTTGAAGAAATTGACAATTTAGGGGTTAATCTTAATCTAATCCGCTATTGGAAAACGCGCGCGATTATGTTTAAACCCGATGGTTCTGTTGGCGTGCCTGCAGAAATGCTTTATAAGAAAAATGTATTGGCAATTCGTGGTTCTTTCCGCCCCGTCACGAATCTCAATATTGATATGATAGAGCAGGGTATGGCTGCTTTCCAAAAATATGGTGATGTAAGTCCTGAAAATACGCTTGTTTTGGCAGAGATTACACTAAATGATGCTATGGGTAATGATAGTGGTGCTAGTGAAGAAGATATTATTCAGCGTGTGCGTTTGCTAAACTCGCTAGGCTATAGTGTAATGATTTCGGATTATACACGTTATTTTTCACTGCGTGCTTATTTTAGGCAATATACGAAAAAACAAATTGCCATTGTCTTAGGTATTGCCAATATGCGACAGATTTTTGATCCAGCTTTCTATCAGGGAGTAAAAGGTGGTATGTTGGAAGGGTTCGGAAAACTCTTTCCTGATAATACTAGCCTGTATGTTTATCCAGAAGCATCACCTGATGGTGGAGAAATAACATTTGACAGCTTAGAGATGTCAGAAAAATTCGAGCATTTGTACAAACATTTAATTGTTAATGGTTTTGTAAAGGGAATAGAATGCAGTGATGCTAAACTATTTAAAATCTACTCACGCGAATTGCTCAAAGCTATTTCAACGGGACGTGGCGGTTGGGAAGATAGTTTGCCGGAAGTTGTTGCTAAACAAATCATTGAACAAAAAATGTTTGGTTATAAGGATCGTCAATAGGTAAAGATATTATTAATTTAGGAGAAAATATAATGACTCAAGAAATGTTATTAACAATTGTTGGAATAGCCGTTGTTGCACTGTTAGTTGGATTGCTGATAGGCGTAGCGATTGGAAAACATTCCCCAAGTGGTGAATCTAAAAAGGCTCGGAAAGAACTCGAGGACTACAAAGCAGCAGTTAGTGAGCATTTTGGTAAAACGGCCGACTTAGTTGATAATTTAACGAATAGCTATCGCGATGTTTTTGAACATTTGGGAGCAAGTGCCAGAGAGTTGTTGAGTGAGGAAGATGTTAAACGTCATTTACAATCTCGAGCAAACAAAGCGGTAACTTTAACCTATTTGGCTGATAAGGCAAATGATGAGGCCAACAAGGTTCTAGAGGCTGAAACAGTTTTAGAATCGGTTGATAAGGAAAAAGTGGAAGTAGATAAATCAGAGAAAGATGAATCAGCTAACCCTTCTGAATCTAAAGAAAAAACAAGTGATAGGACTCAGACAGAAAAACAGACGACTAAGAAAGGATAGTAAATAGCCTATTTATTTATATTTGCTGACTCAATTTTCTTAATAAGAATATGTTGTAATTGTTCAGCAACAGTTTTAATATCACAGTTGGTTGTTAATTCAGCCAACTGTGTCATTTTCAACCCTTGATATCCACAAGGATTAATCAGTTCAAAGGGCGACAAATCCATGTCAACATTGAGTGCCAATCCGTGATAGGTACGACCATTTCGTATTCGTAACCCCAAAGAAGCAATTTTTTTATCATCAACATAAACCCCAGGTGCCTTAGGCTTTGCTTTTGCCGTGATTTTATATTTATCTAAGAGTTGGATGATACTGTCCTCAATGAGGTTGACCATTTGTCTTACCCCGATTTTTCGACGTTTAATATCAATGAGTAAGTAAATAACCAATTGCCCCAAGCCATGGTAAGTGATTTGACCGCCTCTATCGGACTGTACAATAGGAATATCACTGATATTAAGTATGTGTTCGGGTTTTCCCGCTTGCCCTTGCGTGAAAACAGGATAATGCTGTGTCAGCCAAATCTCATCAGTCGTTTGTGGATATCTACTGTGCGTGAAATTTTTCATGGCAGCAAAGGTCTCAGTGTACTCACTGAGCCCCAAATTTTTAATGATAATACTCATTTTAATCTGATGATTTTAATTAAAGTGCCATTTTGACATACTCGCAAGCACTTAAATCAATATAAATAGCATCTAGCTGAGCTTGATTCTGAGCCATGAGAATGACGGTAAGTGCCGCAAAGCGAGCGTTCTTACTAGTGTTTTGACGAATTTCAATGAGATGTTCTGTTTCGACATGTTTATCAATAATGGAACGCACAGTGTCATGAAAACACTCTTCATCTTGCCCAAAAATCTTGATAGGAAATCTTTCTGGGAAATTGATAAGTGTTTCCTCGTTGGCTTTACTGTTCTTGGCGCTTTGGTTATTTTTGCTCATGACGACGAGATGGGGGTTAATCAGATATTAATCAAGTACCGTCACTCTAGTACCTGATTAATATTATCACAGTTTCTTATTTACAAAAGATTATCCAAAAATTTTATCCCAAAGGCGACTAAAAAAACCAGCCTCATCGACAGCTTCCATGGCTAGGGCTGTACGTTTAGAGATGACCTTTCCTTCCTTCTTGATAACGACAGCACCGACAACCTGACCTTTGACAATTGGGGCAACCAAGGTTTTTAATGGGATAAACTTTGCAGTTAGTTTACCTTTGTCAGCAGGGGAAATAGGCAAACTGAGTGCTGATTTAACAGTGATGGAAATTTGCTCTTTTTCACCACCCTCTACTTTAGCAGTAGCAACTTTTTCTCCTGTTTTAAAAAAGGTTTTTTGTTTGAAATTGTCAAACCCATAAGACAAAATAGCCTTAGAAGCTCTGGCTCTGGCCCCCTTGGTTTTAGTGCCCAATACTACGCTGATGAGGCGCATATCATTGCGAAGAGCAGAGGCCGCTAGGCAATATCCTGCCTCTTGAGTATGTCCTGTTTTTAAACCATCAACACTATTGTCAGTGTAGAGTAAAGCGTTGCGATTGCCTTGTTTAATTTTATTCCAAGTAAAGCTTTTTTGTTTGTAAAGCATATAGTGCTTTGGAAACTGGCTGATAATGGCTCTTGCTAATGTCGCAATGTCTTTAGCACTCATATAATGCCCTTGTACAGGTAAGCCTGTCGGGTTTTTAAAGTGGCTATTCTCTAAGCCTAAAGCTTGCCCCGCTTTATTCATTAAAACAACAAACTTATCAACAGAGCCCGCAACAGCTTCTGCTAAAGCAACCGCAGCATCATTTCCAGATTGAATAACCAATCCGTGTAATAATTGATCGATAGTGACTTTACTGCCCAATTCTAAAAACATACGAGAACCATTTTGTGCTCGTGCTTCTTTACTGACAACGGTTTGTGTGTCTCCATTGATAGTGTTTGTCGCGAGTGCTTGGTAAACGACATAGGCAGTCATTAATTTGGTGATGCTGGCAGGGGCCAAACGTTGATTGATATTGTGTTCAGCAAGTATTCGATTACTGGCAGCATCAACTAATATATAAGCAGTCGCATTTTCCATACCATTCACTTGACGGCTTGTTTGTGCGAGTGTGCTATTTAGAAAGGTTGCCAAAGCAACGATAGTTATAAGCAATTTATGTAGCATTATTGAATCACCCTGATTTTTACTTTTGTTTTTCCTCGGCCAATAAACCCTAATTTTTGAGCCGCCTTTTTAGATACATCGATTACCCTATTACTATGGAACGGGCCACGATCATTAATACGAAGAACAACTTCTTTACCATTTGCTAAATTTGTTACTAAAACTTTACTACCAAGTGGGAGTATTTTATGGGCAGCAGTTAGAGCATACATATTAAATCGTTCACCATTAGCTGTTTTTTTTCTATGAAAACCCTTCCCGTACCAAGAAGCTGTTCCCAATTGGGTGAAGTTCTTAGCATTAGCCAGCACTTTATACCGTTTACCACGGACTCGATAACTGTATTTATATCGACGATGAGTTTTTTTTGTCTTTTTCTTTGTGTGTACTTTATTTTTTTTATGGTTATCAGCTATCTTTAATACTCTATGTCGTTTACTCATTGGATTTTTGTCCATTTTAAGAACAATATCATCCTCTCTGAGAGAATTATTAGAAACTGATTGTTTAGACTTAGTACTAGAACAAGCCTGTAACATTATAAGTGAGCAGGTACAAAATACCACAAATAATATTTTTTTCATTAATGTTTTTTCTCAATTATTTTGGATAATTCCGTTACTGCCATGGCGTACATTGGACTTGTATTGTAGGTCGTAATCACGGCAAAATTAGTAAAGGTAATATAATACTGCTTCTGCGATTTTCCATCCAAGGTCAATAGCCCAACTCTGTTATTGCCTATTGAAACGGTATTTTTTAAATAAATTCCCTGCTGATTTAGGTTATGAAGTGTTGTAAACGGTTTATGTGAGTACTTACCTTTATAAGGTTGTGTTAGGTTAGCAGTATCAACAATTAATCCATCACGTTGCCAACCATTCTTTGCTAAATAATTGGCGATGCTAAAAATAGCATCGGCTGGATTATTCCATAAGTCTTTTTTACCGTCATTCTCATAATCTACAGCATAATGTAGATAACTGGATGGCATAAATTGTGCCATACCCATGGCACCAGCATACGAGCCTTTGGGTAAAAGAGGATCAAATCCTTCTGATTTTGCCATTTTTAAAAAGGCTTTAAGTTCTTTAGTAAAAAATTTCTCTCGTTTGGGGTAGTTAAAAGCAATAGTTGATAGAGCGGTAATGACTTTGTCATTACCCATGACTTTTCCATAGCGAGTTTCTACGCCTAAAATTGCAACAATAATAGATTGTGGCACACCAAATTTTTTATAAGCCTCATCGAGGATAGTTTTATACTTTTGGTAAAAGGCGACGCCATGATTGATTCTTTCTTTATCAAGAAAGATTTTCTTATAGCGATACCAAGGCGTTGTTTTTTCTGCCGGACGGGAAATTTTATTGAGAATCGTGTTATCCATCTGCACATGAGAAAAAATTTTTTGTAGCTCTGATTGACTATAACCAAATTTTCCTGTCATAGAATGAATAAAGTGTTGCCCTTTGATGGTTTTATCGTAACTTTGGGCCAGTACTGGATTGAGTAAAAATAACAAATTTAACACTAAGAATGATTTTTTCATGCCATGTCCTTTTCTTCTTTTTGTTTTGCGCCATATAAGTTCATAATTAACCCGAAACTTAACATGAGTGTGATAATCGATGTGCCACCGTAGCTAACTAGGGGTAAGGGTAAACCTACAACAGGTAAGATACCTGATACCATACCAACATTAATAAAAAAATAAATAAAAAAAATAAAAATTAATGAACCTGATAA
>PDWI01009980.1_pt1 | contig 10745 bp, 15 predicted proteins | sample 1430891 | NCBI WGS metagenome assembly PDWI01 (sample SAMN01162508, study PRJNA174530) | Oral metagenome, whole genome shotgun sequencing project. | biome: Marine environment; feature: Marine mammal; material: Swab sample of the gingival sulcus; isolation source: swab sample of gingival sulcus... | reverse complement strand
ACAAAATCAAGTTGGTAATAGCCCGGCCAATCCGGTTGTCCATGCTTGCATGGTTGAGAGTCAAAAGCTGAAATAGAAGAAGGAGTTTTCGCTATGTCAATGAGCGATCCCTTGGCAGATATGCTGACCAGGATTAGAAACGGAGTGATGGCAAAATTTGATTCAGTCGAGATGCCCAGTTCGAGAATGAAGGTGAGTGTTGCCAAGGTTCTGAAAGAAGAAGGGTATATTACTGATTACAGTGTTCAGGACGATGCAGTTCAAGGTGTATTGAAAGTTGTGCTGAAATATGGAAAGGACGGAGAACCCGTAATAACCGGTATCAAGCGGGTAAGCCGCCCCGGATTGCGGAAATACAGCAAGGCAGCAGATATTCCGAGAGTTCTCGAGGGATACGGTGTCGCTGTTGTTTCTACCTCTAAAGGTGTCGTTGCTGATCGTGATGCACGTTCTTTGAACGCTGGTGGAGAAGTTATCTGTGAGGTCTGGTAGAGAGCCAGAGAGGAGGAAAGGATGTCTCGTATAGGTAAGCAGCCGATTTCTTTGCCAAGCGGAGTAAAGGTTGAGCTTGATGGTCAAAATTTAAAGATTACCGGTGCTAAAGGGTCTCTTGAACGTGAGATCGTTAGTGATATTGAAGTAGTTGTTGAGAATAATACAATTGAGGTAAAAAACCGGGTTGAGAGCAAACGTGTTAATGCGTTTCGTGGTCTGACCCGCTCTCTGATCAACAATATGGTGGTTGGTGTTGTTGATGGTTTTAAGAGAGTTCTTTTAATTGAAGGCGTCGGTTATAAGGCAAGCGTTAGCGGGAGTAAGCTGGTATTGAATGTTGGTTATTCAAATCCGGTTGATTTCGAGCTGCCCAAGGCTGTTCAGGCTTCAGTGGAGGGGAATACCAAAATTGTTTTGGAATCGATAGATAAGGAGTTGCTTGGTCTTGTTGCTGCGAAGATTCGTCAAGTGCGGAAGCCTGAGCCCTATAAAGGGAAGGGAATTCGTTACGAAGATGAGCATATCGTTCGTAAGGTTGGTAAGGCTGGGGCCAAATAGATGGAGTGAATGTGTGGAGTAACTTCACAGAATGACTGGATCTTTTCTGGTTGAGCTGATTTTTTTTAGAATAAATGGTAGAAATTCATGGCAAAAATAAATCCTAAAGCTGCAAGTCGGTTAAAGCGAATTCGTAGAATCAGGAAAAAAATTAGTGGGACGGCTGAGCGGCCAAGACTTCGTGTCTTTAAAAGCAACAAGCATATTTATGCTCAAATTATTGATGATGCTCAGGGAAAAACTCTTGTTTCAATGTCAACAGTAGATAAGGCTTTTGCTGCAGGAGAGGAGAGTGCCAAGGTTCCGGTGGCTAAAGAAGTTGGCAAACTGCTCGCGGAGCGTGCAAAAGGTGCTGGTATTACGCGTGTTGTATTTGACAGAGGGGGCTATCTGTATCATGGACGGATCAAGTCTCTTTCTGAGGGTGCCCGGGAAGGCGGACTGGAATTTTAGTTAAATATATTTAAAAAGATGTGCCTTGCGTGAAGTTGTTTTTGTTCTCTTGTCAGGGTGAATTGAGAGACACTTTTTTTACAAGGCGAGAAAATAATAAAATATAGGGAGGCTCCCTTGGCTGATTCAAATCGTGCAAAAAATTCATCTTCTGATGAACTTATAGAAAAAATTGTTTTTATCAATCGTGTTGCAAAAGTTGTGAAGGGCGGTCGACGTTTTAGCTTTAGTGCTATCGTTGTTGTTGGCGATGGCAAGGGGCGTGTCGGCTATGGTTTGGGTAAGGCAAATCAGGTTCCTGAAGCAATTCGTAAAGGTGTTGAAAAAGCACGTAAGTCAATGTTCTCTGTTGCTCTGACAGATGTTTCCATTCCGCATACCGTGGAAGGGAAGTTTGGCGCAGGGAAGGTATTATTGAAACCGGCATCTGAAGGTACTGGAGTTATTGCGGGTGGTCCTATTCGTGCGGTACTTGAGGCGGCTGGTGTTTCTAATATTTTGACGAAATGTCTGGGGTCTCATAACCCGCATAATATGGTAAAGGCAACGTTGGAAGGTCTGAAGAGTTTACGTTCAGCGGAGAAGATTGCTGCCCTTCGCGGAAAAACTGTTGAAGAGATCCAGGCATAAACTGTCATAAAGCTTGTATAGTTTTTGATTATAGAATTCGGAAATTCTGATATTGGGTAGAGTCAAATGGCGGAAACAATTACATTCACTTTGGTAAAAAGTGGTATTGGAAGTACAAAGAAAATTAATGCGACCCTGATAGGGCTTGGCCTGACCAAGACCAACAAAACTGTTACCAGAAAAGATACACCAGAGCTTCGTGGGATGCTTAATAAAGTACAGCATCTTGTTCGTATAGAGGAGAAATGATATGTTGACTTTAGGAAATCTTTCACCGAATCCGGGTTCTCGTAAGCAACCCAAACGCCTTGGACGCGGTCCGGGAAGTGGTCATGGAAAAACTGCTGGACGTGGTCATAAGGGATATAAGTCCCGTTCAGGTTCAGGGATAAAGCCGGGCTTCGAGGGCGGTCAGATGCCTCTGCAGCGGCGGTTACCGAAGCGCGGGTTTACCAATGTCTTCCGTAAGGAGTATGCCTTGGTCTCCTTGAGTCAGCTGGAGTCAATTGAGAGTGCTGAGGTTATTACTGTTGACTTGCTGGTTGAAAGTGGGATGGCAAAAAAGGGCTCTTTGGTAAAGGTTCTGGCCAATGGTGAAATCTCAAAGGCTGTTAAGATTGAGGTTGACAAGATCTCGAAGGGAGCACGGGCAAAGATTGAAGCTGCCGGCGGCTCTGTTTCCCTGATTGGGGAGAAGTGATTCTTCTGTGGTAGTAATGATAAAGTATTGCTCTGGCTTGGTAGAAAGCTGGAGTGATACTTTTTGTTTGTGTGGGGGCATCTTTTTGGCGAGGGGCTCTCTCTGGCGTTGAGAATTGATACAGGAAAGAAAATAATGAGTGGACTGGGAAGTGCTGCGAATATTCCTGAGTTACGCAGGAGAATTTTTTTTACGTTGATTATGCTGGCGGTGTATCGGATTGGCGTCCAGATTCCGACTCCGGGCATTAATGGTGAGGCTCTATCTGCTTTTTTTGCACAAAATGCAGGAACGCTCTTTGGCATGTTCAACATGTTTTCCGGGGGAGCTTTACAGAACTTCTCTATTTTTGCTCTCGGGATTATGCCCTATATTAGTGCCTCTATTATTATCCAGTTGTTGACGGTGGTTATCCCTCAACTGGAAGCGTTGAAGAAAGAGGGACAGGCCGGTACCCGTAAGATAACGCAGTATACTCGCTACGGTACCGTTGCTCTCAGTATCATTCAGGGAGGGTTTATCGCTCGAGGTCTTCAGGGAATGAGCGGACCAGGAGGAACGCCCATTGTTCTTGAACCGGGCCTGCCTTTTATCTTGATGACTATCCTTACTCTGACGACTGGTACAGCGTTTATTATGTGGTTAGGGGAGCAGATGACCGAGCGGGGCATTGGCAATGGTATTTCGTTGATTATTTTTGCCGGAATTGTTGCGCGGGGCCCGGCTGCTGTTGTCAACTCAATAAAATTGGTTCAGGCTGGTGAGATAACACTTTTCTTTGTACCGCTTTTTTTGGCTTTTATGTTTTTGGTGGTTGCTGTCATTGTTTTCTTTGAGACCAGTCAGCGTAGGATTCCGATCCAGTATGCCAAACGGGTTGTTGGCAGGCGTATGTATGGCGGACAGAGTTCTCACCTGCCGCTGAAGATTAACGTATCTGGTGTTATTCCGCCGATTTTTGCTTCGTCAATAATGATGTTTCCGGCAACCATTGGTAGTTTTATTCAGATAGATTGGGTGCAGCGTGTTTCTGCTGCTATGTCGCCGGGTACTGTTTATTACTATGCCTGTTATGTCGCTATGATTGTATTTTTCTGTTTCTTTTATACGGCGGTTACTTTTAAGCCTGAAGATGTTGCAGAAAATTTGAAGAAAAACGGTGGTTTTGTACCAGGTGTACGCCCAGGGAAAAGTACAGCTGACTTTATTGATAAGGTATTGACCCGGCTAACTGTTGTCGGGGCACTCTACCTGAGTGTGGTTTGTGTACTGCCGACAGTTCTTGTTTCACAGTTTAATGTACCTTTTTACTTTGGCGGTACGGCACTGTTGATTATTGTTGGTGTGGCTATTGATACTATTTCTCAGGTTGAGTCTCATCTTCATATGAGAAATTATGAAGGCTTTATGAAGCAGGGGCGCATTAAGGGAAGGCGTTGATTGGCGGTGTGTATCTGATTTGTGATAAGCTACTAAATAATGCTTTCCTTGGAGATTATTTTGTAGTATAGTGCTGTTTTTTTAATTAAAGGTTCGCTCTTAGGATTTTTTATGCCGAAAGAAGAAGCAATTGAAGTTGAAGGGACGATTATTGAGCCGTTGCCGAACGCAATGTTTCGTGTTGAACTGGATAATGGACATAAGGTTCTTGCCCATATATCCGGGAAAATGAGAATGCATTTTATTAAGATTCTGCCGGGAGATCGAGTGACAATTGAGCTCTCTCCGTATGATCTTACTCGGGGGCGAGTGACGTTTCGTGCCAAAAATACTAAAAAGAAAAAATAGAGAGTTTATTTTATGAAAGTACGGTCGTCGGTAAAAAAAATTTGTAGTGATTGCAAGGTATATAAGCGCAATGGTGTGGTGCGAGTTTCCTGTAAGATCAAGAAACATAAGCAGCGACAAGGGTAGAAGTAAACAGGTTTTTTATTCTTTAAGGAGATTGAATCTTGGCACGTATAGCAGGTGTTGACCTTCCAAAAAACAAACATATGGATAGAGCGTTGACCTATATTCACGGTATAGGTTTAACTTCCGCTCGTAAGATTCTCGACAAAGTTGATTTGCCGTATACGATGAACAGTGATGATCTGGATGGTGATGATGTTAATCGCATCCGGAAGATCCTGGAGGCAGAGTATGTGGTTGAGGGGGATCGGAGGCGCGAGGTATCTATGGATATTAAACGTCTTACTGATCTTGGTTGTTATCGCGGCCGTCGTCATCGTATGGGCTTGCCTTGTCGGGGACAGAAGACGAAAACGAATGCGCGCACCAGGAAGGGGCCTCGTAAGGGGGCTTCCCGCCGGAAGTAATTGAAAATTTACAGGTGAAACATGGCAGTTACAAAAAAGAAAAAGGTAAAACAGAATATCCCTGAAGGGGTGGTTTTTGTTTACTCTACTTTCAACAATACGATTGTTACCATCTCGGATAAGCAGGGAAATGTTGTTTCCTGGTGTAGTGCGGGAGTCCTGGGCTTTAAGGGTTCTCGTAAAAGTACTCCCTTCGCTGCGCAGAATGCTCTAGCCGATGCGGCGAAAAAAGCTGCGGATGTTGGAATGCGCAAGGTTGAGGTTCGGGTGAAAGGTCCTGGTCCGGGAAGAGAGGCGGCATTGAGGGCATTGATCAACACCGGGTTTGAAGTGAGTAAAATTAGTGATGTTACTCCCATTCCCCACAATGGATGTAAACCGCCAAAGCGGCGTCGTGTCTAATTAGGGTGTTATTTTACATCGAAAGTTGAGTGCGTTTACTCCTTCGAGAGGGGGGTAGCGTTTTCTTTATCTTTGTACAGTAATACCTTGTAGGCGTTGAGGGTTTGTCTGCTTTCTGTCGCTTGAGATTATTGAGCTTTATGGACAGAGATTTAGCGGGTGCTGCATATCCTTTAGGATGAGTTTTAGCCGTTTTGTACGGTTTAGATTGTTTTTTGAGTTTTCTACACGAAAGGAAATCGATGACTCAGATAGTTGACGAAAAAATACCGTTTCACCGAAATTGGCAGGAGCTGATCTCTCCTGAACAGCTTGAGGTTGATACGAGTAAACATACTGATTCGTATGGGAAGTTTGTTTGCCAGCCTTTGGAACGAGGTTTTGCCTCTACCATTGGTAACTCCCTGCGGCGAATTTTGCTCTCTTCCATTCAGGGGGTTGCAATAACCACCGTGAAGATTGAAGGTGCTCTGCATGAGTTCACTTCAATGAATGATATCATGGAAGATGTTAGTGAGATCATTCTTAATTTAAAGCAGGTTCGTTTGCGTCTGCTTTCCGGGGAGTCGCAAAAAGTCACCATCAGCAAGAATGGTCCTGGAGTTGTTACGGCAGGGGATATTGCAGAATCGGCCTATGTTGAAGTGATGAACAAAGATCAGTATATTTGCACTCTTACTGGTCCAATTCACTTTCAGGCGGAACTCACCGTTGAGTGGGGTAAGGGATATCAACCGGCGGAGAAGGTGAGCAAGGAGAAACTTTCTGTGGGGCAGATTCCTATTGATGCCATTTTTACTCCTATTAAAAAGATTCAGTATGTCACCTCTCAGGCTCGGGTTGGTCAGCAGACGGATTATGACAAGCTGACTCTTGAAATTGAGACAGATGGCAGTTTGCGGCCGGAAAATGCTCTTGCCTATGCGGCAAAGATTCTCAAGGAGCAGATGACTATCTTTATCAATTTTGATGAGGAAAAAGCGAAGTCTGAGGTTGCTAAAGAGCAGGATGTGGATGAAGAACCTGTTAATCCTTACCTTGACAAGCCAGTAGAAGATCTTGAACTTTCTGTTCGTTCTGCCAACTGTCTGAAGAATGCTGATATCAATTATATCGGTGATTTGGCTCAGAAGACAGATCAGGAAATGTTGAAGACGAAGAATTTTGGAAGAAAGTCGCTTAACGAAATAAAGGTTCTTCTTTCTGAGATGGGGCTTTCTTTGGGGATGAAGTTTGACAGTTGGGTTGCCCCGGATAGAAGGGATGACGGAGAAGATGCGTAAGACCCGATTAAATACTATTCAGGATCAGAGATATTTAAGGATTGTGCTATGAGACATAAAGTTTCCGGAAGAAGATTGGGGCGAACAACCTCACACAGAGTTGCAATGTTGAGAAATATGGCGACCTCACTGTTTGAGCATGAGCGCATTGTAACCACCGTTGAAAAGGCAAAAGAGCTTCGGCCTGTAGCAGAGAAGATGATTACTCTTGCCAAGCGGGGAGATCTCCATGCCCGGCGTCAGGCGTTAAGTTATATTCGAAGTAAGGCTGTTGTTGATAAGCTTTTTACTGAGATCAAGGATAAGTTTGAAGACCGTAAGGGTGGCTACACTCGTATCCTTCGTACCGGTGTACGTCAGGGTGATGCTGCTAATATGGCAATTATTGAGCTTGTCGGTTATGAAGAAGTTATTGAAATGCCCGATGAAAAGTAATTTGTTTTAGCAAAAGCTGGATTGCAAAGGACTGGTTGAAGATTTTCTTCTCCAGTCCTTTTTTTGTTTATATGAAGATTTTGGTGTGCTTATGGAAAAGCAATTTCCCGCAGGAATGAAGCCTCTTGGTGATGAACATTTCCCTTTTGCCTGTCATGATGGAGTATCCTGTTATACTCGTTGTTGTAAGGATGTTGATCTTACTCTTTATCCCTATGATATTGTCTGTGTGAAAAATGCACTACAGATGGATTCTGAAGAGTTTCTGCATAAACATACTTTTCTGGTTCGGGGGGAAAATCCTTTTTTCCCTACTGTGAAGTTGCGTTTAACAGAAGAGACGCTTCCGGCCTGTCCTTTTCTCTCAGAGGCGGGCTGTGGAGTCTATGAGGATCGTCCCTCTGCCTGTCGAACCTATCCTCTGGAGAGGGCTGTGGATAGAGAGCCGCAGCGGGGTAGGCGTAAGGATTTTTATTTTGTTACCAAACACTCCTACTGCAAGGGGCATTATGAAGCAAAAGAGAACACGGTTAAAAATTGGTGCAGGGAGCAGCATCTGCATCAATTCAATATAATGAATGATCTCTGGGCGGAGGTGGATACTCTTTTTGCTACAAATCCATGGAAGGGGGAAGGCGCTGGAGGAGAAAAACAACAGATTGCCTTTATGTGCTGCTACAATGTTGATGGCTTTCGTCGCTTTATAGAGCAGCATTCGTTGTTAAAAGGATTTCGCCTGTCGAGCAGAGAGCGGCAGCGTATTATGCAGGATGATGGCGAATTGTTAAAATTTGCTTTTCAATGGCTCTGTTTTTTTCTTACTGGGAAAAGCTCTGTGCTGGTGCGGCGTTGATATGAGAGGTGATATGATTCTTGCAAAAATATATTGTGTGTGGTAAGAGAAGAAGTTACGCATTTTCTGTAGGCTCGTAGGGGGCCTGCATATAACACACATCTTCGCAGTTACCTGGTGTTGCGTGATAACGCAATAAAAGAAGATGGAGGAATAAACCAGATGGAGGATTATTATGGCGAATGCCACAGTTCGTGAGATGTTACAGGCAGGGGTTCATTTTGGTCATCAGACCCGGCGTTGGAACCCGAAAATGAAACCATATATCTATGGGCCGCGCAACGGAATTTATATTATCAACCTTGATGTTACCAAAAAGCTGTTTGATCGTGCCTGCCACTTTGTTACAGAGGAAGTGAAAAAGGGCGGTAGCGTGCTTTTTGTTGGTACCAAGCGTCAGGCTCAGGCGATTATAAGTGAAGAGGCCAAACGTTGCGGTATGTTCTATGTCGATCACCGCTGGCTGGGTGGTATGCTCACCAACTTTCAGACTATCAAAAACAGCATTGAGCGTTTAAAGTCGATCGAATCTATGCAGGAAGACGGTTCTATCAATCGTTTTCCCAAAAAGGAGATCCTGTTGATGGAAAAAGAGCGGATCAAGCTGGAGAGGAATGTTGGTGGTATCAAAAACATGAAAAATCTTCCTTCCGTTGTCTTTATTGTTGATCCTAAAAAGGAGTCGATTGCGGTAACCGAGGCGGTGAAGCTGGGAATTACCGTTGTTGCTATCGCTGATACAAACTGTGATCCCGATAATATTGATTATATTATTCCGGGTAATGATGATGCAATTCGCTCCATCAAGCTGTTGAGCCATCATATTGCAGAGGCAGCTCTTGCCGGTCAGGCGATGCGTGATGGTGATGATGCCTCGGATGAGGCTGTTGCTGCGGCTATGGGTGATGCCGGTGCCGAGATGGTGCAGGAAGCGGAAGCTGCTGCTGAGTGATATTTCTCTCCTTTTGATGGGGGAGTTTCTTCAAGGGGGCTGTCGGCGGACTGCCCCCTTGTTGTGTATAATAAATGTAACGTTATAGAGGAGATTGTTATGGCAATTACCAGCAAAATGGTAAAGGATTTACGGGATAAGACTCAAGCAGGAATGATGGATTGCAAGAAAGCGCTTGAGAAAACCGATGGTGATATGGAGAAAGCGGTTGATTTGTTGCGTCAGAAAGGCCTTGCTGTTGCTGCAAAGCGGGCGGATAGAGCCACTAGTGAAGGTGTTATTGAAACCTATATTCATGCTGGCGGTAAACTTGGGGTTATGGTTGAGGTTGGTTGTGAGACTGACTTTGTTGCCCGCAATGAGGACTTTGTTGCCTTTGCCAAGGATATCGCAATGCATATTGCAGCAACGAATCCTGTGGCATTGACTCGAGAGGATGTCCCTGAAGAGGTGATAGCCCGGGAAAAAGAGATCTACATTCAGCAGGCTGTTGATGCCGGTAAGCCGCAAAATATTGCGGAGAAGATGGTTACCGGTAAAATTGAAAAATTCCTGGGAGAAGTTGCTTTGCTTGAGCAGAAGTTTGTTAAAAATCCTGATCTCACGGTTCAGGATATGCTTAATGAACTGGTTGCCAAGATGGGAGAGAATATCTCTATCAAGCGTTTTACCAGATTTCAGGTTGGTGTAGAGTAGTATTTGTTCAGGCAGCGGCTTGTCTGCGGCTGCCTGTTTTTGTTGTTGTCCTTGTTTCTTCTTCCTCTTTTGTTACCCCCAAATTAAGGAGTTATATATGTCTGAATTGAAATATAAAAGAATTTTGTTGAAACTCAGTGGTGAAGCCTTAATGGGTGAGGATAGCTATGGAATCAATACTTCTGTGCTTGATTTTGTAGCGAAGGAAGTAAAAAAAGTTGTTGAGGCCGGGGTTGAACTTGGCCTTGTTATTGGTGCGGGAAATATTTTCCGTGGAGTGGCTGGGGCTTCCGCGGGTATGGATCGGACGACTGCCGATAATATGGGAATGCTGGCAACGGTAATGAATAGTCTTGCGATGCAGGATGCGCTGGAGAGATTGGGGGTTATAACCCGTGTTATGTCTGCTATTCCTATGCAGTCTGTTTCCGAGCCCTATATCCGTCGCCGGGCAACCCGTCATCTTGAAAAGGGGCGTGTGGTTATTTTTGCCGCGGGTACGGGGAATCCCTATTTTACCACCGATTCTGCCGGGGTGCTGCGCGCACTTGAGATTGATGCTCATCTTGTTATCAAGGCGACTAAAGTTGATGGCGTTTATGATAAGGATCCGGTAAAATTTCCAGATGCTGTACGCTATGAGACGCTTACGTATAGCGATGTATTGCAGAAAGGTTTGCAGGTAATGGATGCTGCGGGGATCTCCCTGGCCAAAAATGATGGGCTGCCCATTATGGTGCTGGATATGACTGTTACCGGTAATGTCTATCGTGCTGCTTTCGGAGAGCCTGTAGGAACGATAATCAAGGATCAGTAATAAAGCAGAAATCCCTGGTAAGGAGAGTGTGATGAGTGATGTGATTGTTGAGATGACGGAAAAAATGGATAAGAGTATAGAGGCATTTAAGGGTGAACTCTCCAAGGTTCGTACCGGACGGGCCTCCTTGAATATCCTTGATGGTATTAGTGT
>PDWI01009978.1_pt1 | contig 10745 bp, 11 predicted proteins | sample 1430891 | NCBI WGS metagenome assembly PDWI01 (sample SAMN01162508, study PRJNA174530) | Oral metagenome, whole genome shotgun sequencing project. | biome: Marine environment; feature: Marine mammal; material: Swab sample of the gingival sulcus; isolation source: swab sample of gingival sulcus... | reverse complement strand
ATAGAGTATATTTTTATTGCTGGTGTAAATCAGCAATTTTATTATAAAAATTTAATAAAAAATTAGCTTTTATTTATCGAAAAAAAATATGTTAAAGAGTATAATACCTGTGAGTATGTAGATAGGAGATAATATGTTAGAAGTAAATAATCTTACGAAAAAATATAGAAAAGAACTAGCGGTAGATAATATTAGCTTTTTACTTGAAGATGGACAAATAGGAATATTATTAGGAAGAAATGGAGCGGGTAAATCGACAACAATAAAGAGTATCGCAGGGCTTTTGAGATATGAGGGTGAAATTTTTATAAATGGAATGCCTTCAAAGAGTATTGAAGCGAAGAAGGTATTTTCTTATGTACCCGAAATGCCTTCTATGTTTCCATCACTTAGTGTAATAGAACATATGCAGTATATTAAAAAAGCATATGATTTAGATATTACTGATGAAGAGATTGATGCACTTTTAGACCGATTTGATATGTTTGATAAAAAAGATAAATTAGGTAGTGAATTATCAAAAGGAATGATGCAAAAAGTAAGTATTTGTTGTGCTCTTTCGGTAAAGCCAGAAGTAATTTTATTTGATGAACCGATGATAGGACTCGATCCTGCTGCAATAAAAGAACTTAAAAAAGCAATAATAGAATTAAAAGAAAATAATACGACAATTCTTATCAGTACCCATATGCTGGAGATGGTTAGAGAATTTTGGGATGTTGTTCTTATTATGGAAAAAGGAAAGATAGCACAAGCTTATGAAAATACTAAAGATGATGCGAGTGATATTGAAGAATTGTTTTTCTCTATAACAGAAGGAGAAAATAACTAATGAGAGCACTTATTTATTTACATAAAAGATCAATAATTAATAAATTAAAGGTCACATATTCCAAACCGCTTCCTTGGATATTTACGATACTTGGAATAGCCTATATCGTATTTCTTTTATATGGTTATACGACGATAATAAAGGCACTTAAAATAAATACGGCAATTGGTTATATTAGTATGCTCCTTGTGTTTAAATTATATATAGGAACGATGGGGCTTCTTAATTATTTTAAGAGAAAAGGAATTATCTTTACAAAAGCAGATGTTCAATTTACTTTTTCATCACCGATTAGTCCAAAACTTGCTTTATTATCAGGAGCCTTTAAAAGTCTTGTGATTGCATTTGTTATGATATTCATTATAGGTGGTTTTGGGATTTATTTATTTCCAGAAAATGCACGTCAGTTTATTTTATACATGACAGTATATAATGCTATAGAGTTTTTTTCTGGTATGAGCCTGATTATCCTATGTTATGGGAATGAAGTGATATCAAAAAAAGCTGTAGAAATTATAAAATATATAGCATATGGTATTTTGATACTTGTATTAATAGGATTTTTAGTTCTTGGTATTAAAAAAGGATTTAGTGCTAATTTATTGGTAGATTATATAAAGAGTCCATTTATAAAAATGATACCGATTATAGGATGGAGTATATCATTTATCCAGCTTATTTTCGTTGGATTTACTACATTTAATATTATAGGTTCTATATTTTATATCGTATCTGTTTTGTTATTTTCGATTATTGCATTAAAATCAAAATGTGAAGGTGAATACTTTGAAGAAGCAGAGCAATTTGCTGATCAGTATACAAAGATGAAACAAGAGAATCAACAAGGAAAGATTAAGTTTCATTCGAAGAAGAAAAAACTTAAAAAAGGGAAAATTGAATATAAAGGAACGCATTCAAAAGCTATATTCTATAGACAGCTTCTAGAATATAAAAAGCAACCATTTTTTATACTAGGTCTTAGAACACTTGTATTTTTAGCTATTGCTATAGTTATTATAGTTATTGGAGAATTTTCAGAATTACCACCTGAAATCTATCAATATCCAGAGTTCGTTCTTCCTGTTATATTTGCTTATATTACAATTCTTGTATCCAATATTCAAACGAAGTGGCAAGAAGAACTAGAGAGTCCGTATACTTTTTTAATACCGGATACAAAGTTTAAAAAGACGTGGAATGCAACTAAAATAGAGCATATAAGGGCATGGGTTGATTCATTATTTCTAGTGATTCCTGCAGGGATATACCTACATCTTAGTATAATACAAATGGTGCTTACTTCACTTGTCTATGTGTTTTTTAATGCGAGTAAACTTTATTATTATATGATGTTTGATGCACTTTTATCGGAGAAGTTTAAATCAATTAAAATTGTATTAGGATTGTTTAAATTCTTATTTTTATTTGTAACAATTATGATTTCTGTAGTTATTATCGCTGTTTCAATGGCTCTTAATCATATAGAAATAGGATTTATATTAATGATAGTATTTAATCTTATTATGGGAGTATCAGGATTATTTGTATCATCATTTGCTTTTGGAAGGATGGAGAAAATGGATTAATATGATAAAAAAGATATGTATTGAGCAGTTGAGAACAGATGAATATAGACAGATTTATAATGAAGCCACTCATACCTTTGAAAGTAGTGAATATAAAAATTTATTATTTGAAAGATGTTTTTCTGGTCATTATGGATGGATTGTAGGTACTGGAAATCCACCCCATAGACATTTAGATATTCTTTTTCTAACAGATAAAAATTATAATAAAGGAGATATTGTTTCTGTTAAAATTATAGGTGTTTTCTTAAGAAATGATAAGGATCATAAAATAGTAGGCATTGAAACATCGAGGATAGAAGATGATTTTCATATGCTTTCTAAAGAAGAAAGAGAAAATTTAAAGAATATTTATCCCCTTATTCATAAAGGGGAGGGCTGGTTTGGTAGGCAAACTGCTGAAAAAATAATAAACGAGTTTTAAGGAGATTATTCTCCTTCTTTTTTTATCTTACAAACATCAACCCATTTTATAAAATTAGAATGTTTTTCTAATTCTTCTATTGTAAGTTCTATTGCACTATTACTGCTTCCACAGGCAGGAAATACAGTTTCAAATCTTTTTAGCGAAACATCAAGATAGACTTTAACATTTTCATTAAGAGCAAAAGGACATACACCACCTACATCGTGACCAGTCATTTCTTTTACATCTTCTTTTAATATCATTTTAGCTTTTGTATTAAACTCTTTTTTAAAAGCACCATTATAAATTTTAGTATCTCCAGCACATACTATAATAATAGGCTTTCCATTTACTAAGAATGATAAACTTTTTGCTATCCTTTTTTCTTCCGTATTTACTGCTTTCGCAGCAAGTGCTACAGTTGCACTTGAAATATCAAATTCTAATATTCTATTTTCCATATGAAACTCTTTAAAATAGTTTCTAACTTTTGATAGAGACATAGGACCTCCTCTTCTTATAAATATTCTATAATAAAACATAAAAAAAATAAATACTAAAGAGGCTAAAATGCTTAAAATTTCAAATAAAAAAGTCGATAAAATATATAGGGGAAATATGCTTTTTATAAAATTTTACAATTTTTTTACAAAAACCTTGTTTAATTATTGAAAAATATATATAATAAATTGTATAAATTGTTCAAAATAAATAAAAAGTTCTGATAATTCAGAATATGGAGGAAGTATGGCAAAATATTTAGTTATTGTTGAGTCACCGGCTAAAGCAAAAACTATTGAAAAATTCTTAGGTAAAAATTATAAAGTATTAGCATCTATAGGACATATAAGAGATTTACCAAAATCTAAAATGGGTGTTGATGTAGAAGATAATTTTGAACCTAAGTACATAAATATAAGGGGAAAAGGTCCTTTAATAAAGGAATTAAAAAAAGAAGCTAAAAAAGCAGAGAAAATATTTTTAGCAACCGACCCTGATAGAGAAGGAGAAGCGATTGCTTTTCACTTAGCATATATATTAGGTTTAGATATAAATGATAATATAAGAGTTACATTTAATGCGATTACAAAGAAAACAGTAAAAGAATCAATTAAGAACCCTACTAAAATAAATATGAATTTAGTAGATGCACAGCAAGCTAGAAGAGTTCTTGATAGACTAGTAGGGTATTCGATATCACCAATTTTATGGCGAAAAGTAAAAAAAGGCTTAAGTGCAGGTAGAGTTCAGTCTGTTGCTACTAAACTGATATGTGATAGAGAAAAAGAAATCAATGCATTTAAAAATGAAGAATATTGGGTAATCGATTTTATCTTTGATAATGGATTAGAATCTGTATATTATGGTCCAAGTAAATTAAAAACTCAAAGTGAAACAGAGAAAGTAATAGAAGAACTTAAAAAAGGAGAGTATGTTATATCTTCTGTTTTAAGGAAAAATAAAAAGAGAAATCCTAATAATGCTTTTACGACATCTAGGCTGCAGCAGGAAGCTGCTAATAAATTAGGTTTTTCTACAAAAAAAACAATGATGGTAGCTCAGCAGTTATATGAAGGTATTAAACTTCCTAAAATAGGCAGTGTGGGTCTTATCACTTATATGAGAACAGATAGTACTAGATTATCAAAAGAAGCAGTAGAAAGTGTACAAGAGTTTATTTTAACTAATTATGGTAAAGAATACCTAGGGGAGTATACTAATAAAGCATCAAAAAATGCTCAAGATGCTCATGAAGCGATTAGAGCAACAGATGTTTTAAGAACACCTGACAGCATAAAAGATTATCTTACAACAGATCAAAACAAATTATATAAATTGATATGGGAAAGGTATGTTTCATCACTAATGGCTGCTGCTCGATTTGATTCATTGACAGTGGATATAAAAAATAATCAGCATATTATTAAATCTACTGGTTCTACACTTGAATTCGATGGTTTTTTAAAGGTATATAGTTTTGGTGTGTATAAAGAAAATACCCTTTCAGATGTAAAAGAAAAAGAAGTGTTAACAATAGAAAAAATTGTTTATAAGCAGAATTTTACATCACCACCACCTAGATATACGGAAGCTAGTTTAGTAAAAGAAATGGAAGAAAAGGGTATTGGAAGACCTAGTACATATGCGCCAACGATATCTACAGTTATCAATAGAGGTTATATAGGAAAAGAGAAAAAATCTTTATACCCAACAGAACTCGGTGTGCTTGTTGATACATTAATTGAAGATTATTTTTGTGATATTATCAAAGTGGATTTCACAGCGAATATGGAAAAAGAATTCGATTATGTGAGTGAAGGTAAAATTCAGTGGAAAAATGTTATTAAGGAATTTTATGGACCGTTTACTGTACTTTTATCAAAAGCAGAATCGGATATAGAAAAAGTTGATTTAACAGAAGAGACAGATATTAAATGTGAAAAATGTGGTAGTATGATGATGATTAAACATGGAAGATATGGTAAATTTCTTGCATGTTCTAATTACCCAGAATGTGAGAATACAAAACCTATTTTAAATAAAATAGGAGTGAAATGTCCTGTTTGTAAAAATGGAGACATAATAGAAAGAAAAACAAAGAAGTTTAAAACATTCTATGGATGTTCTGAATTTCCAGATTGTAATTTTGTATCATGGTATAAACCAGTTTCTAAAGAGTGTCCTAAATGTGGCGACATGCTTATAGAATACAACACAAAGAAAAAACATGAGATAAAATGTATTAATAAAGATTGTGATTACAATGAGCAAATTATTGTAGAGGAGGGAAAGGATGCTAAACAGCCTATTAGAGAAAACAAGAAGATTGAACTTGATTTTACTAAATAGAAAAGACAGGGTTTCTTTTGATGAACTTTGTAACGTTATAGCAGATATTTTAGAAGTAAATGTTTATATCATAAACACAGAAGGAAAAGTATTAGGATATAAAATGGTGAGAGAAAGTATTGGATATCTTCTCAGTAATGTGGAAGCTGGAGAGCTTTTCTTTCCAAAAGAACATAATGAAAATCTTTTAAAATTTGAAAAACCGGTTACTAATTTAGAAGAAGAACTGGTAAGAAAAACATTTGTCGGTGATGAAGATTCCTATGATAAACAAATATGTATCATTCCTTTGTTTTTTAATAATAAAAGAATAGGAACTTTTATCTTAGCTAGAAAGGGAGAACCTTTTGATTTAGAAGATATGATATTATCTGAAAATGCTGCTACTGTTATAGCGATGGAAATAAAAAGAGCATATGATTTAAAAGAAGCAGCGAGGAAAAGAGATATAGAAACTGTGAAGATGGCGATAGATTCTTTATCTTATTCAGAAAAAGATGCGATAGAAAATGTGTTTAAAGAACTTGATTCAGAGGAAGGTCTTATTGTTGCTAGTAAGATAGCTGATAAGTATTCTATAACAAGGTCTGTTATAGTGAATGCTATTCGAAAACTTGAATCAGCAGGTGTTATAGAGTCAAGGTCTTTGGGTATGAAAGGAACTTATTTAAAAATACTTAATATTCAATTATTAAATGAGCTATAATATGTTATAATAAAAGAAAAGGAGGAAAAGATGTTAGATAAATCTTTTAATAACCTTAAAATTTACAATAGAGCGCTTAATAATGCTTGGCTTAGAAATGAAGTGATATCAAATAATATAGCAAATGTAAATACACCAAATTTTAAGAAGAGAATTGTAACATTTGATGATATTTTAGAAGATAAGATGCTCTCTATGAATAAAACAAATTCTGCTCATATGGATGTGAATAATGAATCAATACCTAGAATTATAAAAGATAAAAGTACTAGTTTTAGAAAAGATGGAAATAATGTGAATATAGATACAGAACAAGCAGAATTAGCTGCTAATCAGCTTTACTTTGAAGCAGTAACAAGGCAGGTTAATAGCAGATTAAAGAGACTTAGAACAGTTATTAAATAAAGGAGACGGATATGTCAATTTTTAATTCTATGAATGTTAGTGCAACAGGACTAACAGCAGAAAGACTGAGAATGGATACGATTTCTAATAATATAGCGAATGCTAATTCTACAAGGACAGTATCAGGTGCTCCTTATAGAAGAAAAATAGTTGTATTTAAAGAAAAAGAGCCTAGTGAATTTCAGAAGATGTTAAATATATCTAAGAGTAAGTATAATACAGGAGCTGGTGTAGAAGTTAAAGAGATAACGGAAGATATGTCTGATTTTAAAAGAGTTTATAATCCTTCACATCCAGATGCTGATAAAGATGGATATGTACTTATGCCTAATGTTAATGTTATTAGTGAAATGATTAATTTAATGACAGCTACGAGAGCATACGAAGCTAATGTAAGTGTTATAACGAGTACTAAGGCAATGCTTTCAAGAGCTTTAGAGATAGGAAAGTAAGATGAGAATAGATAAAATTGTTAACAATAGTATGATGACTACTGATTATTTAAAGAAAAATAATAAAGTAGATTTTGCTGAAATATTATTAAATTCTTTAGAAAAGGTCAATCAACTTCAAAATGATTCTAAAAAAATGGATGAGGATTTGGTTCTAGGAAAAACGGATAATATCCATAGTGTTATGATTGCTTCTCAAAAAGCCGAAGTTTCTCTTAGTTTTGCTGTTGAAGTGAGAAATAAATTATTAGAAGCATATAAAGAAATTATGAGAATTCAAATTTAATAGGGAGTAATAATGGGAGAAAGATTTCAAAAAATAAAAGATACAGTCCTTGGTTTTTTTAAATCTCTTGACAAAAAGAAGAAAATTTATTTAGGAGCTATATTATTATTTATAATAATTGTAGTGGTTGCTATATTAATGCTTACTAGACCCACTTATGTTCCTGTGGCAACAGAATTAGAATTTTCAGAAATGTCAAAGATAGTTGATAAATTGACTGAAATGAATATTCCGTATAAGGATAATGGAGGAAATAATATATTTGTTCCAACGAAAGATTTAACAAAAGCTAAGATGGCTATTGCCGTTGATCTTGGTATTTCTAAACCGGATTATTCATGGGTTGATTATCTAAATAATACATCTTTTACAGTTACTGATGAGATGAGAACTCAGCAGAAAAGACTTGCTACAGCAACAGCGATAGCAAATGGTATAGAAGAATATATTGAAGGTGTAAAAAAAGCAAATGTACAACTTTATATTGCAGAAAAATCTAATTTTGTTCTTGAAGAATCAGGAGAGAGCAGTGTTAGTGTTGTTCTTGTGTTAGAAGAAAATTTTAGTTTTAGTAAAAATCAGATAGATGGTCTTGTCAATTTTATTATGAATGCTATTGAGAATTTACCTAAAGAGAATATAACAATTATTGATCAAACAGGGAAACCTCTTAATAATTTCAGTAATGAAACAGATGCGTTTATTGCTTCTACAAATTATGAGCAGAAACTTATCATACAAAAGGAAATAGCAACAAATATAAGAGATTTCTTATCTGCTATTTATGGAAGAAATCATGTTCGTGTAATGGCTAATGTAGAACTTAATTTTGATGATTTTTCATCAACAGAGAAAGTTTATAAGCCACCAGTAGAGGGAGAAACTACTGGTATGATTAGAAGTATTAATGAAATATCAGAAAAAGTATCTGGGAAAAAGAGTCCAGAAGGGCCACCTGGTACAGATAGTAATACGGATGTGACGGACTATCCTTCTGGTAGTGAATCAAGTGATAATTATGAAAAAGTTTCAAAAACTATCAATTATGAAATGAATGAAATAGTAACAGTTTTATCAAAAGCAAAAGGTGAAATTGAAGAAGTTAATATTTCAGTAATTGTTGATACAGAAATACTTGAAGATAATGAAATGACTGATGATATGAAAAAAGAAGTGATTAGTCTGATTTCTACAGCAGCTGGTGTTGATGTAGGAAGGGTTCAAGTTTCGGCTATTAAGTTTACTGAAAATGAATTAGGTCTTACTTTATATGATTCGAATTCAGAAACAGAAAAACCTGGTATTCCTTTAACTCTATTATTTATAATAATAGGTGTTATAGCAATAATAGTTATTATAGTTTTCGTTCTTATGAGAAAGAAAGCGAAAAAGGCAAAAGAAGAAGAACTTAGAAGAGTTCAGGAAGAAGAAGAAGCTAAGAGAAAAGCAGCGCTTGAAGAAATTAAAATATCTCAAGAAGATAGTTCAAGTCCAAAATATCAAATTGAGAAATTTATTGATTCTAAACCAGAGGCTGTTGCTAATTTATTAAGAGCTTGGATGACTGAAAATTAGGGGAATATATGGGAAACAATAAGAGAACGGGTAAAGAAAAAGCTGCTATACTTTTAATAGCTTTGGGCGCTGAAAAATCCGCTAAAATCTTTGCCCATTTAGAACAAGAAGAAATAGAAGAATTAACTTTAGAAATAGCTAATATGCAGAGAGTTTCAAGTCAAGAAAAGGAAGAAATTCTTGAGGAGTTTTATGAAATATGTATTGCTCAGGATTTTATCACAGAAGGTGGTATATCTTATGCAAAAGATGTTTTAGAAAAAGCAATGGGTTCTCAAAAAGCATTAGAAGTTATCAACAAATTAACAGCATCGCTTCAGGTTAGACCGTTTGATTTCGTTCGAAGAACAGATGCTAGTCAACTTCTAAACTTTATTCAAAATGAGCATCCACAGACTCTTGCGCTTATTTTATCATATTTAAATCCAAATCAAGCAGCATCAATCCTTTCATCTCTTTCTCAAGATAAACAGGCAGATGTTGCTCAGCGTATTGCGATTATGGATAGAACATCGCCAGATGTTATAAAAGAAGTAGAACAAGTGCTTGAAAGAAAATTATCATCTATGGTTACTCAGGATTATGCTATTACAGGTGGTATTGATTCAATAGTACAAATACTTCTTTCTGTTGATAGAGGAACAGAGAAATTTATTATGGAAACGCTTGAAATTCAGAAAGGTGAACTCGCTGAAGAAATTAGGAAGAAAATGTTTGTATTTGAAGATATCGTTAATCTTGATAGCACATCGATTCAAAGATTTATCAGAGAGGTTGATAATAGTGACTTATCTGTTGCACTTAAAGCATCTACTGATGAGGTTAAAGATATTATATTTGCTAATATGAGTAAGCGTATGGCAGAAATGCTTGCTGAAGATATTGAATATATGGGTCCAGTTAGACTTAGAGATGTTGAAGAAGCTCAGCAGAAAATTGTTAATGTTATCAGAAAACTTGAAGAAGCTGGGGAAATTGTTATTTCTCGTGGTGGAGGAGATGAAATAATTGTCTAAGATTGTAAAATCATCACAGATTATAATAGATGAAAAGAAATATGTTTTAAATAATGATTATTTTCCTAAAAAGAATGATGAAAATGTGCAGAAAGTAGTTGCAAAAGAAGTCCTTCATATAGAGCCAGAGTATACGCAGGAAGATTTAACAAAAGAAAAGGAAGAAATGCTTGAAGCTGTAAAAAAGGAGAAAGATGCTATTCTTTCAGCAGCTAATGAAGATAAGGAGTGTATCATAAACTCTGCATATGAAGAAGCTGAAAGAATAAAACATTCTGCGTATGAAGAGGCTTACAAACAAGGACTTAAAGATGGATATAATAAGGCAGCTAGTTTGGTTGATGAAATTTTTTCTATCAAAGAAAAGTATTCTAATGAGTATAATAATGCTATAGATCTTGCGATGAATGATGTTACAGATGTTATTATTATGACGATAGAGAAAATACTTAATAAACATATTGAAGAGGATTATGAAATGATAGAGTCTATATCTAAAAAGGCTCTTGAAAAATGTAATTTTACCAAGAATTTATATTTAAGAGTTAGTCCAGAAGATTATAGTTCTGTACTATCTATGAAAGCTCATATCTTAGCTTTAGTGGAAAGTGTTGAAGATATAGAAATCAAA
>PDWI01015900.1_pt1 | contig 10747 bp, 4 predicted proteins | sample 1430891 | NCBI WGS metagenome assembly PDWI01 (sample SAMN01162508, study PRJNA174530) | Oral metagenome, whole genome shotgun sequencing project. | biome: Marine environment; feature: Marine mammal; material: Swab sample of the gingival sulcus; isolation source: swab sample of gingival sulcus... | reverse complement strand
GAGATAGTTGTCAGGCTTGACCACCACCACCTGATAATCACCCGGCGACAAGCCATCAAACTGATAATCACCCTGGTTATTGGTGGTAGTCGTTGCCAGTTCATTGCCGTTGTTGTCCAGCAGCTTAACCGCCACATTCGCAACTCCCGGCTCACCCGCATCCTGTATGCCATTGGCGTTCAGATCATGCCAAACGGTGTCGCCGACCGAGGCGGCGTGCATATAACCGAAGTCCAGATCATCGGTACTTTCACCGGCTACTACAGCCGCTACCGTCCGATGATCCCTGGAGCTGTCCGGGTCACCGGTTTGCAGTGAGCCTTCTGGCAGACTGGAACTGATCACCGTAACCGTGTAGTTACCCGCCGGTAAGTCGGTTGCCTCATAAGAACCATTGGCATGGTTTCACTACCGGCATCGCGCACACCATCGACATTGTTATCCGTCCATACTGTACCGCTGAGACTGCCCAGTAACGACGTATCCAGAAAATCATTGCCGACACTATCCGTACCGGACAGTAGTTTGACCGGCACGCGATTATCATTGGCTCCGGCCACATCAGCCATCGACTCATGCGCCTGTGGATCGGTTTCCACCACCACATAATCACCGGGCAACACATTATTAAACTGGTAATTGCCCTGTGCATCACTCACTGTGCTGGTAACGACGGTCCCATCATCAGGATTACCATCACCATTCGGATCGGTATACAAGGTCAGTGTTACCCCGGCGATACCTTTTTCAGTATCTGTCAGATCGGCATCACGGTCATCATCGTCACGCACCTGACCGGAAATATTCGCCGGTAAGGTATCCAGGAAGTCATGCCTTGGGCTATTCTCACCTGAAGCCAATGTCACACTGATGCGGTTATTATTCGCATTATCGGTATCTGCTGTTGAGGCATACGATTCGGGATCAGCCTCAATGACTACATAATCACCTGGCGGCAGATTAGTAAAGTGGTATTCACCGTCCGCATTCGTGGTGGTATTGGCGTACACAACATCAGGGGTACCATTACCATCGCTATCACGCCACAGCATGACTTCAACGCCAGCAATCCCCGGATCAGTCGTGGTATTCAGGTCAGCATCACCATTCTGGTCATCACGCACCTGACCACTTAGCTCAGCGGGCTGGTAATCTAGAAAATCGTTTTCCGCCGAAGTTTCGCCACCCTTCACCGTCACTTTAATCGTATCGTTATTCACCACAGTGCTACCGACGCTACCCTGCTCGGCACCACTGGAGATAGTACCAGCCGGATTAGTCTCGGTGAGGGTATAAGTGCCCGGCATTACGTTGAACTGATACGCACCGTTTTCATCAGTCGTGGTACTCAGTTCCACCGGCTGACCCAGCAGATCTGTACCGGACAGGGTGACGACCACTGATCCAACACCGGGTTCGCCAGCCTCCTGTACACCATTGCCATTGTTATCCGATAAAACCGTACCGCTGATGACGGCTGCCACAATACCGGCATCCAGTGAATGATGGGTATCACCGGAATTCACCGTCACGGTCTGCGTCAGTCCGCTGGCCGGATCAGCATCGGAATCAGCGGCATCATCCCCACCGGTATTCGGCGTGGTAAAGGCCATGGCTTCCGGCAGGGTAAATTTCACGCCATACGTACCCGGCAGCACAATAAAGCTGTAGACACCATCACTATCCGTTGTGGTCGTGATTGGATTGCCCGCCGTATCCACGACCGCATTACCGTCAGCATCCACCAGTGTCACCAGAATATCCGCAACACCGCTTTCCCCTGTATCCTGTACTCCATTCCCGTTTTTATCAAACCAGACGGTGTCACCCAGTGTCGCCGGAACAATCCCGGCATCAAGGGTCTGGTTACCTTCACCGGATACCACCACCACGGCAACATTACCGTCGGGATTCGGGTCAAAATCAATGGTGTCATCGCTACCCACATCGGCAGTTGCCAGACTCATATTGGCTGGTACTTCAAAATGCACCGTGTGGTTACCCGGCATCACACCGGTGAAATTATAAAACCCGGTGACATCCGTAGTCCGAGTGTCGACCTGAGTGCCGCTACTGTCCAGCAGGTTGACCACAATGCCTTCCACACCCGGTTCACCGGCATCCTGAATGCCGTTATTATTCAGATCCAGTGCCACATGATCGCCCAGTGAACCCGGTTCAATCCCGGCATCCAGATCCGTGACATGTTGCCCGGCGTTCAGCGTGAATGGCTCGGTGCGTCCGGTCGCTGGATTAACATCACTGTCTGACAGGTCATCGCCCTGATCCTGCTTGACAAAGCCCATATTGGCCGGCTTCATGACCTCAATCAGGTAACTGCCCGGCTTCACGCCGGTAAAGCTGTAGAGACCATCCGCACCGGTGGTGGTCATTGCCACGGCCTCACCCGTGGTCGGGTCAATCAGCTTCACGGTCACACCGACCACACCCTGTTCAGCTGCCGAGCCGTCATCCGTGGCATTCTCGGTATTATTATCAATCCATACCCGGCCAGTGACGGATGCTGCTGCAATACCGGCATCAAGAGTCTGATTATCATCACCGGAAGCCAGCGTTACGCTAGCCTTGCCATCTACGGCAGCATCACTGTCCAGCGTGTCATCACTGCCCTGATCCGGGGTGACAAAACCACTGTCATGGAAGGTGACGGTATAACCCCCCGGATATAGTCCGGTGAACTGATAATAACCATTTTCATCCGTTACTGCCGTCACCGGAGCAAAGGTCTTACCGTTACCCGGCGTACCAGACAATGTCACGGAAACACCGGCCAGTCCGGTTTCTTCCACTGTTTGCAGATTATCACCGTTCTCATCCAGCCACAGGAAGTTACCCAGTGCCGCTAAGCGGTACAGCCCGGCGTCTATATCGCTGCGATCTTCACCGGCGGTCAGCGTAAAAGCCGCAGTACGACCCGATCCCGGAGCTGCATCAGAATCATCCGCATCATTGGTAGCGTGTGCGGTTACAAAATCCTGATAATCATTCGGTTTTACAAACTCAATCACATAATCACCGGGCACCACATTACTAAACCTGTAGTTACCCGTGTCATCCGTGGTAGCTGTATCGAGAATCACTCCGCCGGTTGTATCCAGCAAGCGTACCGTCACGCCCGGAATACCTGGCTCATCCTCATCCTGCACGCCGTTACCGTTCAGATCATGCCAGACCCGGTCGCCGACACTGGCAAAATTAACATAACCAAAATCGGCATCACGGTGCTTTTCACCCACCGCCAATGTTACGGCATAAGGGTCATTAGCAGTGGTCAGACTGTAACCATCCAATGGTGGATTCGTAGTATCAACATCAACGGTGTAGTCACCCGGTAGCAAATCCGTGAACAGGTAATGACCGTCCCCATCCGTTGTTGCGGTGCCAATCACATTGCCTTCAGCATTTTTAAGGGTGATATTCACCCCGCCGATACCGGCAGTTTCGGCAGGATCCTGCACACCATTATTATTGTTATCCACCCAAACCTGGTCGCCGATACTACCCAGCGGATACAGTCCAGCATCCCATTGGGTATCATGCTGACCAAAAGATACCGTGATAGCCGTTGTACGCCCGGTGGTGGTATCCACATCGGAATCCGCAGTATCATCAGCCACCGCATCCTGCGGGCTAAATTCATAACCGGCCGGTTTGGTCACTTCGACAATATAGTCGCCCGCAGCCAGTCCGCTGAAGTTATAGTAACCATTATTATCGGTACGCGTGGTTTGCAACGGGTTGCCGTCACCATCCAGCAGCTTCACGGTCACATTTGACAAACCAACTTCGCTGACATCCTGCAAGCCATTATTATTGGCATCAACCCAAACCATATTACCGATACTGGACAGCGGTGATTTCAGGCCGATATCCAGCGTCAGATTGGAGAAGTCGTCACCGGTCGAATCAACAATTGGCAATACATTATCACCGGTTGGCTCGTTACCGGTTGGAACACCTCCTTGTGGCGGCGGGTTGGCTGACAGAGTTATCGTACCTGTACGCACACCCGTAGCAACCGGCACCGTTTCCGTATAGCCATGCTGATCGACATCTTCATTGTTGTCATCATTTTCCTTACCGGAACCCGTCGGCGGGGCCACCGTCCAGTCTTCCAGACGCCCCCCCGGCTGGAATTCTGTGGCCGGAACTTTTACATAGTAACGACCGGACCCTAGCAGTCCGAACAGATAACGCCCGGCCCCCAGGATACCCGTGGTCGTCTCCGCTACTTTTGCCTCGGAACCATCGTCTTCGACCTTGTACAGCTCGACCACGACACCCTTCGGAACAGTACCATCAATACCGGCATCGTATTTGCCGTTATTATTGACATCAGCAAATACAATGTCACCGATAGAATAAGCGGCTATCTGTACTGAAACATTATTGGAACGCAAGTATTGCTTAGATGGTAATGAGGTCGAATCAAAAGTAAAACGATTCGTATAAATATCACCCGGAAGGTTAGCATTTTCCCCGTTAGGATCAGCCGGATCACCAGCCTGTAAAGTAAACTTCGCTTCCATTCCCTGCCGGGGATTGCCATCTCTTTCCAATGGATAATTAGAAACAAATTTTAGTGCTGTAACATCAGCAAATGCACCTGGACAATTTGCATCACCAAAATCGGCTTCCAGACACCAATGGGTTGTACCTTCAGCAGCATTAACATCCGGATCAAAATTAATAGTTTCAGGCCTATCACTGCTGTAATACCAGGTTCCCAGTTCAGCATGCGCATCACCGGCACCTGTATCAGGAACGGAATCATCCAACCAAGCAATATCAGGTGCCCCGGTGAGTTCCAGTTTACCGTTAAAATTCGACTCTGGTGTTCTCGGCGACAAAGAATCGGTACCGTCACCACCACCGGAAATGAATGGCAACACATCAATGATAGTGGGTGGATTAATACGAAATGAAGGGGCAAAGTTCGCCCAACTCAGGGTATAAACCTGATCATCGTTCATATCATCCAGAGGCATGTCGACTTTTTTCGATACCTGAATAGAACCTGTTTGCTCTAACTTGATAGTATGCGTATCGGAACGGATTGTCAGTGATGAAATAATATTATCTGCGCGAATTTCTGCGTAGTTGACCACTGAAGTGCCATGTAAGGCAAGAGGATCAGTATCGGTACAGAAGATACGTGGGGTAATCGGTGTATTAGCAGTAACATCACCAAAATTCCACAGTAAACGGGTATAACCTGCAGCTGGATTACCGTCTTTATCCGTATTGAACTCAACAAGACTGGGTGGTGTTCCCTCTTCCAAATCAGCCGTACAGGTACCGTTATAAGTTGCTTCTGGTGGCAACACACTAATAATTTGCAGATTCTTTGCATCCGAAGGATCAGGCAAGGTCGACTGAACTGAACTCGTAAGTTTCCAAACAATTTGCTGACCTGCCAATATGCTGGCGGAAGCACCCGGCGCAGCTTCAGGTGTCAGAGACTCTGAATCTAGTCTTGCCTGCACACGTGTCAGAGTAACGCGATCACCATCCACACTACCGGTTTCAGGCGATGGAGTATAATTACGCCTTGTCCAGTTCGTTGCCCATGTATCGCTTCGCACGCTACCGAAGTTTGCTAATACAGTACCAACAGGAATCATCTCTCCGTCATGTGGCCCACCTTTAAATCTGTCGCGTGACTGAAGAGGAATAGCAAAACGTATCTCATGACCCGGTTCAAATAATATACCTGCTGCCTTAGCAGCATCCGTTAAACGGGCACGTACCATATTTACAGCATCAATCCCGCCAGGAACCTGAGTCGGATCAGTGAACCAACCATCCGGCGAGGCACTATCATCACATCTTGCAGCCTCAGCTTTTGACCAATCACCCCGGTAACGTCCTGTTGAAATATCATAATCATTGGTAGATGGATCATGATCAATATCAATTGGATCATCACCCGTTAAATCAGTATGGCCATATTCAACAACATAGTTTGTGTAATCAAAACCATTAGGAGCATAAGTGCCCACGTAAGCATAAGTACCGGCTGTACCTCCGGTATTACCCCGGTCAGTAAGATACTGTGTTGTATTATCAAAGACATCACAGACTACCGGATTCTCATGACCCAGTGTTCCGGTGTTATACACAAGAACCCAACCAACATAAGCCTGACCTGCCTCCAGCTCTCCGTCACCCGCGTGATATGATCCCTGCCCTGTGTAGGCATACCTGGTCACTGCGTCATTTGCATATTTCAGGTTACGTTTACTAAAACTTCCATTGATAGTCAGCACTAATGAACTTGGCCCCAGACGATTATTACCCCGCAAACCATCCATCAGTGCCCCGTTATAACCCGGCTCGAAATCATCGCCATAGTTTGATGTTCCGGAAAGGCCATCCGGATCAAAATCATTCAAAACACTGGAAAGGTAAACACTGCCCTGATTATCCATTACCCCATCAGCCATATCTACCGAACGGAATGGAACAAAAATCTGCACCCGGTGATTAGCCACATAATAAGGGCCAGCTGTCAAATCAATATTACTGTAAGCCAAGGTCGGATACTTATTACCTGACAAGTCAGTATCACTGATAGTAAAAGTAAAATAAGGTGAAGTAGGATCAGTACTTGGATTACCTAACTCATCAGTCCGTTCAAAAGCACAGGTTCCGGAATCAGCAACGTGCATTTCACCATCTTTGTAGTTAGGATTATAAGTTGCTTTACCGTAAACCTCACCTCCCCATAAAGAAGGGTTATCTCTACATTCTGTGATATAAAACTCTAGAGGGTAGTCTGGCCCGTTTTCCGTCAATGCAGTAGCTTTGAAAACATCCTTAAACTGATAAGGTTGCTGAATAGCTTCAATACCTGATTTTCTCGCCGCCGCCAGACTAATATTCTTATAGACGATAAAACCACGCTCCATGCCGAATCCAAAATCCTTTGTAGCACGATGACCCGTTTTAAAACCTGCTGTTGGACTCAGTGAATTCACCAGATCATAAGCAGGCTGTGCGGATATTTTAATGGGACCAACGGGCAAAGAAGTACCTTCTGTAGCATTTGGGGTACCGGTGTCATCCAAGGAGTATATACGTTGTGTTGAGGTGTAATCTGTACCGTTTCGGGAGTTGCCGGAGACCTTTACACCTACAGTGATAGATTTCTGCTGGCCTTCAGTATACTCCCCCAGATTACAAGTCAATGTCCATGAACCATCGCCGTTATCAACTATTGCTGAAACAGGGTTTGTACCGCCACCACCGATCTCTTTACAGGCAATGGGAATACTTTCGAATGATATTTCTGCATTGGCAGAAGGAGTGATTGTTTGTTCCAGCACGACATTTTTCAAATTCTCCTGACCCGGATCGTAACCATCTACTGTAGTTGACCAAACATGACTTACTACATCTTGTGTCCGAACAACCAGATTACTTTCTCCACAATCTTCGCCTTTAAGTAACTGATCATTATCATCAGCACAAGCGCCAAAAATATTAAATGGTTCACTGCCATCGATAGTTCCAGGGCCAAATGGCCCGACACCTAGCGTAGGCACCGCATGCACCTGAGCAAAAACCACAGAAAGAAGTAACAGCAGAACGCTTACAGCAAAGCGACTGAGATGACCCCGGAATGACATGGTATCGAATCCCCTAATTATTTTATGATGCAACCCCAAGAGAAAGCCCGAGACTCCCCCCTGCCCCTTAATGATATTCGTCTATCTTCTGTTTATAATTTTGAGATCAAGCCCATAAACACCTGTCACTTTAGTCAAAGTCAACTGAATCAGCCGTTAATTTTTTCAACAATCCATGATGGTGTGCTGTTACCATGACTATTGCTGCTTAACTCTGAAAGGCTATTCCAATGTCTGATAACACTCATCCATTGAATCCAGGTGTTGCTTTTCCGCACACAACTGATACCCCCCAGGTCTCCGGCAATATCACCGGAATATCACCGGCGTCATTGTCGCGGGTGGACAGGGGCAGCGTATGGGTGGCAAGGACAAAGGACTGATGGCACTGAACGGTCGCCCGCTGGTAGAATACTTACTGCGGGGTCTGAAACCGCAAACCGGCAGAATTGCCAACCGCCATCTCGACCGTTACCGTGAATATGGGGTGCCAGTCGTGAAGGATCAGACCGATGACTATCCGGGACCATTAGCCGGCTTCGCTGCGGCGATGCAACAGGCCGAGACTGACTGGATAATAACCGTGCCTTGTGATGTGCCGCTGATGGTTCCCGACATGGCGCAGCGGCTGATTAACGCACTGAAAGCTGAGGACGCTGATCTGGCTGTGGCCCATGACGGAGAGCGTTTGCAGCCAGTACATGCCTTGATCCCGGTACGCCTGCTGGCTGATTTACAGGCATTTATGGCCGCCGGTGGACGCACCATCCACCGCTGGTATGCACGGCATCAAACCGCCGTGGCCAACTCCGCTGATGTCGCAGCCATGTTCCACAATATCAACACGCCTGAACAAAAGCGGGCAATGGAAAACAGGAATCAATGAAATCAATACCGGACAAACCACCGATTATCGGAATTTGCGCCTATAGCGGCACCGGCAAAACCACCCTGCTGACACAACTGATTCCGCTATTAGGCAAGGACAGCTATCGCCTCCGTGAAGCCGGTGCGGATCAGGTGATCCTCGCCGCCAGCACCCGCATCGCGGTCATGCAGGAATGCCATACCCAACAGGAATTATCATTGCAACAGACACTGAGATTCGTCAACCGGGATTGTGCCGATCTGATCCTAGTCGAAGGCTTCAAGCACGAACATTATCCCAGGATTGAACTTTATCGCCCCGCACTGAATAAACCGTTATTATTCCCGGATGACCCAAGCATCATTGCAATCGCCAGCGATACGGCGCTGCAATTACCGGACGGGGTGCGCGATATTCCACAACTGGATCTGAACCAACCGGACACCATCAGCCGTTTTATTATGAACAGGATTAAAACCCATCAATCTGAATTGTCACCGCCGCTGCGCACAACCACAACAGAAATCCGTACGGCCCCCGGCTGTGCTGATGCCAGTGACCCGGACAGTCTGAGTGTAGCCGAAGCCAGACAACGGCTGATGAACGCGGTCACACCGCTGCAGGCCACCTGTAAACGCCCATTACGGGACACGCTGGACAAGGTACTGGCGCAGGCTATTATTGCACCAATCAATGTCCCCGCGCACACCAACGCGGCAATGGATGGCTATGCACTGGCCAGCGATGATCTGCCGACTGACCGCCCCCGTGAATACCGGGTAATAGGTAGGGCACTGGCCGGACAACCGTTTAATGAGCATTGTCACTCCGGCCAGTGTGTACGGATCATGACCGGAGCGATAATGCCGGACGGTACAGATTGTGTGGTCATGCAGGAGCACAGTGAATTAGTCACCGATATGCGTGTTAAAATCGGTACCGGCCACCAACCGGGGCAAAATGTCCGGCAGGCTGGTGAAGATATTGCCAATGGCCAGTCTGTGTTACAGCGTGGTCGCCGAATTACACCGGCGGATCTGGGTCTGATGGCCTCATTAGGTATCGCGGAAGCCACCGTTTATCGTGCGCCACGGGTTGCATTCTTTTCCACCGGCGATGAGCTGCGTTCGCTTGGTGAACCGCTGGAACGCGGCGGTGTTTATGACAGTAATCGCTACACCCTGTACAGCCTGCTGACCCGTTTGGGCACGGAGATTATAGATATGGGTGTGGTGCCGGATCAGCCTGCACAGATGGAAGCGGCTCTCCGTGAAGCCGCAGCAAATGCGGACATGGTGATTACTTCCGGTGGCGTATCAGTAGGTGAAGCCGATTACATCAAGGATATGCTTGAGAAACTGGGCGAAATCAACTTCTGGAAAGTGGCGATTAAACCGGGCCGTCCGCTGACGTTTGGCAAGCTCGGCGATACCCTGTTTTTCGGCCTGCCCGGCAATCCGGTTGCAGTGATGGTAACTTTCTACCTGTTTGTGCAGCCGGTACTGCTGAAACTGGCTGGGGAAACAGATTACGAGCCATTACAGGTCAATGCCATCAGCAAGGATAGATTGCGCAAAAAATCGGGACGAGCCGAATTTGTCCGCGCTATCTACAGCCGTAATCCGGATGGCAGCCTCAGTGTGGAAAAAACCGGACATCAGGTCCGGTATGCTGACTTCCATGAGCCGTGCCAATTGCCTGATCCTGTTGCCCGAAGACAATGACGGCGTTATGCCCGGTGATACCGTAACCATTCAGCCCTTGGGGAGATATTCATGATCAAAGTACTGTTCTTCGCCAGTTTGCGCGAACAGATCGGCCAGAATCACCTGAGCGTGGCATGGCAGGAGGGTCTGACACCCGAGCGACTGTGGCAGAAAATTACCAAAAACAGCACCCTGCCGGATCATATCCTGGTCGCCTGTAATCAGACCTATTGTGACCGCGACACCCCGCTCAGCGAGGGTGATGAGGTGGCGTTCTTCCCACCGGTCACCGGAGGTTGAGATGATTCATATTGCCATCCATGAACACGGCTTTGATCCCTACACAGAACTCCAGGCATTTCAGCAGCAGGACGAATTTATCGCCAGCCACTGCGGTGCCAACGCCCTGTTTATCGGCACCCTGCGCGATTTTAACGAGGGTGACGATGTTCAGGCAATGCAGCTTGAACATTACCCGGCAATGACACAGAAACAGCTTAAAATCATTACCGAAAAAGCCA
>PDWI01009976.1_pt1 | contig 10747 bp, 9 predicted proteins | sample 1430891 | NCBI WGS metagenome assembly PDWI01 (sample SAMN01162508, study PRJNA174530) | Oral metagenome, whole genome shotgun sequencing project. | biome: Marine environment; feature: Marine mammal; material: Swab sample of the gingival sulcus; isolation source: swab sample of gingival sulcus... | reverse complement strand
ATTTCTTTCATTTAAAGTTTCTACTATAACTTTACCTGTATTTAGTTCGTACTCTCCTTTTATTTCTTCATCTGTTAGTTCTCTAGCACATGGTATAGAACCATAAAAGTAATCTGCATGAGTAGTTCCATAACAAGGAATATCCATTCCTGCTTGTGCCCAAGAAGTCGCCCAAGACGAATGTGTATGAACAATGCCACCTATATTTTTAAATTGCCTATAAAGTTCAAGATGTGTAGGTGTATCAGATGATGGATTTAATTCACCCTCTACTTTATTTCCATCTAAATCAACAACAACCATATCACTAGCTTTCATAGTATCGTAATCTACACCACTTGGTTTTATAACTACAAGTCCACTTTCTCTATCTATCCCACTAACATTTCCCCAAGTATAAATTACTAGTCCTTGCTTAACTAATTCTAAATTAGCCTCAAATACATCTTTTTTTAATTTTTCTAATTTATTATTCACTTAGTACACCACCTGACTTATTAATCAACCATTTTTTAGCTTCTGATATATTTTTAATAACAGTTTCTTTATCTTCATATATATCGTTGTTAGCCCACATTTCTATCAAATAAGGGCCAAAATAATCTAACTCTTTAATCTTTTTGAATATGCTTTCAAAATTTACAGTACCTTCACCAAAAGGAACATTTTTAAATACACCTTTTTTAGTATCTTTTAAATGAATTCCTACAATATAGTTAAACCCTAATTCAAGCTCTTTTTCTGGTTCGTCTGACCACTGAGATAAATTACCAACGTCAGGATATATATTAAGCCATTTGCTACCGACTTCGTCAACAAATTTTAAAGTTCTACTAATAGTACCACAAAGAGGTGTATCCATTATTTCAATAGATAGCATTACACCAGCTTGCATAGCTTTATTTGCACTGTATTTAAGACCATCTACGAAAGCCTTTAGCGTTTGTTCATCAGACTGCTCATAATATACATCATAACCTGCAAGCTGTATATTTCTAACTCCTAAATCTCTAGCAAGCTCTATACATCTATCCATTATTTCATATGCTTTTTGTTTTTTATTTTCGTCTTTAGAACCAAAAGGAAATCTTCTATGCCCACTCAAGCATATAGAATTTATATAAAAATCGTTATCAAATAATAAATCACGAATATATTTTCTCTGCTCTTTAGACCAGTAAAGTCTGCTAAGTCTTTCATCGCTTTCATCTACTGACATTTCGATAAAATCAAATCCAGCAGCTTTTGCTATTTTAATTTTATCTGCCCAATCATATATATTTGGTATTGCTTTTTCATATATACCAATCATATTTCTTTTCAAATTATACATTTCATCTCCATAATTTTTCAATTATTTTAAACGTAGAGGTCTAGGAAATTCACCCTAGACCTCTATGTTTAAATGTCTTATAAAACTGCACTAACTTTTTCTCTAATCTCATCTTCTGAAAGTAAATTTCTAAGACCTACAACTTTAGTGTTAGCAAGTCCTTCAAATTCTTCTACAAACATACTTGAAACTATTACTAAGTCGTAATCCTTTGCTTCTGTTTTGGCTTGTCCTACACTAGCATGATAAACTTCATGGTCTATTCCCATTTCATTAAGAACTTTTTCAATTTTCATTTTTATCATCATACTAGAACCCATACCATTACCACAAGCTGCTATAACTTTTAACATATATTCCTCCTTGTTATTAAAGTATCCAATAGTAAGGCAAATCAGTATCCTCTGTGAAAGCATCTTCAAAGCCTCTCTCATAATTATACTCTAAATCGTCCTTGTTGTCAGGATAAATAAATTTTCCACCAACTTCCCAAATATATGGTTTAAATTTATATTTTAATTTATGTCTTTTCATTTTCCAAAGAGTCATAATCTCTTGTGGATCAGCTTTAAAATTCGTCCAAATATCGTGATGCATAGGAATAACAACTTCACAGTTTAATGACTCAGCCATTCTAAGTATTCCATTGGCAGTTAATTTATCAGTCATACCTATCGGATTTTCACCAAAAGCTCCTAAGGCTATATCTATTTTATGTTCTTTTCCATGTTTGTTAAACATATTTGAATAGTGAGAGTCGCCTGCATGATATATATTTCCACCTGGAGTTTTAATAATATAGTTTACAGCCTTCTCAAACATATCTGGTGGATTTCCAGCTAATGACTCTACTTCATAAGGAACAGTTACTAACTCAGTTCTATCAAACGACTCCACCGCAACTATTTCTATATCTTTAACCTTATAAGAATCACCAGGTCTAACAGTAACTAATCTTTCCTCAGGCACACCCCAGCTTTTCCATAAATCTGTACAAGCCTTTGGCCCAACAAATTTAACACTATTATCAGTTAATTGACACACCGCTGCTGCAACATTTTCATCGATATGATCACTATGGTCATGTGTAGCTAAAAGAACATCAATCGTCTTCATTTCAAATGGGTCGATTACTACTGGAACAGCTCTTCTATTAGGTTGAACTTTCCTACAACCACAAGCTCTAATGTGCTGGTGTCTATCTCTCATCATTCCATTTCCATGAGTTCTTTTACCAGTTTTACACCAAAGGTCAATTACTAGATTTGTATCATTTTCAGTTTTAATCCAATAACCAGTATTAGCAAGCCACCACATAGCAACCTTTCCAGATTCTACCTTTTCAGCTTCTATCTCTTCATTTAACCAAGTTCCCCATTCAGGGAAAGTGTTTAAAATCCAACTCTCTCTAGTTATTTCACTAATTTTTGACATTATTTCTCCTTATTTTTTCTTTTTTCTATTTTACATATAAAACTACTTATAAATATTTATTATATTAAACTAATTTAATTCTAAGCAGTTACGAAATTACTAAGTATTTCCTCTTCTGTTTGTGCTTTAAAAATATTGTCATGCTTTTCGCTGTCAGATAATATAGTAACTATATGTTGCATCATCTTAATATGACTATCAGCCTCTACACAACTCAAAGTTATAAAAAGCCTAGCTGTAAGCTCACCTTTTTCATCAAAAACAACATCTTCTTCAAACTTAGTAATAGCATAACCTATTTTGTTTGCTCCAGCCTCAGGTCTAGCATGAGGCATAGCAATATTTGGAGCTATTACTATATATGGCCCATGCTTTTCGACAGAACTAATCATACCGTCTATATAACTTTCGCATATATAACCATCTTTAAGAAGCGACTGTGCACTTATTCTAATAGCATCTTTCCAATCTTTTGCACTTTTTACAAAATGAATATGTTTCTTAGTTAATTTATAATTTTCCATATCATCTCCTACTCATCTCTCATAGTAGTGAAGTAAGTTTTCTTATATCTCTTGTACTGTAATTGAGGTATAACAAGTAGTAATGGTATAAGTATTATAGGAATTATAATTCCTATGTATTTAGTTAAAATTGTAGTTCCCATAAATATTGTAGCCCAGTCAAACATACCCATCCAACCGATAACTTCTTTAGGTCCTTGAAGAACTGAAAGAACTAATGCTGAACCAAATACTTGTATCATACCAGCTATAATAGGAACGATAGTAGCTGCACGTCTTCCACCAGCTTTATTAGCAAATACTGCTAAAGTACCGTTATCGAAGAATAAACAAATAAATCCAGCGATTATAAGTACAGGTGATTTAAGAGCAACAAGTGTAAACATTGCTATAAGCTGTCCTACAAAACCAAATATAAATCCATACATAGGTGCTTGTGGACTAAATCCAAATGTAACTGCACAGTCAACAGCAGGTACAGAACCTTTAAGCAACTTGTCTGATATACCTTGGAATGAAGTTGAAAGTTCAGCAACGAACATCTTAACACCAGTAAGTATTATAGTAATATAAACTGCGAAATATGCTGTAGTTTCCCAAACGTAAGTAGCAAAGAAATATTTATCTTTATTGTATTCAAATGCATCAGGTCCTAAAACTACCATTATAGTTCCAATAAAGATTGTCATAATAATTGCATTTGCAACTATATTGTCATTAAATATTGATAAGAAACCAGGTGCTTCAAATTTGTTAACATCGTGTTTTTTGTTTCCAATTTTTTTAGAAATATGATAAACGAACCAAGCTCCAAACATCTGTTGGTGTCCTACTGTAAAACCAGCCCCATCTGTAACTTCTTGACATGGTTCTATTATTAGGTTACTCATTACTGACCAATATGTTCCCATCAAAAGTCCAGTAACAATTATTAAAAATGGTGATGCTGCATTTCCACCAGCGCCCTCTATTACATAATATAAAGCCCAAAGTAAAACTGCTGATTGCTGATACATAATGTGTCCTGTAATGAAAAGTGCTCTAATTTTAGTCCATTTTCTAAGTAAAACTAAAACTATATTGAACGCAAATGCGATAATCATTACATATCCTACAAAAGTAAGTGAATTAACCGAATTCAAATACTCAGTCGCTGAAGTTTGTCCAAAGTAAGGGTCAATAACGAATGCTTCAAAACCGTATTTTTCAGATAAACTTGTAATTATTGGTTTAAATGTTTTAACTAATCCACCAGTACCAACTTGTAAAATCTTAAAACCAACATAAGTTTTAATAAATCCTTGAAGTGCTCTATACCACTTCTTCTTAAGTAATAAATAACCTATAAATACAACTGTACCAAGTAACAATGGTGCTTGACCTAAAAACTTATTAATAAAGGCCAAGAAAAAATCAACTATAACCGATCCTTGCATAAAATAATCCTTTCAATAATAAACGATAGTAATCCCTGATGTTATATACCCCATTAATACAAGTGGTAAAAACATCACATCTTTATGTGTTTGACGTCCTCACAAAATTAGTATATCATTCCTATTTACATATGTAAATCACTTTATTATATTTCGAACAAATGTTCATTAATAATTTTTTATTATTTTTTTATAAAAAAATAATATCACTGTTATTTTATACATCTATCAGTACTATTATTCACAATATACAATTATTTATAAAAAATATCGTATTTTTATTCACCATTATTATCATTATTATTATTTTATGTAGATATGAATAAAAAAATTTTTGAACAAAATAACACTATATATTGTATATTTTATATATGTAATTTTGAAAATCATAATCATTTAAAGCATATGTAGTACATATGTACAAATATATATCATTTCATCATTTAAAATCCTAACTGTTTCACAAAATGATTTAAAGCTAAATTTATATCGTTATAAGTCGTTTCAAAATCTCTAGTATACCAAGGGTCTGCGACATCTCTATTTTGCCCCGCATATTCCATAAGTAGCTTCACTTTATTATCTATATCATTTACCACTCTATTTACAGCCCTTACATTACTTTTATCCATACATATTATATAATCATAATTATCGTAATCAGAACGTTTAAACTGCGTAGCTTTACGTTTACTATAAGGTATATCGTGTAAATCTAGCGTCTGCTTAGTAAGATAATAAGTATCGTTTCCAAGCTCTTCTGTACTAGTTCCAGAAGACTTTATTATAAACTCTTCATCTAAATCTTTTACCATATGTTTAAGTAAAAATTCAGCCATCGTGCTTCTGCATATGTTACCGTAGCATACAAACATAACTTTTATCATACTATCCAGTTCCCATCTTTAAGTATAACGACAGCAGTACCATCTTTTTTATATCCTGTAATAGTCAAAGTAGGTCCACCTACCATAAAATCAACGTGTATGTTGCTTTCGTTCATACCTATTTCTTTCTTCTGTTCAGAAGTAAGTGTATCTCCATCTTTTACATTTTCACCATAAGCATTACCAAATGCAAAATGGCAAGACGCATTTTCATCAAATAAAGTTTCTTTAAATAGTATACCAGTATTTGATATAGGCGAGTTATCCCCTACTATAGCAACTTCACCAAGTCTTACCGAATTTTCATCTGCTTTCATTATTATATCAAGCGTTTCTTTTCCCACTTTAGCATCATAGCTGACAACTTTACCATTTTCAAATACAAAGTCCATACCATCTATTATATTTCCCATATAAACTAATGGCTTCGTACTTCTAAGTTTACCATCTACTTTGTATGAATGAGGCATAGAAAATACTTCTTCTGTAGGAACGTTAGCATTAAAAATTTGACCATCTTTAGAATAAGCTGTTCCACCTACCCAAATATGATTTTCTACTAAATACACTTTAAGGTCTGTGCCATCACCTTTATAATGTAAATATTCGAAATCGTTTTCATTTAAAAACTGCTCGTGTGATTTAAGAGCAGATATATGCTCTTCCCAAGCTTTTAATGGGTCATCTGTATTTATTCTACACGCATCAAATATAGCTTCCCAAAGCTTTTCATAAGCATTATCATCATCTTCAAATACAGTATTTGCCCATGCTGGCGTGCTACAAGCAGCTACTACCCATTTTACTTCATTATTCATAACTCTAGTCATATAAGGTCTAAAAACTTTAGACGCAATTTTGTTATAGCTACTTAACACTTCACTATCTATATCTTTAAGCAAATAAGGGTCGTGTCCTACTAATGACACCCTATGATAACGAGCGTCTGCCAAAGACATCATATAGTTTAATTTATTTTCATTCACATATTTAAGGGCGTCTTCACTAGCATAAGTAAAGAAATCTTTTTTGACTATTTCATCACCTAAAAACAACTCTACGTCAAGAGCTCCCATTTTATAAGCCTCTTTTGCTATCTCTCTAGCTAGTTCTAAACTATCAGCATTGTGTGAAATAGCTATTTTTTCTCCTTTTTCCAAATTAAGTCCACTTTTTAATATGACTTTTGCATACATATTTAATTTGTTTTTATCCATTTATTGTATCCTTTCTAATTCATCAATCGATGGTTTAATAGTCATCGAATAATTTGTATAATAAATTACAAAACCTGGCATAGAGCCATTAGGTCTTTTTATATTTTTCAGTAGCGTATAATCTATTTCTACTTTGCTACTATCTTTAGCCGTAGAATAATAAGCCGCAGCCGCTGCTGCAATTTCATACACTTTATCTGGTATCTCCCTACCATCATTAACTAAAATAACGTGTGAACCAGTTTCTTTTTTTATGTGAAACCACATATCATCACGCTTGCCTATTTCTGTAATAAGCTGCTCATTTTGAATGTTATTTTTACCCACATAAATATGAAAGCCATCTTTAGTTACAAAGTGATGCGGCCTAGATTTTCCAAGTGCTTTTTTGCCTTTTGAAGCACGTTTTCTAACATATCCACTAGCTACTAGCTCTTTTCTTATATCTACTAACTCTTCTTCTTTGACTGCGTGTTCAAGCGAATATTTAACACTTTCTAAATAAGCTATCTCTTTTTTTGTAAGCTCTAGCTGCTCTTTAGACGCTTTAAGTGCACGCTTTTTCTTGCCGTATTTAGCTAGATATTTATTCGCATTTTCTACTGGTGTCATATTTTCATCAAGCTTTATTTTAATCTCTTTATTATCGTCATTATAATTAACTACTATCGTCTCTTTATCACCTTTTTTAATGTTATAAATATTAGCAAAAAGCAGCTCTCCATAGAGTTTTAATTTATGTCTATCTTCACTGTCTTTTATTATTTTACTCTGTATAGAAAACTTCTTATAACACCTTTCTAAGTTAGTATTTATAAGCCTTTTAAGGTCGCTAGACTTCTGATTTATACGAGAAGAAATCTCCCTAGTTTCATAGAAATTTTCTATTAGTTCACTTACATTTTCAAATTCATCTATAGGCTCACTTTTTAAAAAGCTAAGCACTGTAGCAGAAATTATTTTTTTATTGTTAAGCTCATAAATAAAATAATTAAAATCGCCTTTTTTTATCTTATCAAAATAAGTCAAAAATCCATCTGCTAGTCTATCTATATTACTTTCATCTAATTTATCTTCGGGAAAAATATTCGCAATATAACATATTTCACTAGCACTATCGAAAGAAATGCCATTGAAATTATTTTTTATAAAATCTATAGCAGTATTATCTCCACCAAGAATATTTATAAAATCTTCACGTTCTATTTCCATAGGATTTAACTTATTAGAAATAGGTTTTACATAATCTCTTTTAGGAAAAACTTCTCTAACCGAACTTACATTTAAACCTATCCTTTTTATAGCATCTATTATTATACCATCGTTATCAACGAAAATAATATTTGAATGTCGTCCCATCATCTCAACTATTATTTTTCGCTCTATAACTTCACCTAGCTCGTCCAAATTTCTAAAATGAATTTCTATTATCCTTTCAAAATCAGGCTGAACTATTTTAGTAATCGTACTGCCTACGAGCTGTTTTCTTAAAAGCATCAAAAAACCACTAGCCTTTAGTGGATTTACTTTGCTTTTAGCAGTTATATTAACTTTTGGCATATTCGCCAAAATAGAAATAACGAGTTTGTAATTAGTCCTGTTATTTCTTACTGTAAGTACGATTTCATCTTTTTCTGGATTTGCTACTTTATTTACTTTTCCGTCTAATAATTTCTCGTTTAGCTCATAAACTATAGAGCTAACGAGAGTTCCATCAAATGCCATATATTACCTTTTCTTATAATCTTTAGATTGATTTACCATATCTTTGGCAGCACTTATAGTCGTATCATTTATAAGTATACCACCTATCAATCTAGCTATTTCCATATAAACTTGTTCCTCTTTTACTTGTTCAATAGTTGAACAAACTCTATCACCTTTTTCCGACTTGCTAATAACATAATGATTATCTCCCATAGATGCTATTTGTGGCAAGTGAGTAATACAAATTATTTGCGTATTACTGCTTAAATCATTCATCTTCTGTGCTACCTTTTGTGCCGTTCTACCACTTATACCGCTATCTATTTCATCAAAAACTAAAGTAAAATCACTCAGTTCATACGATAAAACGGTCTTAATAGCAAGCATTATTCTCGACATTTCACCACCAGATGCAACATCGTAAATAGGTTTAAAAGGTTCATTTTTATTAGTAGAAACAAAAAAACTTACACTATCGTTGCCATTTTTATTAAAAGTATTTATCTTATCAACTCTTATATCTATATTACAGTCATTAAGATTAAGATGCCTTAAAACTTCTTCTATTTGCAAACTAAGTTTATCAGCAGCTAAAATTCTCTTTTTATAAAGTTTATCAGCTACTTGTTTCATTTGCTCTAAAATTTTTTCTTTTTTCTGCTCATATATTTTAATTTCGTTTTTAAATTTTAAAATACGACCATATTTATCTTCTTTTTGAACTAGTAAACCTAATATTCCGTTAACATCTGTCTTATATTTGCTTTTTAACTTATTAATTTCCGATAACCTATCTTCGATAGTAGCTAGTTTCTCATCATCTAATTCAAATCTATCAGCATACACCTCTATAGTTCTAATCAAATCTTGAATTACCTCTTGCGCCTCGACCGATAAGTTATAAAAGTTTTCTAAACTTTCATCTAAATCACTTATTTTTTCTAATATAGATACCACTCTACCTATATTTTCACCAACTCCATAATCATCACTTTCCAAAATATTTAAAGACTCGGACATACTATCTATTATAAGCTTTCCATTGTTTAAAACGTTATATTCTAACTCTAAGTTACGGTCTTCATCTTCTAATAAAGACATATCATTTATTTCATCTATTTCAAATTTAAGTAAATCTGCCTCTCTTATAGAAAAATCTTTTTCACCGTTCATTTTTAATTTGGAATTTATAATAGAAAGTTCATCAAAATACTTGTAATACTCTTCCAAATCTCTTTTACCATCACCATCTAAAAATACATTCAAAAGGTTTGTCTGTTCTTTTTTAAGTAGCATTTGATGCTCTCTTTGCGAATGAATATCTACTAAAATATTAAAAAAACTTTTTATAATTTTGGCAGAAACCTTTTCACCATTGACTTTATACACACTCCTACCAGAACTCATAATCTTCCTACTAAGTAACAAATAATCATCAACTGCTATATCGTAATCATCAAGAAGTTTAATAACACCATCATTACAATCAAAAATAACTTCAATAAGAGCAAAATCAGCACCAGTAAATATAACATCAGCACCTAACCTATCACCACCGATAGCGTTCATAGCCCCTATTATAATCGACTTACCAGCACCAGTTTCACCCGTTAATATATTTAATCCTTTATAAAAAGGAACAGTTATTTCTTCTATTAAAGCAAAATTTTTTATGTGTAATTCTTTAATCATAGTATCTCCTGTTACAAAAATTAGTAAATTATAAGTTGTTTTCTTCTTTGAATTTCTGGAGTTCTTCTATTGATAGGTTAGTACATTTAGCTATATCATCAATGCTAAAGTTATTTATAAACATATTTTTAGCTACCATTAATCTACCCTCATCGATGCCTATGACTTTTGCTTTAGCTGACTTTTCAGCTATTTCTCTATTTTTTTCAGTTTTTAATTCAATTATTTCTTGGTCTTTTTCAGCCATCTTAGCATCAAACTCTTCTTGAGCGTGTTTTTTCCAGCTGTATTCTTCCCAATCTGTTTTTTGTTTCATATCTCTCCAGTAGTTGTCTATATCTCTTTGTGTAAATCCATTTATTTCTTTTGCTACTTCTGCCATAAGACCACCCCTTTCTATTATTTTATCGAATTCTTCATCTTCTTCTGCTGCTAATAACTCTGCCCATTCATCTTTAGCAAAAATATCTTTATGTTTTATATATTTGCCTATTTCTATAAATTTTACTCTTCTACC
>PDWI01011734.1_pt1 | contig 10751 bp, 9 predicted proteins | sample 1430891 | NCBI WGS metagenome assembly PDWI01 (sample SAMN01162508, study PRJNA174530) | Oral metagenome, whole genome shotgun sequencing project. | biome: Marine environment; feature: Marine mammal; material: Swab sample of the gingival sulcus; isolation source: swab sample of gingival sulcus... | reverse complement strand
CTTACTTTTTTCACTCGGCGAGTTGGCAGAGTGGCCATGCACCGGATTGCAAATCCGTTTACCTCGGTTCGACTCCGGGACTCGCCTCCATTCATCATTTTAAAAAAGCTCAACATAGCCTAAAAATACTGCTTAGATTCAAGTTTGAAGCGCAATGTTTCATGGATTATAGGCATGGCAACACTAGATTGCATGTAATGGACTACAATAGTAAGCATATAAGACCCAACTGGTGCATAAAGAACGCGATGTGGATAAATCAGCTCGTCACCATGTTTATTATCTTAGAGAACAAAGATTTCTATTTGTTTAAAAGTAGTTTCTGATATTTTTCCGCCACTCTATTTAAAAATAGTTTTTAAAAACTATTTGACATTATTTTTAAAATCCAATAAAATTAGTTTGCATTAGACAAAAAGGAGAATTAACTTGAAACACAAAAAAAAATATCATCGTGAAACAATTGTAAACGCTTTGGACGACAAAAAAATTTATATTGAATTAGACCTAATTACAATGGCGTATCTTGCACTACAAATGCAGAAAAAATCAGCAGTCGATGTTTCAGAGCTAGAATTATCAAGCCTCTTTAACGATAAGGAACAGCTTTTAAAACTGAAAGAAATAGCCAATTCAGAATGGAAAAATATTTCTAAATTAGCTAAAGAGGTTGATGAGGACGTGTTGACTGAGTTTATTATTTGTTCATTTGAGACTAATTTATATGCGGGCATGACTGGCTTACCAAGTGAGTTAATTAAATTGTCTAACGGTATACTTGGCATAGAAAAAAATGACTCAGTCATTGATCTTTTGGCAAATGATTTAACTTATCTTATAGAAACAGGTAACTCTCATCCTAATTTAAAACTTCTAGGAGTTACTCGTTCTAAATCCACTTATTACTCGGCACAAATTAAAGATAAATTATTACCTTTTGATTTAGAAATTGTTATAGGAAATACACTCAATTTATCCCCGCCAAAAAAAGCTAATAAAGTTTTTGCTTTTCCACCATTTATGCAAAGGTTGGGGCAATTTGAACATGAATTTAAAGACAACCCAAAATTAAGTGCGTTAATTTCAACATTATCTAAAAACACACGTACTGACTGGTTGTATCCTATTGTTGCACACCAATACCTAAAAGATAAAAATAGTAAAGCTGTTTTGCTTGTCAGCGTGAGTACTGCTTTTAGTAACACTAAATATGATATGGCAATTAAAGAAATGCTTGTTGATAATGGCATGCTAGAAGCCGTTATTTTACTGCCTGAAAAATTGTTACCTAGTACAAATATTTCTTTATTATTATTGGTTGTTTCAATGAATAATGACAAAATCAGATTTATTGATGCATCTAATGAATATACAAAAGTTCGCATGTATAACACGCTTTCAAAGGATAATATTACAGCTATTATGCAATTACTCAAAAAAGATGCTGATAACAGTAAGCTCATCAGTAACACTGAAGTGGTAACAAAAGATTATTCACTATCTCCACAAACCTATCAAATGACAAAGATAAAACTTCCTTATGCAACAGCGTTAAAGGATATTGCCAGTATTCGCCGTGGCGCGATATTCAATTCAAAAAAACTCGATAAACTATCGTCAAACGAACCGACAGATATAAAGTACCTTATGCTCAGTAATATCAAGGATGGCACAGTTGATAAGCAACTCCCTTATTTGAAACCATCAGAGGATATTTCTGAAAAAAACTGTATTTATAACGAACAACTTATCATGTCAAAAATGTTGCCGTTTAAATTTGCAGTAGCACGGAAAAATGCTAACGAAAAAATTTTAGCTAATGGTAACCTGTATTTACTTGATATTGATACTAAAGTTGTCAACCCTTATTTTTTACAGTTATTTTTAGAAAGTAAAAAAGGACAAACGCAATTAATACAATTAAGCAAAGGCGCAGCGCAAAAAACAATTAATATTAAAGACTTAATGTCTGTGAAAATACCACTTATTCCTTTGTCTGAGCAGGAAGAAATAGTACAGCGTTATTTAGACATACGTAAACAAGAGACCTTGCTCACAACCCAAATTGAGCTCCTGCAAGAAAATCGTGCCAAACTGATTGATGAGGTATTGTAGTGCAGTTATCAGAAATTCAATTTGAGGAGGTTGTTTTAGCAGTAAATCAACACATTATGAAGTCAATGTTCGATGCACAAAAACTAGGCACAGTTGATGAGTATTTAGCAACTATCGGCCTACATACGATTTTAGATAAATATCGGGCAGGTGATCAGCAACTTCATTTTAACAAAAAAGGAAAAATCCTCATTTGTGGCGGAACGAAGGTAAAAGAAGCTCAAATCCAAGGAATAGCTAAATATCTAAATATTAACCAAGACCGATTAGAGTGTATTTTAGACTACGAAAAAACAAAAAAAATTGATTTCAGAAAAGTACAATACAATACTGATTATTGCTTAATTTTATTTGGAGCAGTACCCCACAAAACGGTCAGCACTGATGGTTATGGAAGCGTGATTTCAGCAGTGCAAAATAATGATGGTTATCCACCAGTTGTTGTAGTGGGTAAGGAATATGAGCCCAAAATAACTAAGTCAAACCTTAAAAAAGTACTCGAAAAAGCATTAATTGATGGCACAATTGAATCAGATAAATAATATTAGGGAAAGAACATGCAAAACGAAAATTTAAAACAACTTGAAAATGACTTATGGGAAGCGGCTGATGCCTTGCGCGCCAATTCAAAACTGACTGCTACCGAATATAAAGACCCTGTGCTGGGTTTAGTATTGCTGCGCTTTGCTCAAAATCGTTATGAAGATGCTAAAGTACAAATTGAAGCTAATCTACCGATTAACCCACGCACTGGTAAAAAGCGTCAAGTAACGAAAGATGATTTTGCAGCAGCAGGTGCGATTTTACTGCCTGAAAAAGCAAAATATGACTTTCTTGCCAACTTACCAGAGGGCGAAAACATCGCCGAAGCCGTCAATAACGCCATGAAATTGATTGAGTCGGAATATCCGGACCTTGCCGGTATTTTGCCAAAAAACTACCAATCTTTTGAAAATTTGTTGTTGCGTGATTTGGTGCGCGTGTTCAATAAAGACGCGGTCAAAAAAGCCAAGGGTGATGTTTTCGGGCGCATTTATGAGTTCTTTTTGATGAAATTCTCTATGCAAGGGGCAGGCGCCCAAGAAGGTGGCGAGTTCTTCACTCCCCCTTCCCTAGTCAACTTGATTATCAACTTTATTCAGCCCAATCACGGCATTATTCACGACCCCGCCTGCGGTTCTGGCGGCATGTTTGTGCAAACCGCACATTTCATACAAAGTCATAGTAACCAAGCAATCAATGAAGCCATCACCGTGTACGGTACGGAGCAAAAAAACAACACCGCAAAAGTTGCTAAAATGAACCTAGCTATACATGGCATTGAGGGCAAAATTATTGAAGCTAACAGCTTTTACAGCAATCCGCATCAGCTCACAGGCAAATGTGATTTTGTCATGGCCAATCCGCCGTTTAACGTCGATAAAATCGATGCCAAAAACAAATTTCTTACCGAGGATAACCGCCTACCCTTTGGTGCGCCGCTAACGGGCAAGGGCACAATCAGTAACGGCAACTATTTATGGATTCAATATTTTTACAGTTACCTAAATGATCAAGGGCGCGCAGGTTTTGTGATGGCATCTTCGGCAACCGATGCAGGCAATGCCGAAAAACGCATACGTAAGCAGTTGATAGAAACAGGCGATATCGAGTGCATTGTCGCCATTGGCAATAACTTTTTTTACACGCGCTCACTTCCCTGTCATTTGTGGTTTTTCAACAAAGGCAAAAAGCCCGAAAATAAAGATAAAATCTTAATGATTGATGCGCGCAATACCTACCGCAAAGTCAATACCACCCTCAATGATTTTACCGATGAACAATTACAGGGGTTAACTGCTTTGATTAACGCTTTCCGTGGTGATGATTTAGGCGTTGGTACTGATAACAAATGGTTTGCCGAGCATTTCCCCGATGGGCAATATCGCGATGTCGAAGGACTGTGCAAAGTCGTTAGCCTTGAAGAAGCTAAAGAACAAGATTATAGCCTGACCCCAGGGCGTTATGTAGGCGTAAAAATTGATATTGATATGAATTTTGACTATCAAGGACGTATGGCAGAAATTCGCGCGGAATTGGCAGAATTAAACAATGAAGCTAATCAATTAATGGCAAAAATTCAGGGAATTGAGTTGTGAGTAAGTATTGGAGTCAATTGAAAATTAAAGATATTGCTGATATTACAAATGGATATGCCTTTAAGTCTGAAGACTTTAGAAGTTCAGGCATACCAGTAATAAAGATAAAAAGTTTAAAAAATAATTCGCTAGAAATTGGCGAGGCCGATTACATTAGCTCTGAATTTATTGAACTTGACAGAAAATACCATGTAAAATTTAATGATATTTTAATTGCTATGACTGGTTCACATATAACACTACCATCTTCTGCAGTTGGTAGAGTATCTAAGTCAAGGTTAGAAAATACCTTGCTACTAAATCAGCGTGTTGGAAAAATTAAAGTAAAAGAAAATGTTTGCAACCATGACTTTCTCTATTATTTTCTGATTTCAGATTATTTTTTTCAAAGTGTTGGTTTACTTGCAAAAGGTGCCGCAAATCAAGCAAATATTAGTGGGAAAGATATCGGTAATATTAAAATAAAACTCCCCCCACTCCCAACACAACAAAAAATCGCAGATATTTTATCTGCTTACGATGATTTAATTGAAAATAACCTAAAACGCATTAAGCTGTTGGAAGAGCAGGCACAGTTGTTGTATAAAGAGTGGTTTGTACGTCTGCGCTTTCCCAATTATAAGAATACGCCGATTGATAAGGCAACAGGGTTACCTGTGGGGTGGGAGGTAACTTGTGTTAATAATTTATTATCTAAGGTTAAAACAACAACCAAAATTAAAAAATCAGAAATAGAAACTGAAGGAAATATACCTGTTATAGACCAAAGTAAAGATTTTATTGCTGGATTTACCAATGATGAAAAAGCAAGAATTTCATCATCTAAACCAATTATTATTTTTGGAGACCATACAAGAATTTTAAAGTTAATTAATTTTGACTTTGCAAGGGGGGCTGATGGAACACAAGTGATCGTATCAAATACTGAGAGAATGCCACAATATTTATTTTTCTTTTCATTAAAAAATATAGATTTATCTAACTATCATTATGCAAGGCATTTTAAGTTTTTAAAAAAATCAGAAATAATTTTACCAAATGGAAAAGTAGTAAATGACTTTAATGAAATCTGTAAAATCAAATATGACCTAATATATAATTTACAAAAACAAAACCAAAAGCTAAAAGAAGCCCGCGATATTCTCTTACCACGTTTAATGATGGGCATTATCGAAGTATAGGTATTCAAGGAAAAGATAACTGAGGAAACACCATGAGCCACGAATATTCAGAAGACGGATTGATTGAAAATGCCACCGAGGAAGCACTTTTTGACCTTGGCTGGGAAGTAAAAACCGCTTGGCATAATGAAACGCTGGGTGCAGATGGTCTACTGGGGCGAGAGACGAAGTCAGAGGTGGTTTTAACTCGCTATTTGCGTGCGGCGTTGGAAAAATTTAATCCTAACTTGCCCGATATCGCCTACGAACAGGCGATTGATAAAATTACCCAGCGCGTTGCCGATACCGCTTTAGGAACCATCAACCAAGCTAAATATAAGCTGTTTAAAGAGGGCGTGGAAGTCACATTTACCAATGCCGATGGCGAGTTAGAAAAGCCCAAACTAAGGGTATTTGATTTTAACAACGCAAAAAATAATCATTTTTTAGCGGTGCGCCAGTTTGAAGTCTTTGGCGATTTATATCATCGCCGACCTGACATTATCGGCTTCGTTAATGGTATTCCACTGGTGTTTATGGAGTTAAAAGCTCACCACCAAGATTTGCGCCATGCCTATGACGATAATCTCTGCGATTACAAAGATACGATCACAGAAATCTTTCACCACAACGCCTTTATCATTTTAAGCAATGGCACCGATGCCAAAGTCGGGACGGTAACCAGTCCGTATAAATTCTTTCTCGACTGGAAACGTATCGAAGAAGATGAAGAAGGTGTGGTAAGCCTTGACACGATATTGCGCGGTACTTGTGAGCCTCAACGCTTAATGGATATTTTTGAAAACTTCTTGTTATTCGATACTTCAGGTGGTGATGTGGTCAAACTGATGGCCAAAAACCACCAGTTTATTGGTGTTAATAAAGTCATTGATCAAGTTAAAAATATTGAGGATTTACAAGGCAAGCTGGGGGTGTTTTGGCACACACAAGGTAGCGGCAAGTCGTACTCTATGGTGTTTTTATGCGAAAAAATCCACCGCAAACTGGGCGGAGCTTATACCTTTGTGATAGCTGTGGATAGAACAGAGTTGGAAAATCAGTTATACGACACCTTTTCCGGTGTGGGTGTTGTTGGCAATAAAGCATTAATCGCAGGTAAGAAAAAAGGAATAACAGGTCGTGAACATTTACGCGAACTGCTTTCAGAAAATCACCGCTATGTATTTACACTTATTCATAAATTCTCTATTGATCCGAATAAAGAAAGTGAATATCCTCTGATTACCGACCGCAAAAATATCATCGTGATTTCAGACGAAGCCCACCGTACCCAAGGTGGCACGTATGCACGCAATATGCGTTTTTACGGCTTGCCGAATGCCTCTTATCTTGGCTTCACGGGGACACCGATTATCAAAGAGGAAGAGGAGCTGACAAAAAATATCTTTGGTGATTATGTTTCTATCTATGACTTTAAGCGCGCAATTGAAGATGAAGCCACATTGCCACTGCGTTATTTAAATAAGGGGGAATTACTCAATATCGACAACCCTGATTTAGACGAAAGCATGGCGGAAGTATTAGAAAATGAAGATTTGGATGAAGACCAACGTCAAAAAATCACGCATCAATTCCGTAAAAACTACCCGATTTTGACCGCTGAAAAGCGTCTAAGAGCCATTGCCAAAGATTTGGTATGGCATTTTAACGAGCGTGGTTATCAGGGTAAGGCGATGCTGGTCGCATTAGATAAACCTACCGCAGTGCGTATGTATGACTATATCAGCGAATATTGGGACGATTATTTAGTTGATTTAAAACAGCGTATTGATACAGCACAAGATGAGCAAGAGGCACAAGAACTCAACCGCAAATATAACAAGGTCAAGGCAACTGAGGTTTGTGTTATCGTCAGCAGTGAACAAAATGAGGTTGAAAAATTCAATAAACTGGGATTGGATATCGCTACGCACCGCAAAAAAATGAGCGAACGCGATTTGGAAAAAGAGTTTAAAGATGCAGATAATCCATTCCGCCTTGCTATCGTTTGTGCCATGTGGATTACTGGGTTTGACGCACAGTGTGTGTCTACGGTGTATTTAGATAAACCGATTAAAGGACATACCCTAATGCAAACGATCGCTCGTGCTAACCGCGTCTATGATGATGAAAAAGAAAATGGCTTGATTGTCGATTATGGCAATGTTTACCAGCAATTAGAAAAAGCCTATTCTGTATATGGTGAGGGTAGCAAGGGCACCCAAACAGATGGGCAGCCAGATAAACCTATTGAGGATTTGGCCCAGTTAGAACAAGAATTGAAAGTCGCTATTGATAAGACCAAAACCGAGCTACAAACGCGTGGTTTTGATTTGGATACACTGAAAAATGCACATAGTGCAATGGAAAAATTGGCAAGACTCAAAGAAGCGGAAAACTGTGTGTGCTTAAATGAAACTACTCGAGCGACCTTTGAGGTTATGGCACGCAATGTGTCTAGAAAATACAAAGCATTGTTCCCAGAACCGCAAGCAAAAGCCCATACCAAAGATTGTAACGCCATTGATGCGATTTATAAACTGCTCAACCAAAAAGTGAAGTCTGCCGACATAACTGACGTAATGCAAAAATTGCAGACACTCGTTGATGAGAGCGTTACGGTGAGGAAAAATGACAATCCTGAAGGTGTAATCGTTGATTTGAGCACCTTAGATTTTGACAAACTCAAAGCCGCCTTTGCTAAAACAGGACAAAAAAATACGATGACCTATACGCTACAGCAGGTAATCGAACAAAAACTTGAGCAAATGCTAAGAGAAAACCCGCTACGGATTGAATTTTATGAGCGCTACCAAGAAATTATTACCGAATATAATGCGGGAAAATCACTGGAAAATACTGTTAAAATCTTTGATGATTTAAACGACTTCGTTAAAGACTTATCAGAAGAAGAACAGCGGGTTGTGCGCGAAAATTTAGACAATCAAGAAGTTTTGGCGATTTTCGATTTACTCATCGAAGGCAAAGAACTTATACCAGAAGAAATTAAACAAGTTAAAAAAATCGCCAAAGAAACACTGGATAAATTAAAAGCTGAAAAGCTAAAGATAGAACGTTGGCGCGAAAGCCGTCAAATCACCGCACAGGTAAAAGGTATGATTTACGATAACTTGTTATGGCTACCACAAGAAGCCTACACTGACGAAGAGGTCAGCTTAAAAACAGTAAATATTTATCAGCATATATACAGTTGTTACCATGGTGGTAATGATAGTGTTTATAATCTATCAGCTTAGCTGTAGATGAGGTAGTGTTGGTAGTGTTCAAAAATCTGTTCTGACTAGCTCATCCCAGCGCGTAGTGTAGCGCGGACTTCTGAATTGCTGACGCATCCTCCATGCTTTACCATCATGCCCCTGAGCAACGTGATACAGCGTCTTTTTACCGTATAGTCTGTTAATACCATCAAGCGTTGCCATTAGTTTTTGTTTTTACTGCTATCATATTGAACAAATAGGTCAGGCTGTTTAGGCTTAACAGGCTGTATATCAAGCAATAACACGCCTGCCTTTTGATACAACAAGCCTTTACGATAAATGTCTGCTAACAATCGTTTAGCAATGCTGATAAATAACCCTGTGTCTAATGACGGGTACGGTAAACTGCTTGATATTTGATTTGTGTAATACGGTTGGGTTTTGTAATAAGGGCTTGTCCGTAGAAAAATCTGCATTGCACCGGCAATAGAATGTTGTTTGCGCAGTTTGATACAGGCCTGTGAAGCGTATTCACTAATGGCTTCTTGTAACATCGATAACTCGGTAACAGGTTGACCAAAAGATTTGGAGCTGAGAATATTTTTGCGTGGCTGAATACTTTCCAGTTCTAGGCACGATACGCCATTTAATTCTTTCACCGTTTGCTCAACAACCACGCTAAAAGTTTTTCTTATCCACACTGGGTTGGCGTTGGCTAAATCTTGTGCGCTTTTGATGTTGTACGTTATCAATTGTTGACTAATGCGCCGTCCGATTCCCGTTGTGCGTTATCAATTGTTGACTAATGCGCCGTCCGATTCCCCATACTTCATTAGCAGGAAGTTGAGGCAATACCTTTCCGGCAATATCCTCTCGACACAGGGAATAAACGCCATTATCCGTGTATTTTTTCGCCACATGATTAGCTAGTTTTGCCAGCGTTTTAGAAGGGGCAAACCCAACCGATACGGGAATACCTAGCGATTGTAAAATGCGCTTTCGCAGATAACCACCCATCATCATCAAATCCTTATCGTTGCTTGCCTGTAGCGTGATAAAGGCTTCGTCAATGGAGTACACTTCAATATCGGGGTGACATTCGGCAATTATCGCCATTACGCGCTGCGACATATCACCATACAACGCATAATTTGAAGAAAACACATGAATACGATAGCGGTTAATAAGGGGTTTAATTTGATGATAAGCCGCACCCATAGCGACATAAGGCTTGGCTTCAGCAGAACGGGCAATCACACAACCATCATTATTCGACAAAACGACTATCGGTTGGTTATTTAACTTGGGCTGAAAAATTCGCTCACAGCTGGCATAGAAATTATTACAGTCAACCAGTCCAAAGACTCTCACAATCGCCTCACTGCCCAAGTAACCACACCAATGACAACACTTTCAGAACTCAATGAGTGGTTAGCCACTTTACAGGCTTTTTTATTAAAATGACCTATAAGAAATTCCCCCTCATGCAAACATGCGACAATATTCCCATGTTTAGGTGTGATAGCTTTATCAAGCAATAAATAATCATCAGCAAAGATGCCAAGCGATAACAGACTGTTATCAGGCATGGTGATAATTTGTGTTGCTGAGGCGTGCATAACCATAACCTCATTTAAATCGATTCTTCGCTCGATAAAATCATCAGCAGGGGAAGGAAAACCGGCAGATACTTTGGTTAAAACAAAGGGTATTTGCCGATTTTTGAAATCTGTTACCATATTCAAAGAATAACAGAGGCTGAAAAACTCACAATACGTGAATAATTTTGTTGTGCAAATGACTTAAAAGAGGCTCTGGGACTTGAAAGAAATTGAAATTTAGCTATTATCATTTTATGATATCATCATCTAATCACTTAATGATTACTTAGCCAAGGTGACAAATTTGCAAAATAATTACCTATTGGACAGGATGGAATAACTCAGAAAACTCTATCTTGACATTCTCAGTTACAAATTGACCTTAAAAATAAATAAAGAGTATAAAAAATGAAAAAACTACTAGTGCTCTGTCAATTTTTAATATTAGGGTATAATGACTTCAGTTTATGACGTGCATCTTTGACGGTAAATTTCCAGTCAACGCCTTTTTGCCTGTCG
>PDWI01010132.1_pt1 | contig 10751 bp, 8 predicted proteins | sample 1430891 | NCBI WGS metagenome assembly PDWI01 (sample SAMN01162508, study PRJNA174530) | Oral metagenome, whole genome shotgun sequencing project. | biome: Marine environment; feature: Marine mammal; material: Swab sample of the gingival sulcus; isolation source: swab sample of gingival sulcus... | reverse complement strand
AGCCTGCACAAATGCCTCAATAGCCCAGTGGCATGCCAATTTGCGGGAACATGTTAATAGTAATGGCTGTTTCACAGTTTAACCATGCAAAGAAGTCAGGCCTTCCTGTTGCCAACGTCGCAACAGGGCAGCTTCGGCCATTAACCATGCAAAGAAGTCAGACCTTCCTGTTGCCAACGTCGCAACAGGGCAGCTTCGGCCAGCCAGTTATGCCTTGCAGAGGGCTTATGTTTTGCATCTGTATGGTGATAAGCCTTCTTCACATCATTCAAGGCACTGAAGCCTGCAACAGAAACCCCACTCCATGAACCCAGTAATACCTTCAACCATGCCAGAAATAAAATCCCTGCACTGGGCGGAGCCGTTAATTCGCGAACCAGATTTTGCCAGACTGGCAATGGTGTAGTCAGCAAAGTCAATTCACGTTTGACCACAGCAGAAACACCAGACCAGTTCAATAACTGGTAACGAACATCCGGCCCGGTTAATATCACTGTTCCGGAAAAGTCTTTCGGCAATACCGTTACCTGAAAACCCGGTGTAATAACCCAGATATCATGCTTATATCCCATATCCTTTTCATCAGTTTTTGGACTGGAAAATGTATTAAAACGTGCAACACAGTCGTGTTGATCAATAGTTTCACCGAGTAATGCCCCTTTCATATTTCCGGCATTCCCCACCACACAGATACCACCCCGATGAGCCTGTTTTAATAACCCGGCCTGAAACGCTTTACGCCAATCCTGCTGTTGATTATGAATTTGCCCAAGGCGTGCTTGTAGTGTGCTTAATTCTGCTCCGTTTCTGGATAAACAGGATAAAACAACGGGAGACTGACACTGGTCTATGGCGGTGAGAAGTGGAAAAAAATGATCCGGACACTTCCCCCGGGCTTCAAATAACAGTGCCGCCACCAGCAACTGCCGTGCGGGCTTAAGGTGCTGAATCTTACGCTCCAAATAAACCGCCCAGCAGTTTGACAGTGTATAGCCCAGATCCCGCCGGAATAAGATATAAGCAAGTAAGTCATTAATATCTCCGGACAATTTCCATGCCCGGAAAAAATACCGTAATGTTTGCCGCTGATAAACACCGTTGCTACGTGCCCGCTGCGCTTTAACGGCCCACCACCAGTAACAGGGATTAATCGGCACCGTTACCAAAGTGGATACCATCCGCTTTACTCAGATTATTACCGGATAGCAGTGTCCCCGACACCGGATCACCCATTTTTTCCCGAACCTCCGAACCAATGGATATATCGAATTTTTCTGTGCCAACAAAGGTGTTGTTCTGCACAATATTGGCATTATCTTTTACCCTGATCGCCTCTTCATTATTAGTGAAAGTATTACCTGATACGGTATTTTCTCTGGCGTAATCGCGATAATACTTTTCATCACCGCTGGAATAAACCAGTTTGTCACCACAATCAAAACCGCTTAAGTCTCGATCCGCACGCTCGGCCAACCAGACCCCGACGCTTTCATCTATAAAACGATTACCTTCAATACGGTTAAAGTTTGCACCTTCCGTGCGTGGCCATTCATTCGGATCCGTCACATCTTCCCAGCAGTTTTTATACAGATACACTCCACCGTCTGCATTATCCCGAAACGTATTATTGCTAATAATATTCCGGGTTGTCGCATCAATGGCTATCCCCTCCCGTTTTGCTAAATGACTTCGCCTGGCTTCACGCTGTAATTTTTCCGGGCTATAAGAGAAAAAGCCGTTACCCTCAATCACGGAAGCTGAAATATTTGCAGCACGACTTCCTGCATCCAAATAAATTCCCGGCCCTCCGGAGCCTTTAACACTTGAATTAACCAGCTCAAAACCGGTTACATAGCGGTTAATATAAATACCGGAACCATGACTGTTAATAATTCTACTGTTCAGCACTTTGATATCTGTTGGTGCCCTAGTCCGCAGACTGTCCTCATCACCACTTCCATTACGCAGCGCCAGCTTTGTTTCATCGCTCAGATTCAATTTCACATCCAGCGCAGTAATATAATTAATAATCTGGCAATTTCGAATCGTAATATTGTTGAGGTGTACCGCAGCATTTTCCGGACTGCTGACAGAAAAAGCAATTCCTTGTGGTGCTTCAGTGGCACTATAGGCATCACGATATTCGTTCCGATTAATTTTCGTCATACCATTGAACACCGCATTATTGCAATCAAAATCAATATCCGGTGCTGTCAGCTGAACAGTCACCTGTTCAAACACACAATTTTCCGGCAGCGTCATTGATGAATCCACTTTAACTGTTTCCCGGCGTGACCAGCTGGGACATTGAGCACTGACTTGAGCCGGGAAAGTAATTTCCCCTGCATAACTTCTGTCTTCAAACAGATCATCAATTAACTCTTCAACACTATCGCTATCATCACACCCACTGACAGCCAGGACTGTTAAACACACACCGGATAACAGTTTTAACCTAATCATATACAGCATTGCTCCCTCCAAACACTATAGTACCCCTAAAACACAAGTTTAGCTCATTTGAACTGATCCGCACCCCCATCAGTCAAAACAAATTCGGAAAACTGTTGTGCTACCTTTTGAATATCAGCCAACTTAAGCACTCGTTGTCGTAAACCTTTTGTATAATCAGAGTAATATCCGGGATCAAGCAGCTTTTTCAGCTCGGCATACAACCCGGCAGAAGAACTTACCGGTATGGCACCATTACCAATAAAGCGTTCTGCATCGGGAATAAGTGAACATAACGTAGGCCTTCCCCAATAACCGGCTTCGATAACCTTAAGTGCTGATTTACAACGTGTAAACGGTGTATCTTCTAACGGTGCCAGATTAACCCAGCCATTAACTATATGTTGGTGATATTCAGTAAATGGCACTTTTTTACAACGAATGATCTGTTCAGGCCTGACGGCCAGTTCAAACTCCAATGGCCCGGTTACCTGTAAGCGTACCTGTGGATGATCATTCAAAAATTTTGTAATACCTTCAGCGAAAACCTGAAAATCCCGATCATGGCTTTTGGTACCGGGTAAATAAGTGATGACCGGATTAGACCAATCGACAACAGGCACAGGAAAATCTTCGCATTGCTCTTGCCAGAAGTAGTGAGGAGTGTTTGGCAAAACAGTAACTTGTTTTCCTGGACTCAGCTTCAGCAGGTGCTCACGAAGCGGTTCAGTTGAAACGGTAAATCCTTCAAACAACTCTAATACTTTTTGGTGAGCCAGATATTTTTTACGTGTCTTTTGCAAACTGAGAACGTTGTTCAACACTCCGGGGCTGAATTCACAGTACGCGGCATCGAAAACCAGATCATCAAATTCTGCAACTAGCTTTACCTTCCTGAATCGAAGCCACTTTACCAGCAAGTTAATCCGGATGCTCGTGGATGGGCGATGAAAGACGACTACATCCGGCTTACTAAACCAATCAAAATGATTGTAATGAGTAAATTCTACTTGATGACTATTACTTTCCAGTACTTGACCGAGGTTAAAACACCTGTAGATATAAGACGGGTCTCGCTGAAAAAATTCTGGGTTCTTGTTACAAGCAAGGAAGCTGATATACAAACTAACCTACCTTCTCAAGAGCAAGAGCTGACGTACATTTTTAACTAAAATTCCCGTAATGAAAAATCTTCACGCTTGCGGGACAGGTTAACATTATAACAGGGATCATTAACCAATGCTTTTTTCCAAGTTGACCGCATATATGCTACTTCTTTAGCATACCGCTTTTTTTTAACTTGCGTATTATCTTTCCCACGGGAAATAGACTCATGGTGGTACAACTCAGCATAAGGTGTCCAAAGATTATGATAGCCCGCTTCTCTAACTCGCAAACAAAAATCAACATCATTGTATGCAACAGTCAAGTGTTCTTCATCCAGCCCCCCAACCTGTTCATAAACATTCCGCCTGACAAGCAAACAGGCAGCAGTCACAGCAGAATAATTCTGAACCAATTTTAGACGCCCCTGATAACCATCTTCATCATGCTGTAAATAGCGATGAGCATGCCCCGCCACATCACCTAACCCGAGAACAACCCCCCCATGCTGGATTTGACCATTACCATAGTAAAGTTTTGCACCGACACACCCAACCTCAGGCCGTAGTGCATGTGAAACCATCTCGCTCAACCATTCAGGAGAAATAACCTCCACATCATTATTAATCAGACCAATCACACTACCCTTGGCATGTTGAACACCAAAGTTATTAATTGCTGAATAATTAAACGGCAAATCATAGCAAATAACTTTTACTCTGGTATCTTCCTGTATTTCAGCAAACCATTTTAAAGTATCAGGCTGTTCACTCTGGTTATCCAGAATAATAATCTCAAACTCAGGATAATCTGTCTTATTGAGTATACTCTCCACACAGGGAGCAAGTACGGATAAATGATCACGACTGGGTATGAGCAAGCTGACCAATGGCAACAACCTGGGAAGAGCATATTTAATTCTAAATGTGCCTGGTAACAACCCTTTATGAACTACAGATGATTCCGGCAACACTTTTTTGAGTAGTGCGGCACGATCAGCATGAAATGGCTCCCCTTTGTGTTGCTGAGTTTTAATACTATGTGCCAGCACAAGTGGTATATGCAATATTTCGTCTTTCCCCATCAGTGGCAGTAGCCGACTCAAAACCAAACGCTCACCATGTAAATCAAACAAATCTTGATTAGCCATATACCAGTGACGACGGCATATATAAAATGAAGACAGATAATCATGCCCCATAAACAAATCAGGATTCCAGTCTGGTTTAAAACAGGGATTTGAACGTCGTCCAGTACAATCTATTGTATCTTCATCGGCATAAACCAGTTTAGCGTCAGGCTGAACATGCAAAGCAGACATCATCAATTTCTCAGCTTCCGGTATCATTTGATAGCCAGGCGCACAGAAACACAAATATTCAGACTTATCCAGCTGCGTTTGAGCACATTTTTTTGTTTCATAGGTATGCAGTTGACCTGGCTCGACTTGCATAATCCACTGCTGATACTGTTTATCCTGATCAGTTGAGAATAAATTATCGTAAGCACCGAAAAGAAATACTTCAAAAGATCGCTGATTTCGCCTCGCAAGCTGTTGCATTTCTGTTTTATTTGCCTGCAAACGTTTGAGCATCACTGCCATTGCAAAAGAACGGTGTAAGGGTACAAATCGTAAGTATTGGATATGACCACTATTCACAAGTCTATCCGATAGTATCTGCAAAAAAGAGATTTTACCGGGCAAAAAAACAATCCGTTTAGCTATCCTCTGATTTCTGATTGACAGCGCAAAAGTTGCCTCTTCCTCAGCTCCGGAAAAGAAAAAAGTCAGCGTACAAGCCTCTTTGACCTGACACTCAATCATATGCCAACCTGATCTGAGAGAAACTACAGATGAAATAAGCGTCTCATTACTCTCAACATCACCCTCATGATACTTTAATAAATTATGACAGGAAGCATATAATTTACGACTAACCAGCTTACCAACATAACCAAATCTCAAATCTCAATCACCTTTTCCTGATAACTGATTTAAAAATCATCATAAAATAGCTACCCAGTGCCAACAATCTTACAAATTGCTTTATCTTCTATCTTCCGGTTGCAATAATGTATAAAAATTTAAACTGAACCCAATATAACCATGGCACCCGGGATTAAAAACACGCAACCACGAACGATTATCTTTAGCATGTACCCAGCCTACCCGCTCATCACTAATAACCGCCTGTTTTAAACCATACCTTGATGCAAACCCTGATACTGTATACGCTAGCTAAACAGCAATACACTATATAAACCAGTCCCTGCGGTCTTTGGTGTGTATGAAAAGTAGACTATTGGACAGAGGGAAACCTGTGTAACACATACAATTATTAAAATCAACCACCAAGAGCTATTGGTAATGTACATCTAGAGACTGTAAACCATTTGAAGTATAGAAAAACATCAGCAAAACCATGAAAAACTTATGGATCATAATTCACTATTAGTATATTCTTTCCACAAAACATGTGTACATGTTACCTTTAAAGCAAACCATCCCTATGAACTTTTTTGGATAACAACTCATCCATCACACGGGACAAATATTTACACTACAACACCCTAACAGAGTAACATGAATTCGACCCTGCTTAATAGCCTATTGCTGATCTTCGCATTGATAACATTATTTTTAATTCTGGCTCTACGCATGGGAGGCGTTATGCCCGAAGACTTTGTAGACTCACAACTCTCTCCGGAAAAATTATCTTTTAATGACTGGCGGATATATGGGCATCAGGAGTGGGCACTGCTTGCTTATCACAACCTGAAAAAAGGTGATACCAGCAAAGCAGAGGAAGCCGCCCAAAAAGCTTTTGCTGTCAACCCGGGGTATGGAATTGCCGCTGGTATCCTCATGGAAACCTACATAAAAGAACAAGAGTATAGTAAGGCCAGCTACATGTTTGAACTCAGTTCCAAACTCTGGCCTCCCAGACATAAATATCTCTTCGAACAGCAACCACGATAAATCAAGATAAGTTAATGCGTAATTTGACCAACAATCAAACCACTACAAAAGAAAAATCAGTATTGTTTCTAATCACCATTATACTGATTTTTTCCCCCCTCGTGAGTAGCGGAAAAAATCTCGTTGCCATAATGGTCATTGACATTCTGGGCCTACTGTTGTTCGTCAGCATCTTCTGGAATGGTTTGCCGACACTACACACTCATCGAGGTGTCAAGTATTTCCTCTTGACAGCAGTAATTTTCACGGGAATATACCTTGCCCCTGTTCCAACAACCACCTGGATGAAAATACCCGGCAGAGAACTTTATCAGGAAATCATCCAGTGGATCAGCCATGATAATGAATTTATTATCTATACCACACTTTCACTTATTCCTCTTAACACATTATCACTTTTAATCAGCTGTATACCAGCCACTGCCCTGTTTCTGGCACTCATCAGCATCACGGAAAGACAGCTCAAGTTAGCTATTTATGCACTTATTGCCAGTGCTACCATCCAGGGTGTTATCGGGTTATTACAATACATTAATTATGATTCAGTATTGACCTACCTCAATATCAGCAACAGCAACCCACCCAAGGGCACTTATCTTAATCAGAACCACTTTACCGCCTTTATGGAAATGGCTGAACCCATTGCGCTGGCATTAATGATCATCGCACTGCTTAAAAAAACACAAAATGCTTACATCAAGACCAGTACCGCCCTTTTTTTCGCGGCCATATCACTATTATTGACTTTTGCAGCATTTACTACACTATCCCGTATGGGTACTGCACTCCTGCTACTCAGTATTATTCTTTCCTTCTGGGCCATGACCAGTCCCGAAATCAGAAAAACAGTAGCCGCACCCATCTTTCTGCTGAGACTGGCTTTATTAGTTGCAATAGTAGTTGCACAGTTAGCAATGATAAACACTGTCGTTAGCACCGCTCAAGGGATGAAACCAGAAGTTGTTCTTGGCGACCTGCGCTGGGAAATGTTCAATGCAACCTGGGAAGGCATTAAGGCATTTTTCCCGTTTGGCAGCGGCCCCGGCACAATGCCGCAGATTATACCGGCATTCTTACCTGCTGACGTCCCGATTTTTCAGACCGCTTTTATCAATCATGCCCACAATGACTACCTGGAACTGGTCTTTGAAATGGGCATTTTGGGCATATTTATCATTCTGGCATTTTTCAGCCTGTACATTTATCAATGGAAAGTTGTTTTATCACAAACAAAAAATGATATTAATATTATTCGTTCGGGTGCCGGAATCGGCATACTGATGTTTTTGATTTACAGCCTGACTGATTTCAACTTGCACACCCCGGCAAATGTTATCTTTCTGGTTTTTCTATGCGGCCTGTTTTTCAGGCAGCATAAAACATGACCTGTATAAACCACCCGAATGATCATACCAAATCATTAATTCACCAACCATCAGCGACCTCATCGGCCTCATCCGGAACAACCGGAATCTCATCCTCACCGTTTATCACCTCCCCCCCTACAGTTGTTGGCACCAGCAGCGGCTGATGCAGCGTATCCAAATCACCAACTACGGACAAAATGCCATTTTCTCCATTTGCCTGAGACCTGCTTCCGGCTACAATCCGCCTTGACACCCCCAGCAGGTCATGGTCAATCGTCACCACCATACCAGTGCCCCCACCCAACCGGTCAAAGTTGATTGAACTGACGTTCTGTAACAATGGCAAGTCGACCCGACTTGTACCCTCAGCACTACCCCGGTTTATCCGGTAAAGAGTCTTTTGCCGTACAGCATAACTTGAGTCGGTGGTTCCAATGTAACCTGATGTGTTCGCAGGAAGGACCACCGGGCTCTTCAGCACCCGAAACAGAAATTGCTGACTTGCCTCCGAAGCACTTTCACTCTTCGCAACAGAAGATGGCTTAATATCTACCGCTTTAAGCAGGTCTTTCTCCAGTAGCAAAAATGTGCGCTGCAAACCTGCCAGTGCCTCTTCTTCCATTTCCGTCTCTTTCGTGGAAGCCCATAAAACGTTCACAGCATGATAGGCAAATCCGGATAGTATCGAGAAAACAAACAGGGCAACCAGCAATTCAACCAGGCTGAACCCTGCTACCCGCCTGCGATCAGGCACACTTTCTCTCGTGCTGATCGCTTTTAATAAAATTTTATCCATCCCAATTTCGTATCCATTACAGACAGTATCAAAAAAAGTCCTATAATACCGAGGCAATCAATATTTCCTAACCTTCTGAGTGACAAAAACGACATGCTCTCATTTCTCGGAATTGGTGCCCAAAAAGCTGGCACAACCTGGCTGTATACCATGTTATCACAACACCCTGACATATCCTTCCCCTCCAGAAAAGAATTACATTACTGGAACCGGCAGTATCCCGCCAAACCTTATACCGAGTATATGAAAAATTTTACTCACCCGGAACAATGTGAAGGTGAAATCACTCCGGCATACGGGCACCTGCCTGTTGACACTATTCGGGTGATTCATTCGTTCACACCTCAAATCAGGTTGATATACATTCTCCGCAACCCGATAAGCCGGGCCTGGTCTTCGGCATTGATGGCACTGCAACGCGCAGAAATGAAGTTTGAAGAAGCCAGCAACGCCTGGTTCATCGACCACTTCAACTCCCAGGGTTCACTGCAACGGGGTAACTACGAACAATGTCTACGCAACTGGTACAGCGTTTTTCCCAGAGAACAAATGTTGCTGTTGGACTACGAAATGTTGGCTGAAAAGCCCGGAAACTTACTGGATCAGTGCTGCTCACACCTGAAACTACGTAAATTCTCGATGGAAGAGAAAAAGCATTTACAGTTACACAGACGTGTATTCGCCAACCAGAAATACCAATTAAATCAATCATTAAGAGCAGAGTTGCAAAGGCTGTACAAAAACAGGATCCAATCACTGTCCTCATATCTCCATCAGGATCTGAACTATTGGCTGGATCACACAGACTAAAAGGTGTTGTTTGACCACAACACTTAATCAATTTGGGTTTGCTTTTATCACGGTAATGATCTATATTGCCATTCTAGGTAACAGTTGAGTGCCACAAAGTGCTGGCTTTGTTGATCATCAAATGCTTATGGTTGTTGCTGGTAATCTGGAACTTAACTATAATATTTAGTAAATTTTACCTTTATTCCATAAGATATTGTTACTTTTAAAAACTAATGTGTAACTTCCTTCAGGAGAATAATGTAATGAAAGATATGAGAAACGTGCGCAACAGTCTGGCACTGGCTGGGTCATTAGCCACGATGACAGCACTGTTGTCATCCCAGGCATTTGCAGCGCCACAACATCCAGGTGACCCGAGAGGAGGTTTGGTTGCTCCTGCAACTATCAAGCCTTATGTTGCAGAGAATGGTCTGGGTCAGGCCTTGATCGTGCCTTACTACACCATGCGGGATGGTCAGCGTACGGCCATTAACATCATGAATACCTCCAATGAGACACTGGCAGTGAAAGCCGTGTTTCGCGAAGGCAAGCATTCACGCGATGTGTTGAACTTCTACATCCTGCTGTCACCGTATGATGTCTGGTCCGGTTACCTGAGCAACTCAACGGGTAAGCCACTGTTGCACCGCTCAAAAGATGAAGACAGCTGTGTTGTGGGTGCATTCGGCAGAGTGAAAAATAATGTCTTTACCGCCATGGCTACTGAAACAGAGCAATTAAAGACTAAAGGCTTAAAAAAGGGGGGTACTGCTGATGATCTGTTAGAAGGTTATATTACCTTCATTGCAGCAGGTAAAATTATTGATGGTGCTTTAAAAGGAAATGTCAAACATAGCAATATTAGCGGTGTTCCGGCTAATTGCCAGGCAGCGGCTGAGGCCTTTACCGTTACAAAAGGCACACCTGCTGATATGAAGCCGGCAGTTCTTAATGCATTTCCTCTCAAGGGTAAATTTAATGGTTTAACTCCTTATGAAAACCCGCTGAAAGGTAATTTCACTATTATGGATAGTGACGATGGCATCGCAGGTGGCTCTCAGGCAACAGCAATTGCTAACTTCAACCAAACAGTAGGTTATACGCCACTAGTAACGCCACAAGTGTTCCCATACTATAATGAGCCAACGCTGGCATCTGGTAAGGGGCTATGTACCATTGCCGGTTTGGATGATGTAGAAGACGCGATGCGTGCTAACAGCATTATCAATGAATGGGCATACGTTCCAGCAAGATCAGTAGA
>PDWI01009972.1_pt1 | contig 10753 bp, 12 predicted proteins | sample 1430891 | NCBI WGS metagenome assembly PDWI01 (sample SAMN01162508, study PRJNA174530) | Oral metagenome, whole genome shotgun sequencing project. | biome: Marine environment; feature: Marine mammal; material: Swab sample of the gingival sulcus; isolation source: swab sample of gingival sulcus... | reverse complement strand
CATTTACTAGGTCTTTCCTAAAATTCTAACTGGCTTTAACTCTGTGAAAAGGGAGGTTGCAGACTAATTCGACAGATAGTCCTAAAAGACTAGAAACGCTGTTAGTTCTCTGCAACTTCCTTTTCTAAAATTAATGATTTTGCTCTTAATTCCTTAACAATACAAAACTAAATGAAAAGCATGAACTTGTTATAACTTTGCTACTTTACTTTCTCAAAAAATATAATTTCCTGACAATATCTAGCAATAAGACAAGTAACGTTAAGACAACGTATATATCAGACAAGTACTCTACCTTTTGCAAAGCAACCAATAGCCCTGCAATAAAAAAAAATATTTCATATTTAAGAATACGAGGTCGTTTCATACGCTACTTTCTACTTATTTTACCAGCTATAGTACTAGCTTGATTGAGTAAGTCTGTTAGTTTAGAGTACATCTCATCATCTAAATCACAAACTATGCAGGTTTTATAGTGATTCTTATTTTTATGCTTTAAAATCCGAATAGATTTATCAATATCCTCAAATAAATCAGCATTTTTAGGGTCTAGTATTTTCTTAATTGTTTTAAGTTTTACTTCTAATTCTTTTATATCAGCTTGCATATTCATCTTTAAGTTTAATAAGATTTTATATAAGACAAAAATATATTTTTTTAAGAATAAATCCTTCTTCTTTGATCTGTCCCCCGAAAGTTTGGACGTGGCTTGCGAGAATGAGGAACAAAACGTAGCTACAGTCTTATTTAAAAAGCAGATAAAAAGGGAGTTTTAAGGAGCTTAATCAGAGGGCTTAAAAGAAAATTGAAGTATTCTATGCGTATCATTTTTGACAGAATAAGTCGCATCTGCGAGGATATTGACAAGCCAAAGAATTTGTTTGTCTTCTGTCGTTAGTAGGAGAGCCTCCTCTCGTTCTTTATGCGTGAAACCTCCATCGATAAAGATGCGTCTAAGTTTCTTCTTCCCTTTCTGCATACCAAAGGGTTTAATCTTGTCGCCCTCCTGACGATGACGCAGAACTAAGCGTGAACTTTCTCCCATTGCTTGCTGTAAGTCTTCTGCATCAAAAAGAGCTGTGGAAGAAGGACAAACTAAACTCTCTAAATCCTTTCGCTCAAGATACTTCCAAGTTAGTAGACCTTTTGCGAGCTGAAGCTCTCCATCTTGGCTAATGTCAATGAGCATTTCCTGCTGTTCACTTCTGTTTCTAGGCAATAATTCGAGATAGCTTCGGCTAATGAGCAGAGTATATGCCTCTGCTTCGTATTTAGCTCCTCGCCTTAGATTAGCAAGGTTTGCTCCAAGGTCAAGGATTTGTTCACGAGAGAAACCATAAGGACGCAAGAGTTCATATAGAATTGTCTTAGGTTCTTCAGTCTTCTTTAGCTTAGCAATCTCAAGACCTTTCTTCGAAATAAGTTCCTTTCTATAGCTATCAATTGCAGATAAATAAATAGTTTCAGTCCCTCTGAGGTTTTGAATTGTATTTAAGCTATTGTTACGAAAGTTAGGATTTAGCTCTTCAAAACAAGGAATGAGCTTATGACGGATAAAGTTTCTCTTGTGAGCCAGCGAAGTATTTGAGCTATCTTCTCGAAAGCTTTGTCCAAGGTCTGATAAGAAATCAAGAATTGTTTTCCGACTCGTGTTCATTAATGGTCGAATAATTCCATCGTGCCGTTTGTAAGGCATTCCACTAAGTCCACGAATACCCGTACCCATTGAGAGGTTTAGCAGAAGAGTTTCAATCATATCATCGGCATTGTGTGCTACAGCAATATGATTAATTTTCTGATTTTCTCGCTCTTCTTGAAACCAAGAGTAGCGAAGTTCTCTAGCTGCCATTTCGATGGAAATTCCTTTCTCTTTGGCATAAGCTTCCGTGTCAAAGTGCTTAATGCTCAGAGGCACTCCGAAGGATTGACACAAATCTCGAACAAATCTCTCGTCTTCATCGCTTTCTTTGCCTCGTAAATGGAAGTTACAATGCAGAGCTTTGGGCGTATAATCTAGTAAAATAAAAGCCCTCAATAGAGCTACAGAATCTGCACCTCCACTAAGGGCTATGAATAAGTCTTCCTTTGCTCCGATTAATTGCTCTTGCTTAATCGTTTCTTTAAGCTGAGTAACTAGGGGCAACATAAGACTAATAATTGAGTAACTAACGTTACATTCGCAAACTACTCTTCGTCAAAGTCAGCCTTTACGATGATACGTCCACAGTATTCACAAGTCAAAATCTTACGATCAAGCTTGATATCCATCTGACTTTGTGCTGGAATTCTATTGAAACAACCTCCACAAGCGTCACGGTCAATACGTACAAGACCTAGACCATTCTTATTACCTTGACGAACGCGTAGGAATGATTTTACTAGACGAGTATCTAAGTCTGCTTCAATGCCTTCGACAAGTTTGACAAGTTTCTGGATTTTAGCTTTAGCTTCTTTCTCTCTATCAGCAAGTGTGGCTTTTCTCTCTTCAAGCATTTCTTTACGCTCTTGAAGATTTTCTTTGAGAGAAGCAATCTTTGTTTTACCTTCTTGAATTGCTTCCTTCTTCTCAGAGATGTTTTTATTTGCTAATTCCACTTCAAGCTCTTGGAATTCGATTTCCTTTGTTAGGTTATCGTATTCACGATTGTTTTTAATCCCATTAAGCTGTTCCTTATACTTAGCAACCAAAGCTTCTGAGTCCTCAATCTTAACTTTCTTTGCGTTGCATTGTTGAGTAAGCCCCTTATTCTTAGTCTCAAACTCTGAAATGCGATGTTCAATCTTCGCAATCTCATCTTCAAGGTCTTGAACCTCAATTGGCAAGTCCTCCATAAGAGCTTGTAAACCATCAATAGATGAATAAGAATCCTGCAGTTGTTTGAGCAACTGCACTTTTTCTGAAATGGTCTTTTCTGTTTTTTCTTTCTTTGTAGCCATAATTATATGCTAAATCGATAATATAGGGTTGCTATTTAATTTACTTATGTAGAGTACAAAGTTAGGAAATTTCTTTGATATAACCTTACGAAATAACTTTGTTGCGATAACTTCGCTCTCATAATGTCCGACGGTTGCTAAGATTGGACGCTCCTCAACGTCAAAATAATCATTGTATTTAGCTTCTCCTGTGATAAAGATATCTGCTCCCAGAGTCTTAGCTGAACGCCACAAGAATGCACCAGCTCCTCCACAGAGGGCTACTCGCTTAATCCTTTTGACTTCGGATTTGGAATAGCTTAATTTTTCACAAGCAAAATACTTTTTTACTTGTTGGAGGAAGGTGTTAAGCTCAATTTCTTCTTTCAAATCTCCAATAATGCCGGCTCCATTCCCAGAATGTTCGTCAAGAGGACTAAGCGTTTGTACATTTTCTAAGGCAAAGTCTTCGGCTAATAAGTAATTGAGTCCATTTGAAGCATTGTCAGCGTTGGTGTGTGCTGTATAAATCACAATGTTGTTCTGGATAGCTTTGACAATTGCTCGTTCAATATAAGAGCTTGTACCGATGCATTTTAAGCCTTTGAAGAGAGGTGGGTGATGAGTTATGATTAAGCCAGCACCCAAGTCTATTGCCTCTTGTACTACAGCCTCGGTCAAATCAACACAGAGAAGAGCTGATGATATTTCTTGAGTTCTATCTCCAACTTGCAGACCACAATTGTCGTAGCTCTCTTGTAGATTTAGAGGCATAAGTTCCTCTAGGGCTTGTATAATATCTTTTACTTGCATTTTTATTCTATATCTAGAGAGGGTGGAGCAAACGACTTGTTCCACCCTCTCAATGTTTTTAGATTTATGAAACTCTATTTGAGAACAATCTTCTGATACTTTCTTCCAACTTTTATAATATAAATACCTTTGCTATGCGAAGCAAGATGAAGTTCTGCAGAACCATAGTCATTGGTCAAGCCTTCTTCACAAAGTGTTCCGTTCATTGCGAAAACAGCATAAGGAGTGTTTGCCTTTGCTCCTTCAATCTTGACTAAGTCTGTTGTTTGTGTTGGGAAAATCTTTGCCTCTTCATTATCTACTTCTTCAAGAGCTAAAGGTAGCTTGGTATTCCATCCTTTTGCTCTTAACTTTTGTTCAAAGATTTCAAGCTTATTAGAGTTTGTCATATTTGTTCTCGCTACTTCAAAGTAAGCTTTCTCTCCTTCTTGAAGAATTGGTAATGTGTTGATAATCTTATCAAAGTCCTCTTCTTTAATCTTATCAATAGGCATCTTAATCTTCTTTAGTTGAGGGAACTTTGTAAAGTCAAAGTTCTCAATTGGAGCACCAGACAGGTCTAGCTCTTCTAGGTTAGGAGTCTGACCAGCAAACCATTTATTAGCTTCCGTTAAAGCACTATTTCCAATTTTTATGTTCACTAATTTGTTCATTGGATTGTTAGAGAAGCATAGTCCATTAATATCGGATATATTCGTTGCATAGCCATTGCCTAACTTTGGAGCATTAGGAATAATTATCTCCTTTATCTTTGTTAAGTCTTGTAGCCAAACTTTGTGTAGATTTGGTGTTGCTCCTATAAATTCCAGTTTTTGTAAGTGTGCACGAGAGAATTCAACAGACTCAATCTTAGGACTATTCAGAACAATTTCCTTTACTTGAGAGGCAGAGCCACTCAACTTTTTCAAATGAGGTAAGTTGCTTAAATCAATATTTTCAAGCCCTGTGTCCGAAAAATCCAAATTCTCAACGGCAGAAGGGTTAGGCATCGTAACGGACTTCAAACTCCAACCTTGGTTACCAACACCCAACCTACCCAGTTGTAGAATTTTTGCCTTATTTTGGTGCGTTAAATCAAGAGTCGTTAATCCAGACTGACTACGGATAACGAGGTCTTCTAGCTCTGTAGCTCCAGAGAGGTCAAACTCTGAAGTTCTAGTATGACGCATCCAAAATACTTTCAAACTCTTCGGAGCTTTTGATAGGTCTGCTTTATCTACGTATCCTTTTCTTACAATACGGATTTTCTCGGGTGTCCCCTTGATAATAAGAGTTCCCCCCACTTCGGTTACATATACGGTATGGATATTTCCTCCTTTGTCTCTAATATCTTTAGTCTTGATATAACCAGAAACCTGAACTTTGTCTTTTTCAAATTTTAAGAAAGCAACAAGAGGCTTTCTTTCGATGCCATTTTCATCCTTATGTGTGGTTTTAGCCATCTCAAAACGAATTTCGTTTTGAGCAACTATTTCTCTAGGCAAGATACAAAATAAGATTGCAATCCCTAGAGCTAAAAGGACTGAGTATCTTTTCTTAATCATAATTATTTGAATTTAATAAGTTTATACTTTCTTACAAAGGTACAATATTTTAGCGAGAATATAACAAAACTACATTTTGCTTACGTAAAAAGTTCCACTTTGGCTTATTGCCTTCATAAAAGAATAGTCAATGTAGGCTCTATCTATTGTTCAGAAGGGATAAAAAAGTTCTTCTCTAATAGATGATTGTCTGTCGTTGTCGAAATAAAATTATCTTAGAAGGAACGCCATCTTTAGCTGACAAAATTATGTTTACCTTAATTGATCCTTTCTTCAGGTTACGTTTAACATATTTTAAAATATAAGAACTATTAGACAAAGGGTGACTAAGGATTTTTTACAATTAGGATCTTAAGTCCAAAAATATTAAGACTTTAGCGTAAAAAGAAACTAAAAACAAAGTGTATCTCAGAAAAATAATGTACTTTTGAGAATGAAACCTCTCGGATTGGAGGTCTAAGGCTTTAATGGACTTAATAAGAAAATTTAGCACATTATGAAAATGAAAAAACTATCATTCCCAAAGTTTGACCTAGATGCAGTACTAAAACTTCTGTTTTACTTACTTGCTCTAATAACCATCATTTCCTATTTTATCTATAAAGAACGTTATCCTACTGCCTTCATATATATAGGTTTCTCTGCCATTGCAGTGCGTTTGCTCCACTATATCATCATTTTTCTGCGTAAGAAATAGTATTAATCTCTTTAGAACCAAGGAGGTGGAATAGATGTTTTTTGGGCATATAAGCCAACTTTTTTTGAAATAATTAGGGAAATAATAGCAAGGGCTATGCGTTCATTCGCATAGCCCTTGCTTATAGATGTTTTATCTTTTTGGGGAAGACTACTTAATCAGTACCTCTGGGTTATTTAGACGTGTTAGTTTATCGCCATCAATGTAGTAGAAGGTTGGCAAAGATTGCACGTTATAGTCTTTAAATGTTTCGCCCTCTGGGTCGCTAACGCTTATCCAAGGTAGGGTACGCACTGCGTTTTGCCAAAAATAAGTGTCGTTATCAACGGAAACTTCATAAATCTGAATGTCAGGACGAGCCTTCTGAACCTTACGCATACTTGTTACAAGCATTGGCGACCATTGAGCAGAATAAGTAGTGAAGCTTAGCAGAACAGGTTGTTTTTCGGCATAGCTTGATAGTTTCTGTAGCTTGCCATCTTTATCCTTTAATTCTATTTCTGGGTAAACGATTGTTTTAATACCTTTCTTTATTTGTGCCTCGATAGCTTTCTTTTGCTGAGCCATTTGGCGATGACGAGCAACTGCACGAAGGGCAAGCTTCTCCAAGAAAGGTGTGTAGGGAGCGTCAGGGAAATAATCTTTGTAGGCTGTTCCTACGGCAGCAAAGGCGTTGTAGTCGCTATCTAAGTCTGCAGAAAAATAGCTTGCTTTCCCTTTTGTTTGGAAGAGGGCAAAGTAAGCTGATGGACTTTTCGGATTGACATAGATGTAGTACTTCAAGAAGTTTGTTTTCAGCTCCTGAACTTTCTGTTCAATAGCTTGCTGTACTTCTGTCAGACTCAAGTTTGCTGAATTATATTCTGCTACCAAACTGTCAATTTCCTTATCCTTCTGGTAGCGATAAAGAGCAATGTCACGTATCTGATAGTTGTATTGATCTGCTTCAATAAACTTGTATTCAGGGAAGAAGTTTTTGCCGTTAGCTTCAAGTTTAATGTGCGTCAAAGAGTCTGCAGTAAAAGGGATTGAACGCTTGCCTAAGCGTAGACGATAGAACATTGGATAACGGTTCCCTTCGTGCTGGAAACTAAACTTGCCATCTTTGTTTAGCTTAACAGAGTCTAGTGATAGCACATTCCCCGTGCCAACTTCCTCTAAATAAAGTGTTTGTTCTCCGGCATCACGCACAGAACCTTCAATGCTAAATTTTGCTTTATTCTCTCCACAACTAAACAAGCCAAAGCCCATTGCTAGGGCAAGTCCTAATACAATCGTTTTCTTCTGCATATAATAATATTTATAAGTCCGTTATTTGGAAACGTTTAATCTTCTTCTTTATTGTTTTTTCTCCTCTTCTTTTTTGATTTGATTAAGTTGATACAAGTGCCATAGACTTAAGCTCGCAAACAAGGTAGCAATAAGAAAAAGTGCTACTTGCTTAGGGTGAACCATCTCAAGAGGCACGAAGGTTGCATAGCCCATTAACAGAAAACCTATTGCATAGGCAATACTCCATTTTCTGAAGCTCCAATTCTTCATTTTCTTACAACTTTAATTGATGGCTCTTTTTTTCTATCTTTTGCTTTATTCCAAGACAAGCTCCACGGGACAGTGGTCTGAACCCATTATATCGCTGTGGATAGAGGCAGACTGCATTCGCTCCTTAAGACGCTCCGAGCAGAGGAAGTAGTCAATACGCCAGCCTGAGTTATTCGCTCTTGCTCTAGCACGATACGACCACCACGAGTAAGCACCCGTTACATCTGGATAGAAGTGTCGGAAACTATCTACGAAACCACTATCGAGCAGTGTCTGAATTTGTCCACGCTCTTCGTCCGTAAAGCCAGCATTACGACGGTTTGTTTTTGGGTTTTTGAGGTCAATCTCGGTATGGGCTACGTTGAGGTCACCACAGACAATCACTGGCTTTTTCTTGTCAAGCTCCAAGAGGAAAGCACGGAAGTCATCTTCCCATTGCATACGATATTCTAGGCGACGAAGACCGTCTTGAGTGTTTGGTGTATAAACCGTTACAAGGTAAAACTCTTCCATCTCTAGAGTAATCACACGCCCCTCGGTGTCGTGCTGGACAATCCCAATGCCATAGCTAACGCTTAGTGGTTCGTGCTTGCTGTAGATTGCTGTGCCTGAATAGCCTTTCTTCTCTGCAAAGTTCCAATATGAGTGATAGCCTTCAAACTCAGCGTCAAGCTGTCCTGCTTGCATTTTCGTTTCTTGTAAGCAGAAAAAGTCTGCATCAAGCTCTTTCATTATTTCGGGAAATCCCTTTTTGAAACAGGCTCTTAAACCATTAACATTCCAAGATATAAATTTCATTATCAATTATTTTTATTTCTAATTTCGGGAGTCTTCTAGAGTCATTTATCTTAGAGTAAATGCTATCTAAAAGACCTCTTTAACAAATATACTTGAAATACCGAATTATAGCAAATACTTTCTCGTCTTTGTCCTTTTATAAAGTGAAATGTAGTATAGTTTGATTATTTTTGTGAAAAGAGGTAAGGATATAAATGATAATTAAATAAATAGCTCGATATGAAAAAAGAACCGTCAGGAGGATTAGATTTCTTAAATCTTGTTGTCCTCGCTCTTACGATATATGTTGTTGTCGCTTTAGCCATAGAATTGCTTTTCGAACTGCCAGAGGAAACGAAACATCTTTTGTACTATATAGACGTGGGGATTTGTATCTTCTTTCTTTTTGAATTTGGGGTTCGCTTCTCGGCAGCCAAGAATAAACTACAATTTATGCGTTGGGGGTGGATTGACCTTATTGCCAGCATTCCAATGTTTAAGATTTTACGTCTTGGAAGGCTTTATCGTTTCTTTCACGTTGCTAAACGGGTACAGACGCCTAAGGAAATTATTAAAACACGTTATGGCAGTCGGGCAAAAGGTAGCCTTGAGGTTGCCACGCTACTAGCCATCTTTATTATCATTTTCTCTTCGATTGCTATTCTTCAAGTCGAAACTGCTCCAGAGAGTAATATCAAAACTGCAGAAGATGCTATTTGGTGGTCATTCGTAACGGTTTCGACCGTTGGTTATGGAGATAAGTATCCCGTTACTTCAGCAGGCAGAATGATTGCTGTTTTTCTAATGACGGCAGGTGTTGGTGTCTTTGGTTTGTTTACGGCTTACATTGCGTCTATCTTCGTTGCAGACGAGCAACGCAAGCAACAAGTGGATAATAAAGAAGACGTTCAGACGCAGTCGGAAGAACAATAGATAAAACCTCTCCCCTTTATTTCTTGGGGAGAGGCTATATGATACTAAGCAGAACTTAGCCCTGCTTACCCTCAAAGAGAGATAGAGGACTTATTAGTGCCTCTTTATAGGTTTAAGCGTCCATCAGAGGACTGGATGTGATAGGTGAGAGTCGCCTTGATACAGCGCTTCAGCTCAGAGATGGGTAGTTCCTCATCAAGCTGAAAAATAATCGCTCTATTCTTTTCGTAGCGAAACGTATTGCCAAACACTTCTCTAAAAGTTGGCACTAACTTGCTCGTACACTTAAAATATATCTGATACTGATGTGGTGTCTTCCTTTTCCAATCGAAACGCAGAGTACTTCCTTTGGGGCTTAGAAAACTTGGTTCGCCCCATTTTAGCGTTTCTTCTAGAGTTTCAACTTCTGGGATTTCTCTCGCCGTTTCAATAATTAATCTCCTTAAGTAAACCAATTTATCTCGAACAAAATCAGGATAAGACGCTAGTTTTGCTTCAAACTCTGGCGAGGTTCTTATGTCTAAATCGCTCATCTATTTGACGCCTACGAAAATATCCACTTCGGCATCTAAAGGGTTATGACACTTCTCTCCATATATCTCAAAGTCTGTAGCATAAATTCGGTCTAAGTCTGTCGCCCAGATCTTAGTCCACTCCTGATAGACAACTCCTTCGTTCAGACTTCCCTTTGCTACAAATTGGGCATAACTACCAGCTTGTACTGTCTTAGCAAGCATTCCCTCTGGGATAGTATCGACACGCTCTACCTTACAGCCAAGCACGACAGTATATGGTTGCGTTTCATCTCCCTCATACTCAGTATAGATAGAATAAATCCTATTATCTACTTTGTTTGGTATTTTCTCTAAAAGTCCCTCTGACATAAACCTCTGAAACAAGCCTCCGATATCCTGAGCTGACTGAGCATTTTCATTTGTTGTTCGAACTGAAATACCGATGACAGTAAATTCCTCAAATTGCACTTTATTCATTGTTGTTTTTTTATTTGTTAATACATCTTAAAGCAACAAGATATAAAAAAGAACGCAATTGAGTAAATTGTATCAATATTTGTCCTTCCTTGAAAGGGCTTTTACCTTTCCTTTTGCCCTTAAATCGGTTGCTGAACTTGGCTAAGGATTATCAGAATAAAGAAGCAAAACTTAAATATATACTTCCGTATTTTTTAGTTCACGAGGGATTGGACAAAAGTCCATAGCCGTATGGCGTTTCGTCCACCACGGGGTGGACGAAACTTGACACAAGGCTTTTGCATTGACTTATCAACGTTTATCTGAGGAATAAGCTAAGTAAGTTTTGATTTCACTCCGTGGTGAAAAGTTTTTCACTCCGTCGTGTAATTAATTTCACCACGGAGTGAAATTAATTAGGGAAGTATTCTTTTTAGGCTTGTTGTCGTGTACTGAAAAAGGTTTACAGTTGTATTTGTTAAAAACGGCTAAGGTTTACATCCTTTACCATTCTATTCTAATTAGGTTTACAGCAACTCTTTTTTAGACCTGATTAGGTT
>PDWI01013586.1_pt1 | contig 10754 bp, 10 predicted proteins | sample 1430891 | NCBI WGS metagenome assembly PDWI01 (sample SAMN01162508, study PRJNA174530) | Oral metagenome, whole genome shotgun sequencing project. | biome: Marine environment; feature: Marine mammal; material: Swab sample of the gingival sulcus; isolation source: swab sample of gingival sulcus... | reverse complement strand
CTTAAAACGTGGCTCTGGTGTATTTGCCGAACCACGGGCACTGTTGACCAACACCGGATATGAGATGAAAGAGATGAAAAACTCCGACCGCTGCTGCGGCTTTGGTGGAACCTACTCTTTCCTTACTCACCCCAAGATTTCCCGCCAGATTACCGGTGATAAGGTGGATAACATCAAGGATACCGGCGTAAAAACGGTGGCTGTGGACTGTCCAGGCTGCATGATGATGATTGGCGGAGCCTTAGGTAAGGCCGATGAGTCTGTACGCTGCGTCCATACCATGGAGCTGTTAGCTGATGCTTTGGATGTATAACAGCGTATAAGCCGATATAAAAGCGGAGACAATAAAGCCCAATGGTTTTTTCCATTGGGCTTTATTTGTTAGAAACAGATTAACAGAAAAGCAAATTGCTCTTTTTTTTTGCGCCAGCTATAATAACTCTACTTTTTACTAAAAATAACCCTGAAGTTTTTTCCGTACAAAAGACAGCAAAACTATAAAAATAGATATAAATATTTATAAAACTCAAATTCTTAAAAATATTATGACAGATTGTATTGAGCGGGTAATTGCCGAATCCGGGCGTTTTTTCGGGGTGGCATGTACCACAAAAGAGTTGGTGGAAATCGGCTGCCGCCGCCATGATGTTGGCCCTTTAGCTGCTGCCGCTCTGGGACGTGCCTTAAACGGTGCTGCACTGCTGGCGGCATTGATGAAGGATGGGCAAAGTATCTCTCTTACTTTTGAGGGTAACGGCCCGCTCAAAAAAATTGTTGCCGAAGCTGGCTATGATGGCTGGCTGCGCGGCTTTATCGCCCAGCCTCATGCAGAGCTACCGCTGGCAGGAGGCAGTCTTGATATTGCAGGGGGAGTTGGTGCCGCTGGAGTGCTGACAGTGAAAAAGACCATCGCTCCGGGCAAGGTCTATCCCGGGAGGATCCCTCTGCAGACCAGTGAAATTGGCGAGGATATTGCCTGGTATCTCACCCAGTCGGAGCAGACACCTTCCACCCTTGGCGTAGCCGTCTCCCTGCAGCCAGACGGCACTATTGCCGCCTCCGGGGGATTTTTGATCCAGTCTCTGCCTCCGGCAGAAGAGGCCGATCTTGGTATCCTGGAAGAAAATATCGCAGCCCTTGGTTCACTCTCCAATCTGCTTGTTCAGGGTGTTACACCAGGCGAGATTCTTGCCCATATCTTTGCGGGAATCCCTCACAAAAAAACGGCTGCTAAACCACTGGAATATAAGTGCAGCTGCACAAGGGAGAAGATGGAGAGTGCCCTGCAAACTCTTGGTAAAGAAGATCTCTACAAGCTCTCAACCGAGCAGCAGAGTTGTGAGGTGCGCTGTGAATTTTGTCGGCAGAGCTATCTCTTTTCTGCTGATGAATTAGAAAAATTATCAGAGATATAGTAGCTAGATAAAAAGACAACAAAAATATAAAAAATATTTAATTTTTATAAAATATAAAAAGGATAATATGTCTATAAAAGAGAGTAAAGAAATTACGACAATCACTATTGGCAGCCGCAAAAGCAAACTTGCACTGTGGCAGACAGAACACGTCGCCGCCATACTGGCAGCAGCGGGGCTCTCCAGCCGCATTGTCTCCATGGAGACCATCGGCGATAAAAACCTTGCAACCTCCATTGCCAAGATTGGCAGCAAGGGGGTTTTTACTGTGGAGTTGGAAGAGCAGCTGCAATCAGGGACAACCGATATTGCCGTCCATAGTGCCAAGGATATGCAGTCAATTCTGCCGGAAGGCTTTGAACTAATCGCCTTCACCGAAAGAGAGAAGGTACATGATGTACTGCTGGCCAAACAGGAGATAGACATTGACGATACGAAAAAGTCGTTGACCATCGGCACTTCGTCTGTACGGCGTCGGGCGTTATTGCGCCACTACTACCCCCATATAAAGCTGGTTGAGATGCGAGGGAATCTACAAACCCGCATTGCCAAGATGGAGGCCGGAGCGTGTGATGCACTGATGCTCGCCTATGCCGGGGTGGTGCGAATGGGCTATCAACAGATGATTGCAAAAGAGTTTGACCCTACCCTTTTTATCCCCCCGGTTGGGCAAGGCTGTATTGCCGTAGAGGCAGCCACTTCTCTTGATGCGGCAAAACGAAAAGGCATCCGCACTGCAGTAAATAATAGAGAGAGCGAGATCTGTCTGATGGCAGAACGGGGTTTTCTGCAAAAACTGGAGGGCGGCTGCAGCATTCCCGCCTTTGGTCATGCCCGGCTGCAAAAAGACCAACTCATCTTACATGTTGGCCTTGCCAGCCTTGATGGCAAAACCATCCTCCGCAAGAAAAAAGAAGTTACTCTTGGTGATACGCCGCTAAAAGAGGCAACTGCCTTAGGCATTGAGCTGGGACAGGATATCCTTGAGCAAGGCGGCAAAGAACTTTTACAGGAGATTCGCAGGCAGCAGGCAAATCAATAACTCTTGATTATGCCAAAGGAGGAGAAATTTCAAGCAACCAAGCCCTGTGTCAGTTCAATCAAATTTACTGCGGGGCAATCTTCTCTTCTTTACGGTGCAGTTGCACTGGTTTTTTCTCCCGCTTTCTCTCAAGAAAATTTTGATAGAGATCAACACTGAACATCAATAGCAGGATAAAGATAACAATCCATTGCGGGATATAGGGAAAGGCATTGCCGTTGACCATAAGATGGGCAACATGCCCGCCTTCTAAAATCAGCACAAAACCGATAAGCAGCAATACAAAAAGGCCTAAAATTTCAAAATCAGGGTTTTTGGTCATATAGTCGGAGATAGTGGAGGCAAAAAAGAGCATCACAAAAACCGAGATAACCACTGAGCCGGCCATCACTAAAAAGATATCGGTCATTCCTACCACAGTAAGAATTGAATCGACAGAAAAGAGCAGGTTCATCCCCACAATAATCGCCAACACCTGCCAGAAATTGGCGACACTCTTTACCCCGTCATGCCCACTACCCTTGGATTTATAGCGCAGCTCCTTTACCCCTTTCCAGATAAGAAACAACCCGCCAACAAGCAGCACAACTGCCTTGCCGCTTAACGCTCCAACAAGAGAAAATCCAGAGGTAAGGTGCATATCCAGATGGTAAAAAACAGTGGTGGCATATTGCAGAATATAGCTGACCATCAGCAGCAGGATAATACGAAAAACCATCGCCAGCAGCATACCGTAATAGACCGCTTTCTTTCGTTGCGCTACCGGCAGTTTATTGGCAAGAATTGTGATGATAATCAGATTATCCGCACCAAGGGCAATCTGGATCAGGGTAACCGAAAAGAGATTCAACCAGAAAACGCTATCGCCAAGAAGAGCAAACACCAGAACCTCCAGAAAATAAAAGAGAGCTACATAACAATATTAACGCCAAAGGCATCAGATTTTTCGGCAAGTTCCTTGAGATGCACCCGCTGCACCTTTGCCACCGTTGATTCAACAATACCGGTTTCTGCCAAACTACGCAGATGAAACTCCAGCTCACAAAGATGCTGCACCCCCTGGCTATTACGAATTCTCATCGATTGACGAAAAAAACAGGAGACAGGAGCAAGATCTTCTCCTTCTATGGAAAAATGCAGTTTGACCGTATCACCTTCTGCAAAAAGCCCCAGCTGCTCTTTTTCCACAGCAATAGTGATCCCTTTAACCGAAATATTGACCGGTTCTGCAGAGAGTTCCTCCTTTTCCATCTCCAGGACAACGGTAAAAGGCATTGACTCGACTACCTTGGCACGATAGACCTTATCCGTCTTCACTATCCTTACAACAGGAGGAAAGGCAAGCTTATGGGCAACAGCTCCGCCAACAGTTTCCTGTTGCAGATAGGTGGTGCCAAACTCCACATAGGAGGCACTGATAGACATCCTGATAGAGATAGCCTTTGAGTCACGCAGCAGCATATTGCCAATGGGAGGCTCCACGGGAAAAGCAAAGATATGTGTCATCGTAAGAAGATAGTCTCCTTCCTTGTAGCCTTCCTGCTCCTGTTCCGCCCCGCCACTCGTACTGGAATCACCCTGCGAAGGTGCTCCCTCCTGACCCGCATCTTCTACGATCTCCCCGCTCTCTTCACCTCCCTCAGGCGGTGTCCAATCTTTTAATCGGGTAAAATACTTTCCCGGCAGACCGTCATATTTTACTTCAAGAACTTTATCATCAAGCAGTGCCGCCTGCACATAGCGAAGAATCTCTCCTTTTTCAGTAATGATATGGCCATCAGCAAGAGCTGCCTCAATCTCCTCCAGCGACATTTCAACTGCGGGGAAAAACTCTTTAAGCAGGCGTTGTACTCTCTCTGACATAACAGCCTCACCTATGGGGTATTTGACTAATTCCGGGTTGCCATCTTAACTGAATTTTCCCGTTTTTTTATCTGGCCTCCGAAAGGAATCTCCAGAGGCCAGAAGTTACGAGAAATTATACCATATCTTTTACGGCATCACGTTCGGTCTGCAGCTCTTTTTCTGTTGCAGCCATCATCTCTTTCTGGAAATCGCTGATCTCAAGACCGGTAACTTCCTTCCACTGCCCATTGTCGCAAGTCATTGGCCGGGCATAGATAAGATCTTCGTCTATGCCATAGCTATTGCCCTTGCTATATGCTCCCATGCTTACCCAGCCGCCGTTGGTGCCCATCGCCCAGTCACGCATATGGTCGATGGCGGCAGAGGCGGCAGAGGCAGCAGAAGATGCGCCGCGAGCCTTGATAATTGCCGCACCACGCTGCTGAACAGTGGGGATAAACTCTTTTACGTACCAGTCATTATCCACCTTATCCTTTGCTGCGGCACCATCAACGGTAGCATAGGAGATATCGGGGAACTGGGTGGATGAGTGGTTGCCCCAGACAATCATCTTCTCTACCTTGCTGGAGTGACTGCCGGTTTTCTCTGCGAGCTGCGAGAGAGAGCGGTTATGGTCAAGCCGCATCATTGCAGTAAAGTTCTCCTTGGGCAGATCAGGCGCATTTTTCATTGCGATCAGACAGTTGGTATTTGCGGGGTTCCCCACCACCAAAATCTTTACGTTACGGCTGGCATTATCATTTAACGCCTTGCCCTGCACGGTAAAGATAGCTCCATTGGCCTTGAGCAGATCAGAGCGCTCCATCCCTGCTCCACGGGGGCGAGAGCCAACCAGAAGAGCATAGTCGGCATCCTTGAAGGCTACATTGGGATCATCGGTTGCGACAATACCCTGCACCAGGGGGAAGGCGCAGTCATTAAGCTCCATAACCACTCCTTTTAATGCATCCATAGCGGGTGGAATCTCCAGTAGCTGCAAGATAACGGGTTGATCCTTGCCCAGCATATCACCTGCGGCAACACGGAAAATAAGAGAGTAACTGATGTTACCGGCAGCACCGGTAATTGCAACACGAACAGGGGTTTTCATTGTAGCCTCCATTGAAAGAGATTTATCAAACATCCACATGACCCAACTCTTCTGCGTTTGCCACCAATAGGCTGGCAGACGCAGTAAACCCCTTCACAGTACCATAATATTGATGGGGAATCCAGCAGTTATAATGGAAAAAAGAGTTTCCGCAGAAAGGGATTTCGTATATCATACAATTATCCTTCTCTTTTTCTTCAATACACTGGACAATATATGAAAAACTACCTCTACGCCCTTGGGGCAATTTTCTGCTGGGCAAGTCTTCCCGCCGCCACCGGATCGGGGCTTGAAGGACTTGGTGCAGATGAGTTGATGTTCTACAGTTTTACCTGTGCGGCACTCTATCTCTATTTTCAGGATGTGATAATAACAAAATCTTTTGCCCTCTATATTCCGCCCTTACCCGTCAGTCTACTGGGAGTATGGGGAATCTTTCTCTATCATTACGTTTACTACACGGCACTCAGCTACATTCCCATGGCAGAGGGGGGCATTCTCGCTACCACTTGGTCTTTCTGGATTGTCTTTTTCTCCTCAATCCTTTTCTTTCGCAAACTTAAGCTCTCAATTCTTCTAATTGCATTGACGGGGATGGCGGGTGCGGCACTGGTTATTGCCGATGGCAGTGAGGTCTCCTTCTCCGGGCATAGCGTTGGCTATCTACTGGCACTCTCCTGTGGAATTATCTGGTCAACATTCAGCGTAACCCTGAGTCGATTTCCAGTGAAAAACAGTGCTATGACCACCTTTACCATCTATGCAGCCCTGATTTCTGCAGCTATTTTTATGTTCGGTGCACCTCATAAAACTCCGCAGATGACGGCACTGCTCTCTGCACTCTATCTGGGAGTGATACCTCTTGGCTTCTCATTTTTCTGCTGGAATCGGGCAGTTGACGGCGGCAATATGATGGTGATCGGCTTTCTCTGCTATTTCACCCCACCTCTTGGCGTGCTATTGGTAAGTCTTGTCCACGGAGAAAGCGTCTCAGGGCAAGTTTTGACTGGAATGGCTCTGATTACCGCCGCATCCATTACTGGAAAGCTCCTTCTCGACCGGGCAGAAAAGCAGAAAACGGAGAAATAGAGGGGGCAAATTCCCTTAGAAGAATTTGGCAAATTTCAGTTCAAAGCGGTAGTCTTCTGCCAGCATCGGTTTATCGTATTTGCGAAATGCAGGAAAGGTCAGGGCTGTACCAAGAAGCATACCGTACTGTGGCAAACGGCAGGCCAGTTTGGGACCGACAAACCAGTTAATAAAGGCGTCATGCTGCTTTTTACCACGGCGTTTGCTATCTCTGTTCCACTCGTAGTTCGATTCAAACCCTATATCGACATTTGACCCTAAAATATAGCCCCAGCTAAGGTTCAGCCGGGCACGATCCGGCTTGCGATAATTATGCCTGCCCTTCTTAAAGGAGGCATAATTGAGTTCACCATCAAGACGGTGCCTGCCATAGAGCCAACTTGCCTGCGCCCCGGCAATCATTCCCCAGTTACCGGTACCATAGAAGTCGAAACTCTCATCGCTCACCTCAGCCGTGGGAAAGGTAATACCAATGTCGATAGCAAAATCAAGCTCGCCAATATCTCGCAGCTGGCTCACCACCACCTTATGCACAACAACCGTGGTGTCTCCCATAAAGTGGTAGGTTCTGTCTTTTCCTGCAAAGTCTTCTGTAGACAACAGGTATAAAGGGGTCTCGCTGCGGATATCAAATCCGGGAATAATGCCATAACGCAGTTTTAGCAAGCCAAGATTTTTGGTTAGCCCACTAAACTGTTGGCCAGATTCATAGATCTGCTGCTGCTCTATAAAACTCCCGTGAAAACGAACCTTATCCGCTTGACTGTAAAGATAATCAAGAGTAAGGCTCATCCGCCCGGAGGGAAAACCTCTGCCGGTTGCGCCAAAAACTGCAGTGATAGGGATAACCGGATGGGGTGGCAATTTCTCCGCAGGTGCAGAACCAACGCCCCTTCCAGACCCGTCCTTATAGGGCACCGGATTTGCCATGGCCTCAACCAAAAAAGCCAAAAATAGAATACCTGTAGTTATGCCTGTAATTATCCCTGTTACTATTTTTTTCATCCTGTCTCCTGCAATGCACGCACACCCCCTCTTCTACGCAGAAGACGGGATAGTTATACGTTAAAAAGAAAATGGATAACGTCGCCATCTTTGACAACATATTCCTTTCCCTCACTTCTCATCACTCCGGCAGTCTTGCAGGCTGCCTCCGAACCGTGCTGAACGTAATCATCATAGGCAATCACCTCTGCCCGGATAAAACCCCGCTCAAAATCGGTATGAATAGCGGCTGCAGCCCGTGGTGCCTTATCACCATTGCGGATTGTCCATGCCCGTACCTCAATCTTGCCTGCAGTAAAATAACTGATAAGCCCCAGACTGTGAAAACTGGTACGAACAATCTTATCCAGTCCCGATTCGGTGATACCATAAGAGTCGAGAAACTCTTGTGCCTCACCCTCATCAAGACCTGCTAGCTCCTCTTCCATCTTCGCCGAGATCCTAACCAGCTCTGCCCCTCTTTTTTCGGCAAAGGCTCGCACTTTCTTTACATAGTCGTTCTCTTCCTGCTGCCCTTCCTCATCAACATTGGCACAGTAGATAACCTTCTTGGCAGAGATAAGCCCGCTCTCCTTATAAAAATCCCGCATAAAATCAGAATCCTTGCCAGAAAAAGAGATTGCCGGCTCCCCCTCATTAAGATGGGTAAGCAAGGCCTCAACCTCGGCCAGCTTACTCCCCGCATTCTTATCGGCCTTACTCTGTTTTTTCAGGCGGATAAGCTTATTATCAACCACCTGCACATCGGCAAGAATAAGCTCTGTTTCGATGGTCTCAATATCTCTGATGGGGTCAATAGAGTTATCGACATGGATAATATCATCGTCATCAAAACAGCGAACAACGTGCAGAATCGCCTGCGTTTCACGAATATTGCCCAGAAATTTATTGCCCAGCCCCTCACCCTTGCTGGCTCCGGCAACAAGCCCGGCAATATCAATAAAATCGACTGTGGAGTTAACAATACGGTCGGGAGCTCTCTGCATTCTGCGCCTTGGTCAAGGCATTAAACAGTGTCGATTTTCCTACATTGGGCAGGCCAACAATTCCTATACTCAGTGCCATAATTCTCTCCCCACAAATAAACGGTATTTTTTAAGCAAAAATCTTGCCACTACAAAAATAAAGATATAACTATTTGAAATTATTTTTCAATTTCATTACTACAGTCAAATATCTGACAAGCTCACTCTTATCTTTGATAAATATAACCAAGCGGGTCAAAATAGCAGATAAGCATCGACAATTCACCTCCTTTATCAATAAAGGGTTGCTAAAGAAAAGGGGCAGAACTGCCGCAATGACAGCTCTGCCCCGCTGGTGCAAAAATTTTGGTAAGATACAAGAAAAAACTACAGAGTCTGCTCCAAAATCTCCCTGCTCCTTTTTACTGCACATAGATCACCACACATGGTGCATACCTCCTTGTCTTCGGGCATGGATGACTTTCGATAGCGGCGAGCCTTCTCTCCATCAAGTGCCAAATCAAGCATCGCCTCCCAGTCAAGCTTGTTGCGGGCATCGCTCATGGCATTATCCCAGTCGATCGCTCCAGGAATCCCCTTGGCCACATCGGCGGCATGGGCGGCAATGCGGGTGGCAACAATGCCCTCCTTCATATCATCCATATCCGGCAGGCGCAAATGCTCTGCCGGGGTAACATAACAGAGAAAATCGACCCCATAGCTTGCCGCCAGGGCACCACCAATAGCAGAAGTGATATGGTCATAACCTGGAGCAACATCGGTTACCAGCGGGCCAAGCACATAAAAGGGTGCACCATGACAGAGCTTTTTCTCCAGCTGCACATTGGCCACAATCTCATTGAGCGGCACATGTCCAGGGCCTTCAATCATCACCTGCACATCCTGCTCCCAGCATCTTTTGGTTAACTCTCCAAGGTTGATAAGCTCTTGAATTTGCGGGGCATCGGTGGCATCGTGCAAGCTGCCAGGGCGCAGGCCATCACCAAGGCTTAAGGTTACATCGTACTGACGACAAATTTCCAGCAGTCGGTCAAAATGCTCGAAAAAGGGGTTTTCTGCATCGTTTTTCTCCATCCAGTAGAGCAGCAGGGAGCCGCCACGGCTAACGACATTGGTTAATCGCTTGTTATTTTTTACCTTCTCCACCGCCTGCTGGGTCAACCCCGCATGAATAGTCAAAAAATCAACCCCATCTTCGGCATGGATTTTTACCACATCAAAAACATCATCCACCGTCAACGCCGCTACATCCTTGCCATAGCGAGCCACCGCATCATACATCGGCACAGTACCGATCATTGCCGGGCTTAACTCCACCGTGCGCCTGCGGAAAGAACGGGTATCACCAAAGGTGGAGAGGTCCATAATGGCATCACTCTTCCACTCTACCGCCTTGCGCACCTTCTCCAGCTCTGCCTCTACATTGCAGCAATCTTCAGATACACCAAGGTTGACATTGATTTTGGTGCGTAAACCCTCGCCCACACCGCAGCCCCGCAGACTGGTATGGTTTTTGTTGGCAGGGATGGCAATGCGCCCTGCGGAAATGCGCTCCAGCAGATCTTCTTTGCGAATTTTTTCATCTGCCAGCACATGCTCCATCTGCGGGGTGAAGATTCCTTTTCTTGCTGCATCCATCTGTGTTGTATAAACCATTATTACCCTCCTTATTATTTTTATATTTATAATTATTTTTATGGCAAAAATAATTATTATAATAAATTTCCCAGCCGCCTTGCCATTGTTGCCACATCTTCTGCTCCGACAATTTCCGTAACAAGACAGATAGTTTTTGCCCCTCTTGCTGCAACTTCGGCGATATTATGCTCCTTGATTCCACCAATAGCCACAAAAGGTATTTTTATATTTTTGACTACAAAATCCAGATATTCAAGCCCCACTGCAGCACAAACATTTTCCTTAGTCGTTGTCGCATAAAGAGGGCCAACACCGATATAATCGACACCTGCCACAACCGCCGCCTCCGCCTGCTGCGGGCTATGGGTTGAAAGACCGATGATTTTATCATCACCCAGCAGTTTTCTTGCTGCCGCCACCGGCAGATCCTCCTGACCGATATGCACACCATCGGCATCAACCAACATGGCAATATCAACAAAATCATTAACCAGAAAAAGCACATCATGCCTGCGGGTGAGCTGACGAATCTGCTGACACTCTTTATAAATCTCGCAATAATCTTTTTTATGACGTTTCTCCCGATACTGGATAACCTTCACCCCTCCAGCAATCATCGCCTC
>PDWI01010258.1_pt1 | contig 10754 bp, 10 predicted proteins | sample 1430891 | NCBI WGS metagenome assembly PDWI01 (sample SAMN01162508, study PRJNA174530) | Oral metagenome, whole genome shotgun sequencing project. | biome: Marine environment; feature: Marine mammal; material: Swab sample of the gingival sulcus; isolation source: swab sample of gingival sulcus... | reverse complement strand
TATAGAGGATGGCAAAGTTATTAAATCTTACCCAATGCGATTAGGCTTTGCTCCCATTGGGCATAAAACCACCGAAGGCGATGGCAAAACGCCAGAGGGTAGTTACGTGCTAGATTGGAGAAACCCACAAAGCCAGTTTTATCGTTCACTGCATATCTCCTATCCGAACAAGCAAGACCTTGTTCAAGCCAAAGCACGAGGAGTGAGTGCTGGTGGTGATGTGATTGCCTGCAAAAGATTGGACATGGGGTTGTATTGCAGTTAGCAATGAGGCAATGGACGAAATATGGGATAATGTTAACAATGGCACAAAGATTGAGATATTTCCGTAGTTAATCAGCTAAAAAATATCAAACGACCGTATTTGATAATGTTATGGTATATGAAGCTGTGTTATGATGGTGGGATGTTTTTATCCAATAAAATGATTTGATAAATAAGGAAATACAGTGACTGATGAAAGATATGAATTTTCTTTTAATCCAATTTATGTAAAACAACTGAAAAAATTAACATATCTAATTTATGCTATTTTATTTATTAACACGTTTGTTTTTTTGATTAATTCTTATCTTAGCCAAACAGATGAGGGCAATGTTTTTTTAGTTCTATTTTTCGTATTATCTGTAATTCTTATGCGATATATTTTGAGTAGTAATATCAAATTGATTATAGATAAAAACGGTATTTCTACAAATAATTTCTTTCATAATAAAACCTTTAAACAGTATTTTAAATGGAGTGATTTTACTTCTATCGTGGCACTACCAGTATATGGAAAACCTAAGGTTCCACTTTTTTTTGTTATAAGTGCGGAAAAGTTTTTAGATGAAATTGTATATATTCCAATACGCAAAGCGATATTTCCTGTACCTATGGGATTTAGTGATAAGGCATGGACAAATCCTAATATTACTTTAAAAGAAGCCATTGAAAAATGTAGCGGTTATACTTGTATTAACATCACGACCGAACAATATATAACACAGTATTCAAGTTTTGGTTCACGAAAAGAGTTGGGTAAACCTGTAGAAATTATGACCTACAGTAGCGTTATTATTATTTTCTTAGGCTTTGCTTTATTATTTTTTGATGATTTATTTACCTTGAATTTTGGTTTTATTAAACTGTTTTTATTGTTGTTTTTCTTGGTTGTTGCCCTTTTTATGCTTGCCATATTGGCAACATTCAATAAAAGAAAAGAGCAAAATGAAGAAAACACCATTGGCATTATTATTGTCAGTTTATTCTTTGGATTATCAACTACGGTGTTTTCCTACGCTAGCTTTAATCTCGCACATCAACACTTAGCACAGATTCAGCCAATATCCTTTACCTTAGTTAAAGAAAACTATCGGGGAAAAGAATATGATAAGTGGCAAAGTGACTTTGGCACCATTGATTGTCAACTAAGCGATGTCCCCGAAAACAGTGAATTTACTCTAAACGTCTATGACTTTATGACGGTTAAACGCTTCGAAATGGGTGAAATTTGTTTAGCAGATGAACGCAGAGCCAATAAAGAGTAAGTAAAGTCATACTGTTAAATCATTCCAGTTCAATGACTTCAAAGCCATATTCACTAATATGATGTTTAAGATAGGCTAAATATTCCGTAGCGAGAGGCGATAGCGTCATTTGTTTGTGTTTTAGCCAACCAATAGTAATCGCTTCCTCAACTGCTAAAGGAATGGCAATAATATTATCATCATTCAATTTACGACTGAGTACGCCTGTACTAATGGTGTAGCCATTTACTCCCACCATCAAATTAAACATCGTCGCTCTATCGCTAACCTTAATACTTTTCGCACTATAACGAGTGCTAAGAATTTCTTCTGCATAATAAAAGGAATTGGCATCGCCTTGCTCATAAGTCAGACAAGGATAGTCGTCTAAGTCTGTTAAATAAATCATCTCTTTTTTTGCAAGCGGATTGTCTTTACCAATAAAGACATGAGGGGTGGCAACAAACAATGGTGTAAATTCTAATTGTTGTTCTTTAAAGGTTTTTTCTAATACTTGTTGGTTAAAATTATTCAAATATAACAAGCCAATCTCACTGCGAAAATTGCTTAAGTCTTGTAAAATATTAGCCGTTTCTGTCTCTCGTAGGGTAAGTTCGTATTCCATTTCGGCATAATTTTTTACAAGTTCGGCAAAGGCATGCACCGCAAAGGCATAATGCTGACAGGAAATCGATAATAATCGTCTTGGTGGTTTTTTTTGTTGATATTTTGCCTCCATTAATCCCACTTGCTCAACAATTTGTCGAGCATAAACCATAAACTCTATGCCCTCTTCAGTTAGGCTCACCCCTTTTGCCGAACGGTTAAAAATGGTAATGCCTAATTCATCTTCAAGCGATTTTAACGCATTGGACAGACTGGGTTGCGAGACATACAATTTTTTTGATGCTTCGTTAATGGAGCCTATTTCTAGGGTTTTTATGGCATATTTGAGTTGGCGGATAGAAGGCATAATTTTAGCAGTCCTTAAGTTCTCAACATGCCCTAGTATATTTTTTTATAAAATAATTTTTTACAAAATATACTAGGGCGTATCTCTATTTTCGATTATAATTGCATTATTGTAACAGAAAAGATAGACAAGGCTTTTGTCTTGTATTAATATGTTCCCAGTTTATTACAGTTGTGTTACTTAAAGTCAATTAACACAGGTTGGGTGGCGGATGATTTTTTGTGGTTTGGTATAGGTGTATATTCCACATAAGGATCTTTGCTAGCCTTTGTCATCAATGTAATAAATGATATGTTCGCTGATTGTATGACATCTTATCTAGATGAATAAATACGAAATGTTCTTTAGGTTTAATCGAGGAGAGAGGTTATGAGACTATTACCAACTATTATGGCAACTGCCATGACAGCTGTATTAATGACAGGCTGTGGTCAAGAGAAAGCAGGTTCAGCAGACGCTGGTGCAAAAGATGCACCAACAGAAGCGAAGTTTATCACCATTGGTACGGGTGGTGTAACAGGTACTTACTACCCAACGGGCGGTGCTATCTGTCGTATGATGAAAGACAAAAAAGCTGATACAGGTATCCGTTGTTCAGTAGAATCAACTGGTGGTTCGGTTTATAACGTAAACACTATCAAAGCAGGTGAGTTAGACTTTGGTATTAGTCAATCAGATACTGCTTATCAAGCTTATAACGGCGAAGGTAAATTTAAAGAAGCACCAGTAAAAGAGCTTCGCAGTGTGATGGCAATTTATCCAGAGCTATTGGCATTGGTAGTACGTAAAGATTCTGGCATTGCTTCTCTTGCTGATATTAAAGGCAAAAAGATCAATATTGACGTCCCAGGCAGTGGTACGCGTATGACAGCCGAAGAAGTATTTAAGGCTAGTGGTATCAGTGTTGATGACCTTGCTCTTGCTAATGAGCTAAAATCATCAGAAGGTCCAACCATGCTAAAAGACAAAAAAGTCGATGGTTACTTTGGTATGTTTGGTCACCCAACAGCAAACATTAAAGATGCCGCTAACTCAGTTGATATCGCTCTTGTACCAATCGATGGTGAAGGTGTCGATAAGATGGTTGCTGAATATCCATACTATGCAAAAGGTACCATCTCTGCTGACTTCTACAAAGGTATCGAAAAAGATGTCCCAAGTATCGGTGTAAAAGCGGTATTGGTTACTCGTGAAAATATGCCAGAAAATGCAGTGACTGCATTGACTGAAGCGATTTTGGACAACTTTGACGAGTTTAAAGAATCTCACCCAGCTTATAAGACAATCACTAAAGAGTCATTGTTAGATGGTCTTGCTGTTCCTCAACACCCTGCTGCTAAAGCGGTATTTGAAGCAAAAGGTATTGCAGGTGCTAAAGCAGAAGAACCTAAAGCTGAGGAAAGCTCTGAAGAAGCCAAAAAAGAAGAGACAACCAAAGCTGAATAATGTTCAACACACCCTAAGCAAAAGACATAATTTTGCATAATTTTGGTGAGTAATAAGCATAAGTTGTCATGACTTGTGCTTATTTTCTTTGTGTTTACAATAATATTGAGGAGAGACTATACAATGGATACCTCCAATCAAGCTGACCAAGCTATTAATGAGGAAGAAAGTGTTGCAGTCTTAGAAGGCAAACGGATTTTACCCGAAAATTCGTTTGGCTTTAAGATGATTGCTTTGATTGCTTTTTGTTGGTCATTTTTTCAGCTTTATGTCGTCATTGATTCTGTTAATGATGTGTTTGTGCGTGCGATTCATTTATCATTTGCCTTAGTACTGACATTCTTTATGTACCCGATGTTTCGTACTAAAAAGACAATGAGTACTATTCCTTGGTGGAATTATATCTTGGCTCCAATAGCAGGATTATCAGCACTGTATATCTTTATCTTTTATGATGCGTTAAATGCTCGTTCTGGGGCATGGCTACAGATGGATGTCTGGGCAGCGATGGCAGGTATTGGCTTGTTATTGATCGCTTCTAGGCGAGCGTTGGGTCCTGCGTTGGCGGTGATTGCCATTGCCTTTTTGGGTTATGTGAAGTTTGGGCAGATGATGCCAGAGCTTATTTCTCATAAAGGCGCCAGTATCGAAAAGATGATGGGACAGATGTTCCTCACTACTGAGGGTATCTTTGGTGTGCCTTTGGGGGTCAGTGCCAGCTATGTGTTCTTGTTTGTATTATTCGGTGCGTTGTTAGATAGAGCCGGTGCGGGTAAATATTTTATCGATCTTGCTTATGCCGGTTTGGGTCGCTTTGATGGTGGTCCTGCTAAGGCATCGGTGGCGGCATCTGGTATGATGGGGATTATCTCTGGTTCATCTATTGCTAATACGGTAACAACTGGTACCTTTACTATTCCGCTGATGAAACGCTTAGGCTTCCCTGGACATAAGGCGGCATCGGTTGAAGTGGCTGCCTCGACCAATGGACAGTTAATGCCTCCAATTATGGGAGCGGCAGCTTTTATTATCGCTGAATTTTTGGGTATGGATTATGCTGGGGTCATCATGGCGGCGGCGATTCCTGCCTTTGTCAGTTATATTGCTTTGTTTTATATCGTGCATTTAGAAGCAAAAAAACTGGGCATTAAAGGCGAGTTGAAAGAGCGTCTGCCAAAAGTTTGGGATGTATTTATTAGTGGTATTCATTACATCTTGCCCGTTGCCTATCTGATGTACACCTTGATTGCGCTTAGAATGTCTCCGCAACGAGCAGCTTTTAATGGCATTATCGTGTTAGTTGGGATTATGGTATTGCAACCTTTTGTTAAATCACTCATTGCTAAACAAGGCTTAAATGTTGCTGAAAATACCAAAACTGCCATAAGTGATGTGGTCGCTGGTATGATTAATGGGGCAAAAAACATGGTACCAATCGCTATTGCAACTGCCGTGGCGGGTATTGTGGTTGGTTCTGTTACCCTAACTGGTATTGGTCTGATTTTAGCGGATGTAATCGAGAGTCTATCAGGTGGCTATATCGTTGCTGTATTGGCATTGACTGCGGTGGTATCCTTGATTTTGGGTATGGGTCTGCCAACAACGGCGAACTATATCGTCATGGCTTCTTTGACCGCTCCTGTGATTTTGGGCTTAAGTGGTAATTTGGGCTATCTTGTCCCTGCGATTGCCGCGCACTTGTTTGTGTTTTATTTTGGGATTTTGGCAGATGATACGCCACCTGTGGGGATGGCAGCTTATGCGGCTGCGGGTATTGCGCGCTCCGACCCAATTAAGACAGGTTTACAGGGCTTTGCTTATGACATTCGTACGGCAATTTTACCCTTTATGTTTTTCTTTAACAGTAAGTTGTTGCTGATTGATGGCGTTGATGCGAGTAACCCTAAAGATCCATCGGGTTGGGTATGGATTAATAATCCACTAGAGATTGCGCTTATTTTTAGTATGGCAGTATTAGGAATGCTCGCGTTTTCATCAGCCACACAGCAGTGGATACGAGTAAAAACCAATGCGTTAGAAACTGTGTTGCTATTGTGTATTACTGTGATGTTAATGATACCAAATATGGTTGCAGGTTGGTTAAATCTGCCTCACGAATATATGAGCTATGCTATTGGTTTCGGTGTTTATGCGGTAATTTACATTTGGCAAAGAAAACGACAAAAAGCACAATTAGCCTAGGGTTAATATTGCTTAGATTTAGCTATAATATGTTATAGAAGACGCAATAAAGAATCCCGTAGCTAATTATTTGGCTACGGGATTTTTTATTGAGATTAGCTAGTACCGGCTACTTATTAAGCTCAGCCATTACTTCCTCAGTAAAGCTAACATTGGTATAGACTTCCTGTACATCGTCTAGGTCTTCTAGCATATCAATCATTTTCATGACTTTTTCAGCATCATCAATATTATCAATCTGTGCTTCAGTTGAGGCAGACATAGTAACTTCTGCATTATCAGACTCTAGCCCTGCTTCGTTGAGTGCATCTTTAACAGCGCCGAAGCTATCTGGTTCAGTAATGACAACCAGTGCTTCGCCGTCATTTTCAATGTCAAGTGCACCCGCATCCAGAGCTACCATCATAATGTCGTCTTCGAGTGACACATCACTAAAGATAATCTCACCTCGCTTGCTAAACAGATAGCTAACAGAACCTGTCGTGCCTAGATTACCACCGAACTTGCTAAAGGCATGGCGCACTTCACCAACGGTACGATTGACATTGTCTGTCATGGTTTCGACAATCACAGCCACGCCACCTGTGCCATAGCCCTCGTAAGTGATCTCTTCCATATTACCACCATCGCCTGTGCCTGCACCACGTTCAATGGCTCTATTAATGGTGTCTTTGGTCATATTTGCCGATAGGGCTTTTTCGACAGCAGCTCTAAGTCTAGGATTGCTCGCCGGATCTGGGTCACCTTGCTTGGTTGCTGAGATTATCTCACGAATAATCTTAGTAAAAACCTTGCCACGCTTGGCATCTTCTTTGGCTTTTTTGTGTTTGATGTTTGCCCATTTACTGTGACCTGCCATAATGTATTCCTTATACAACTAACTAAAGAGAACTAAGTTAAAATAACTTAGTAAAACAATAAAATAAGTAAAATCTGACTATTAAGTGGATTAAAATTGTGTCGTTTATGAACGATTTTTGTTAAACTAGTCAAAGTTTGCTTAACAATTGCAATATTATAGCAAGTCGATAGAATTTAGACCATATTTCGCACACATTTTATCAGGTTGAGTGTATTGACACTATGTCACAGTTACATCCCACAAATACCATTGCTCATTTTCGCCATCGTATCCATGTTGTTATTGAAGGCACGGATACCCGTCTTGGTAAAATATTTGATATTATTGTATTGGTAGCGATTGTTGCCAGTGTTAGCGTTGTGATGCTAGATAGTGTCCTCTATATGCGATTGCAATATGGTGAGTGGCTGTTTTATGCGGAGTGGTTTTTTACCATTTTGTTCACCATTGAGTATCTGTTGCGTCTATTTTCTGCACCAAACCGTCTGCGTTATGCCTTGAGCTTTTTTGGTATTGTTGATTTATTATCACTGTTGCCGACTTATCTGAGCCTCGTCTTTGGTGGTGTCCAGTATATGACGGTTGTACGTATTTTGCGTATGCTTCGGGTATTCCGTGTGTTAAAGCTGGCGTCTTATATGCAACAGGCAGGGTTTTTGGCCAATGCGTTAAAGACCAGCCGACAAAAGGTATTTGTATTTTTTCTGTTTGTCCTGTTATTGGTAACTATCTTTGGCTCAGTCCTCTATGTAATTGAAGGGCCTGAAAATGGCTTCACTAGTATTCCAACTTCTATTTATTGGGCGATTGTTACTTTAACTACTGTGGGCTATGGTGATATTTCTCCAAAAACACCGTTGGGGCAAGCGGTGGCGAGTATGATTATGATTGTTGGTTATTCGATTATTGCTGTTCCGACAGGAATTTTTACCGCTGAGTTGGCAAAGAATATGCGTCCGCAGTTGCATCCTGTGACTTGTCCAAATTGTGGCAAGTTTGGTCATGCTTCTGGGGCGGAATATTGTGATAGATGTGGACATGAGTTGCATGTATGAGTTCTAAACACGTCCTAGTCTAACTAAGCCAAATAATAACTTGACGATTAATAAAATTGGATTTTCAATAGTAGGATTAAAGTCAAAAATAATGGCAAAAATTATGATCAATATTGCAATCATGACAATAGCTAAAATTTTTGTCCTAATCTTTTTCATTGGTTGGTGTTTCCATATAGGTTTTGACCAACTCTGATAAATCAACTTTTACCCCCAAATTTACCAAATTCCAATATTGCCCAGAGACAGTCCTATCCACCATCATAGTGGTTGGCGAGGGTTGAAATTGATTCAGGTGCTTTAACGAGGTTTTCATCTGTGCAATGACTTTATGGTGAATGTCACTGTTACCAAAGTCAAACTCGCCACTGTGATAGGGTGCAAGCGACAAGGGCTTCATGCCAATATTAAGCCAGTCTTGATAAAATTCACCATTGATGATTTCTTTATCTTCTTTACGAATGCCTAACTGTACTAAATCTTGCTCCAAAGCGGTGACATCCGCCAAAATGGCATGACGCATAAATTGGCGAAATAGCCCAATTTCTTTATCATTAAAGGCTCGAATGCCACCAAAATCATAAGCAATCAAACTACCATCTTGGCGAAAGGCAAAATTCCCTGGATGTGGATCACAATGCAGTTTTTGTAAACGAAATAATTGCCCTGCACTAAAATGAAACAGACGTTTCGCTAATTTAACCTTGACTTCATTATCCCATGTGCTTGCCACAGACAGCGGTTCGCCCAGTTCTTGCGTCAAAGTGAGAATCCGCTTACTGGAATGACTGGCAATCACCTTAGGAATGATAATGCCTGTCTCTTTTGGTTGATAGCCTTTATGGTTCTTATCAGTGCAACTATCAGTCAATAGGTCATTGGCGTAAATGTCATTGGCATGAAGTTCGCCGGCATGAAATTGAGCAAATTCGGCTAAATTCTTGGCCTCTTGCTCATAATCTAACTCTACTTTGAGGCTATCACGGATTTCGTTAAATATCTGCTCTTGCAACTCCTTACTCATATTGAGCACGCCAACCAGTTTTAACGCAAGGCGAATTTGGCTTAAGTCACTATCGATATTTTTAGCAACATTGGGATATTGTACCTTGACCACCACGTCTTGTGTTGAACCGTCATCATGGCGAATGACCGCCTTATGTACCTGCCCGATGGAGGCAGAGGCAAACGATTGCTCATCAAAGCTAACAAACAACTCCTCAATCGGTTGACCCAATTCTTTTTCTACTTGTTGTTTAATCAGCTCAAAAGGCATGGGTGGGGCGTCTTTTTGTAATTTTTCTAAGGCATGGGCAACTTCAGGTGGAAACACTTCTCGATATTGCGAGGCGATTTGTCCGACTTTCATCACTGCCCCTTTCATCTCGCCTAGCGTATCGGCAATCTGAATCCCGATGTCTTTCATCATTTGCGAGCGAGCCTCTAGGCGTTTATCTTCGTTGCCAGAGAGTTGTTTCAGGGAGTTTTTGGCGACCTTGCCTGTGATGCTGGCGGTCATACCAGCGAGTTTCATAAATCGTTTGCTTGAGCTTGCCATTAGAGAGCCTTTTTAAAGAGAATTTTGGAAAAATGTGTTTAAAGCATGAATTAGTTTCGTCCTGCTTTTTGGTATGTTTTGTAAGATTAAGGCATGCTTGCTAAGGTTAGTTAAACGGATTAAACACTCGCACAGGCATATCGACAAAGTCGGTAACATTACGAGTGACTAAGGTTAAATCATGCACAATTGCCGTTGAGGCAATCAGTGCATCATTGGCAGGGCGTTTATCAGGGACATGTAAGCTGGCACAAAGCGAAGCGATATGCTGGTCAACATCAAAGATTCGGTCTGCAAAACTGGGTTTTACTGTATTTTCAAACCAATCCCTTAATAAGATAGATTGCCGTTTGTCTTTACGGTTCAGTTGCAAAATGCCTTGTTCAATTTCCATCAAGGTAATAACACTAACAAACATATCTGCTTTTGAGGTCATGGTTGTCCAGTTGGCAACACCAGCATTGGCTCTACCAGCATTGACTTTACGGCTTTCAGAAATGACGTTGGTATCGAGTAAATACATAACTTAAAACTCCACAGGACGAAAGCCAATTTCTACCCTTGGTGGGTCAAAATCAATCTCTGCAACTTCTGCTGAACCGCTTAGTGCATCAGCAATGGTTTTTTTGGGTTTTTTATTAACCAAATCTTGATAAGCACTATAACTCATTAATACCTGATCAGGTTTCCCACGGTTGCTAATGATCACAGGACTCTGTCTGGCGTGTTTTTGTATTCTGCTGGTATATTGGTTAAATTCTCTGCTGGTATAAGTTTGCATGATAGCCTCCTTCTTTTTAATACAAAAAAGCTAAAAAAACTAAACTAGTGACAAAAAAGTAGTTACATTGCTACCTTTGGCAGTATAGCATAAAAATAGGGCGATTTGTTAGTAGAAATAATCAGTACATGCCTAATTTCAGTGAACCCTCATACACATTTTTCCTTTGCTATTGGATTGCATGATTTATATAATGACAACCAAAAGTTACATATCTGAAACTAAACGCCAATCTCAACTTTTTTAACCCCCTCTAACTCCCCCTTATCGGGGGGAGAACTGGTTCAGTTTAAGAGAGAGGTTGTTTTGAATCATTTGATTCAGTTTTAAACATAAATCATGTAAATTTAAAAAGTTGAGAGTGGCGTA
>PDWI01009970.1_pt1 | contig 10754 bp, 4 predicted proteins | sample 1430891 | NCBI WGS metagenome assembly PDWI01 (sample SAMN01162508, study PRJNA174530) | Oral metagenome, whole genome shotgun sequencing project. | biome: Marine environment; feature: Marine mammal; material: Swab sample of the gingival sulcus; isolation source: swab sample of gingival sulcus... | reverse complement strand
ACGATGAAAACTTGGTTAAGTCTTGGAATGCAGATGGTTCAGAAAACGAACATGGTGCTTGGTGTGTTATGACAGCCGCTATGCAAAACCGTGCAAATAATGTACGAACCTGTATAGCTGTTTCAGAGCAGACCGGTACACCTTGGGATATAGCCGTTGGGTATACGCCGGGAAGTACTTACAACGCAGTTAAGTACATCGGCAAGTAATCTTTTTTAAATCTGGGGGCATCTTAGGTGTTGCACGCACCTAGAATTTGCTCCCCAGATTTAAAAAAGTGCCGGTTGCTAACAAGCCCTTTCTCCACGCGTTAAAGCGAGTGGGGAAAGGGTTAATATTTATATGTAAAATGAAATATTATTAATAATTTAAAGTAAAAGAATAGTTTTTTTTGTCGATAATAGAGCATGGATGTGTGGAATGATAGTTGATAAAATAAAAATTAAAAATTATAGAAGTATTGAAAGTTTAGATTTAGTCTTCCAAAAAGATATAAATGTCTTTGTTGGTATAAATGGCTCAGGTAAAACAACAATACTTGATTCTATTGCAAACTTACTTTCATGGCTAACTAATCGTCTTCAAAAGGAGAATAAGGTTGGTAGAACGATTTCTGAAAGTGATATAAGAGAAAATACTTTAACTTCTTCACTTGAAATTGAAGTGTCACTTCCGGATGATAAATTTAGATGGAAGCTTATACAAAATAAAAAGGGAACACAAAAAAAAGAAAAATCTAATTTTGCTGATATATCAAAATTAGCAAATTGTCTTATTAATAACTATAAAAAAAATAAACCTATAATTGCATATTATCCTATAAATAGAATTGTTAGAAATATATCTCCTGAAATAATAAGTAAAAAAAATTTTAATGAATTAGATATTTATGCGGATATTACTGCTGTAAAAGTTAATTTTAAAGCTTTTTTTGAGTGGTTTCGCATTCAAGATGATATTTTAAATGAAGAGTTTGGGTCAAGACCAAAATGGTTAAATGACAATAAAAAATGGTTGCAAAAAAAACTTTTAAAGTCAGTTTCATTGTTAATTGAAATTGTTCTTGAAAAGAACGAATTTGATTATTGGCTGAATATAATTCATAGTGAAAGTATAATATTTGAAAATTATAGAATTTTATTTAGACTTATAGGAAATTTTATTGATACTCTTGATATATCAAACGAGTATAAAATAAATATTGAAAAGATATTATATGATATTGAATATTTAGTTCATGAAGTTGATTATTTATATAGAGATGAATTAGATCCTATTTTCAAAAAAGATAAGGATCCGTATAAAACATATGAAAAAATTTTTGAAAAAATAGCTGTTTTTTTTAATAAATCTATAGAAATTAGATTGCGAAGAATACTTGTAGCCTTTTTATGGGATATTTTAGAAATATCTTTATTTTTAGGTTTTTGGTGGGTTACGATTAAGGGGAAAAAAGAAATTGAAAATATATTTAGAGATTATAAGTCTTTAATTTTTCAAAAAAATAAAAATTTTAATGATATTAATTTTTTGGATTTTTGTAATCGTTTAGACCAAGTAATTAAAAATGATGCAAATAGACAAGTTAATATTACTAAAAATCATGGGCGTGAATTACAGATTATTTCCAGTACAATAGAAAATTTTATTGATGGCTATAAAAATTTACGTATAAAAAGAACTCCTAGACCTCATATGTTAGTAGATAAAATGGGAATTCCTTTTAATTTAGAGCAACTATCAGATGGAGAAAAAAATTTAATAGCATTAATTGGTGATATTACGCGTAGATTATGTATAGCAAATCCTAATCTCGAAAATCCTTTGACTGGATCGGGTATAATTTTAATAGATGAAATAGATTTACATCTTCATCCGTCGTGGCAAAGACTTATTATACCAAAATTGAAAGATAATTTTCCTAATTGTCAATTTTTTATTTCAACTCATTCTCCTCAGGTTTTAAATCATGTAGAAGCTGAAAAAATATTCTTATTGCATAATGAAAATAATATTCTTACTTGTATAAGACCTGAGCAATCATATGGTTTAACAATAGATAGAATTATGACGTTATTAATGAATCAAGATATAAGACCTGATGGTATTAAAAATAAAATTGATAATTTATATGAGTTAATTGAACGGCATGAATTAAATAAAGCAAAAAAGATTTTATCTGACTTAAAAAAATATTTAAAAAATGATCCAGAAATATTACGTGCAGAGTTATTAATAAAAAAAGAGACTTTAAAAAAATGAAATATATAAAAAAATCAGAATCACCTCAATTTTTTTATAATTTAAAAAATAATGCAAGAAAAACTAATTTAAACTGGGATGAATTTAGCAAAAGGCATCTAAATGTTAAACAAAAATTAAAAGAAGTTTTAATTGATGAACAGAATAATTTATGTGCTTATTGTGAAGTTTATATAAAAGTTGATAATAGTCATATTGAACATATAAAAGATAGGAGCCATTATCCACAAGATACTTTTAATTACAATAATCTTATTTTATCTTGTAATTCTAAGGACTCCTGTGGACATAAGAAATGTACCTCTTATTTTTTAGGTTTTGTTTCTCCGCTGAATTTAGATTGTGAGAAAAAATTTACTTATACAATGAATGGAAGAATTATTCCTACGCAAAAATCTGATTGTAATGCTCAAAAAACAATAGAAATCCTTGGATTAAATTCTAAAAAACTTATTGATAGACGATATAGTATAATAAAAGCTTTAGAAGAATTTGATAATGATGATTTAAATTATTATTTAGATAATTATATTGATTGTTGCCATGGTTTTTTTACAGTTATTAAATATATGAAAGATAAAATTTAATATACTTGCTTATGTAATTTGTATAACAGGTATTGAGTTTGTTATCAAATTCTAATATAGAAATATTAAATTATAAGCAATATACTCCGGAAATTTTATATGAAGAGGCTATATAGTATTGTGTCTATGTATTTAAGTGCCTGTTGCGAAAAGCCCCTTCTCCCACGCTTTTGACAAAGTTCTGGGAGAAGGGGCTTTTTTTGTGGGGTATGTACTTGACAAATGCAACTTATAAGGTTACAATATAAATATGATAAAATCTTTCAAACATAAAGGCTTAGAGAAATATTTTTATACTGGCATAAAAAAAGGTATAACTGTATCTCATGCATCAAAAATCGGAAGGATTTTAGATAGGTTAGATTCTGCAGTTAAAGTAGAAGATATGAATCTTCCAGGCTTTAGATTGCATAAGCTTTCGGGGAAAGAAAAAAATATTTGGTCTGTTGTAGTTAATGCAAATTGGCGAATTACTTTCTATTTTGAAGATGGAGACGCTTACGTTGTTGACTATAGAGATTATCATTAGAGGGGGCGATTATGATAAAAAAAAGAAAACCGACCCATCCTGGGGTGTTGCTATATGAAGAAGTGTTGAAACCTCTTGGTTTAACGATTACTCAAGCTTCAAAAAATTTAGGTGTTTCACGTAAAAATTTATCTGAGCTTGTTAATGGAAAAATTTCCTTAAGTCCTGATATGGCTGTTCGTATATCAAAAGCTACAAATACTACAGCTGAAAGCTGGATGATAATGCAATCTAATTTAGATCTTTGGGTATCTGAAAATAAAGAAATATTTGTTACGCCGTTTCCGAGCTTTCAAGAAGAGTATGACATAATGGAAGGTTAAGGGTAAAGTTCCCCTTTCTCCACGCTTTTGACAACGTTGTGGGGAAAGGGCTTTTTTTGCTCTTATAGCTAACAAAACTGGACTTTTTAAAGAAAATTATTAAATTTATAACTTTTTGGCTTGACATATAAATCTTAGTGATTTATAATTTTATATGATTGGGATTGTTATCATATAAAAATGTACTTTTTTCTTTATTATTATTATCTCTCGATTTATTTAGCAAAATAAAGATTTAGACCTTTTATGCCGATAACAATTGGTGTGGAGTATATTTCTATACTCTATATACTGTATTTATTACGAATAAAACCATTTCGGAGGTGTTTTATGAAGAAAATGAAAAGTATGAGAAGATTTTTATTTTTAACGGTGATTATATTAGCTGTTATTACAGGCTCTACTTGTAAGAATAATATTGCGCTTGGTAGTGCTGTCGATATAAAAGATCCGCAGATATCAATTAGCAGTCCACCTTTAAAAGCTATAGTTAGAAACTCTTTCACTCTAAAGGGTAAGGCTTCTGATGATAGCGTAGTAAAGGCTGTAACTGTAACGCTGAATCATAGAACAATAAATAAGGAATATGGACCATACAGTGCTACTGTAGATAAAGAAAATGGAACGTGGTCTATTATTCTAAACCGGAAAGAACAGGGAGATAAAAAATTCCCTATTATTGATGGTGACTACGAAGTTAAGGTTTGGGTTCAGGATGTTTCCAATAAGGAAGCCATTGTTAAGAGTGTTATTACAATCGATAATACAGCTCCTTTGTTAATCATAAATCGTCCTAGTACCATTGGTAATTCAGGTGAAGTTGATACTTATGGTGATGTTATATGGATTAAAGGTGAAGTAGCTGATCCTGCCGGTGTAGACCAGTTAAATGTATATGCTTATGGAAAAAATAATTCTAAATTTATAAAATTAGCTGAACAGAAAAATGTTCCTCCGAATGTTCAGTTGAAAGTTGATGCATTTACTAACAATGACAAGAATGGTTTTTATCGTACGTTGTATGGAAATGAAAAAGTTGGAGAAAAGAAATTCTATTGTGCAATGATGCTTTGGGATAAGGCAAAAGAGTATGATAGTCCTGATAGTGATGGTCACAAAGAGCGAGGAAATGTTTCCACTGACTATTATTTATATGGACCGTTGTATAATAACATAGTATTTCCAAAACATACTGCTACAGAAATTTACAGCATGCTTTCCGGTTTATATCAAAAAGATCCCGGTACAGGTCGTCTTGTAGATACAAAAGAAGATATTGCTAAAAAGATTATTGAAGGCCTAAAAAAAGGTGAATTCCCTGAAACAGCACTTTTCAAGGTTTCACTTCCAAGCAACCCGAAGGAAAAATTTGATAAAAAGAACGGAATGGGTTTCTTTGGATTGAATCCTGCTTTGAATCCAACTTACGAAATTATTGGTGCAGAGCCTATTATTGCTGATCCTGATAATAAAAATTGTTGTAAGTCTTTAGAGCAATCTCAGAATAGTAGCTTGAGTGTAAAAATACAGGCAAATTTAGATAGTACTCCATTGGTTAAAGATACATTTAAATTCTACTTTTTAAAACTTCAAGATTATAAAGCTCTTGGAAATGACTTTGATATAAATGCTGAAGCTCCAGCAAATGCGATTGAATTGACTCCTTTTGCAGAAAAAACTTCAGGAACCTCTGTTATATGTACATTAAAACTTGACAAAGATAAGTTTAAACCAAATCAAAGCTATATATTCCTCCTTGCAGGTAAAGATAAAGACGGAAATTATTTAATAGCAGATGCTAAAAATAAAACTGCATCAAACGGAGTGAAGATTCAATATGGTTTCGTTGTTGCCAGTTCAGGTAAGGCTCCTAACTTAACTATGGTAGAAATGAGTGGAAAAGCTTATGAATCTAAAAAACTTTACATAAAGAAAGGTGGAAAACTTTCATTTAAAGTAAATATATTCAGCGAAGACTATCCTGTAAATGTTTCTTACGAACTTAAATCTAACGGAAAGCTTGTGGCAAATTCTAAAGCTACAATGCCTAAATTTAATAAGCCTGCTGAAGGTAGTCCTCAAGAAACTAATGGTATAGATAGAACTGCAGAGATAGCAAATACAGTATTACATGCAAGTTCCGGAAACTCTACAAAAGATACGGAGTATGACCTTTTTGTAACAGCAGTTTCAGAGAATACAAAGAAAAAGAGAGAAAAAGAATACAGAATTTACTACGATGTTGAAGCTCCTGAAATTAGAGTAAACGGTATTTCAAATGGTGATTATATTGGTAATGCTAAGCTTGATATAAATGGTACAATAAAAGATTACGGTATTGGTTTGAACGCAAGTAGTTTTAAGGTGGAACTTTATACCGGAATAGGTGCAAGTATTGCCGGATCAGCAAGTCAAGCTAAGCCTATCACTGTAAATAATGGCGAGTGGAATACTAGTTTTGACCTACCGTCACAAGGTGCATATACTTTAAAATTCTCGGCTAAAGATCAGCTTGAAAATCCGAGAGAAGAAATTATTGGTTTCTATTATGATAATGAAAAACCAAAGTTAAAGGTTAAGATAGGCAGTGGTACTTATGGTGCAACAACAGCTTACAGTCAGAGTAAAACCGTAACTATAAGTGGTACTGCAGAGGATAGTTTTGTCTTGAAAGGTGTAACTGTAGAAGCTGATGACACTAGCTATACACCTACTGTTAATCCAACAAGTCATGAATGGTCTCAAGAAGTAACTTTGCCAAATGATGGTGAATTTGTAGTGCGTGTAACAGCCAAAGACAAGGCTAAGAAAGAAAAAATTGTTGAAATTACTTTAATAGTTGATGGTCAAGCTCCTACAATCACTGAAGTTGTTGTTGGCAAGACTGTGCAAGATTCAAGTACTATATCTTTGGATATTGAATCTGTTAAGATTTCGGGTAAATTTAGTGATCCGACACCTTCTTCAAAGATTGAATCTGTTATGTATTCAATAGAAGGTAGCGGAGAATGGAGCAACTTTACTCTTGGAACAGATGGTAGGAGCTTTAGTGGTATAGTAAAGCTTGAGAGTGGCAAAAAGTTAATGCTAAAGGCTGTAGATAAGGCCGGAAATGAATCGCCGGTTAAAGAATATGATGTTACTTTAGATACTGAAAAACCTGTAGCTACTTTGGATATAAGAAATTCTGCAAGCGGTTCTTATTCTAAACTTGGACAGGAGTATCGTCGCGGAACTTTTGAGATATTCCTTAAGGGAACTGATGATTCGGGTATTAAAACTGCAACTGTTACAATTAAAAAGAACGGTGCCGAAATTAGCGGAGCGGCGGTGACAGACTTGTTTGGCACTGCATACAATAATAAAGCGAAAATTGCCAGTGAAGAGGGAAATACTTTGACTCTTAATACTGATTCAGGTGATGACGGTATTTATGAAATAACTCTTAAGTTAGAGGATACGTCAACTAAAGTAAGAGAAGATAAAGTAACTAAGATATTGGTTATAGATAATACGCCTCCTGTACTTGGCGTTGAAGTTCCGTCTGATGATTCATCGGGAAATCCTCCTATTTTTGATTCTTCTGTTGAATTTAAGGGGACTTTAACTGACAGCTTATCCGCTATTGATGCTTTGTATTATACAATTGACGGTGGTATTGAAAAGAGTCTGACTGATATAAAGAATTCTAAATGGCATTTTGAAACTTTGAATTCTAGTCCTGCACAAGCAAAGCATACGATAGTTTTCTATGCCAAGGATAGATTAGGTAATAAGTCCGCAGAAATAGAAAGGTCATATTACTATGATACAGCGGAACCGGTGCTCAGTGAAATAAAAATAAATGATGAGAAAGACAAGAGTACCTATTACAGCAAAAACGGTAATATTACTGTAAAGGGTAAGGCAAAAGATACTTTTGGTATAAAAGATAATAAGGTAACTGTTGACGTTGTCAATAACTTGGGTGCTGTAGTTAAAACAGGTGATGCTACATTAAGTGGCGCAAACTGGACTACAAATATTACAGCTCTTACAGGCGGTGAATATACTGTTAAGGTAAACGTAACTGACAAGGCCGGTAGAATTACTGTTGAAGAATACCCCTTGGTAGTTGATACAATTCAGCCACAGATTACAAAAGTTACGGCTAGAAGTAAAACAGTAAATTCCACAACTCCTATATTTGAAGATGGAAAATATGTTGATATAGCCGGTACATTTGTTGATAATTCATATTCTTCGGGAATAGAAAAAGTTGAATACTGTTTGGCTAAAAATCCTGCCACTGTAGCAGCAGGTGATTGGAAGTCATTATATTTTGAAAATGATTCCGGCTATAAGTTTAGCGGCTCATTAGAGCTTGAAAGTAATCAAAACTTAAATATTAGGGTTATTGACAAGGCAGGTCATGTTTCAGCAATTACGTCAATATGGTTGCAAATAGACTTGAAACCACCTATAGCAGAAATAGATATACCGCGTAATGCAAAAGATTCGGGCACAAGTGAATTTGAATTTTTACAGAAAGGCGCTTTTACGGTAACTCTAAAAGCAAAAGACAGTGAAGATGATAACTACGAAACAAGTGCAAGTGATTCAACAAAGTTTGCAGGTATTGAAGAAGCTCAAATAAAGGTTGTGAAAGGGGCTACAGAACTGACTTCAGCTCAGATTACTACACTTTTAGGTTTGAACTTTACTGCTGATCCGGTGGATCACGGATTCTATACTATAAATTCAAGTGGTTTAAATGCAATTTCTTCTTCGTCGGGTAAAGTAAGTAATATTAATTCGTCAACTGCTGACGGAAGATACGAAATTACTTTAAAAGTAAAGGATAAGAAAGACAGAGAAACTGAAATAACTAAAACTATAATAATTGACAATACAGCTCCAACACTCACTGTTACATCTCCAGAAGTTGAACAAGTTTTCAAAAAGGCTATCGACGGTGTATTTAGTGGTACTGTTGAAGATACCGGCTCACAACCGGATGGTGTATACTATTCTATAGACGATGCAAGTTCTTATACTGAAATTGAAAAGAAAAGCAATGGTGTATGGTCAAAGAGCAGTATACTTGGAAGTACTGAAGGTAAGCATACGGTTAAATTCTATGCTTTGGATACTCTTGGAAATAAGAGTGCAGAGATTAGTCGTGTTTATTTCTACGATAAGGCAAATCCAAGCCTAACATCTTTAACTATTGCTGACGGAGCTACTTATACTGATGAGTATAAGGAAAGCAAAGATCTTAGTGGTACTGATTACAGCGAAACTACAGATTTAAGCATTTCGGCTAGAGCAAAAGACTCTTATAAGCTTAAGAGCGTAAATGTTGCTATAAAAAATAAAGTTGGCGGTGTATGGGATAATTACAAAACAAAGACACCGACGCTTACAAGCACTACAAACTTCGCTTTCACTTCATCATTTACCGGTGTTGCAGACGGCAATTATCGTGTAGCAATTACTGTAACTGACGATGCAGCAAAAGAAATTGTAATTACAAAGAACCTAACAGTTGATACAACTAAGCCTGTAATTGGAACAGTTACTGTTGATGGTACTAATATGCCTAGCGGTGAACTATTCTTAAAGCAAAAATCTGTTGAGTTAGTCGTTCCTGTAACTGAAAACGGTTCGGGTGTAAAGAAAGTTCAATATTGCATTGGTGATGCAGGTACTGCTACGTGGAGAATGCTTGACTATGACAGTACAAAGAATAGTGCCAGCGGTATTGTTCAAATGGAAAACGGCAAGAAGATAAACTTAAGAGTTACTGACATGGCCGGAAATGTATCGAATACATATAATAGAAATGTAGTTGTTGATACCGACGAACCGGTACCTACAATAACAATAAGTAAGCCTACAGCCTCCGCCTCCGGTTCTGCCTGGTATGATGATGATTTAGGACAAGAATGCAGAAAGGGCAACTTTACTGTTAGCTTTAAGGCTAGTGATGATACTAGAATAGATAATGCTACATTAACAGTAACTAAGAACAAAACAGCTTATTCCGGCCCCGGAACATTGTTTAACGGCTTTAATGCTACAACTATTAAAAACGGTAATACAGATACCTTGACTCTTAACACAAGTGCTACCGATGACGGTAAATATGTATTAGTTTTAAATGTGGAAGACAGAGCCGGTAAAACTGTTGAAGTAAGCAAAACCTTAATAATCGATAATACAGCTCCTAAATTCGAAGTGGATTCTCCTGCTGATACAAATGTTTTTGATGCGGCAAAGATCGATTTCCAGGGTACAATATCTGATACAGGTTCGGGTGCAAAGGAAATATTATACAAAACTACAAGTGGTGGAACTTATCAAAAGATTTTAAAGGCTGCTTTTGACGGATTCTCTTGGAAAACTTCTCATACTTACACTAATCAAGGTGAAAAGAAACTTTGGGCCAAGGCTGTTGATGAATTGGGTAATGAAAGTACTGAAAAGGAAATTACATTCTACTATGATGAGTCTGCTCCTCATATTGATTCCTTAAACGGTGTTGAAAGACTTAAAACTGAAACTGATGGAATTATGCAGGGAGATACTTCTGTAAATATTACAGGTCTTATAACTGAATCGGCAGGTATAAAGAGTATTATTGTAGATGATGATACAGACCATCCTGTGACGCCAACTACTACAACTACAACTAATCAGTATAAATTTACTAAGAATATAACATTGACAGAAGGTCAACATTATATTCCTGTAGTGGTAACGGATACAGCTAATAGAACAGACAAGCTTAAATTAAAAGTTACTATAGATACGGCTGCTCCTACTCTTAAAACGATTAAAATTGCGGGTATGACTTTGACGGCTGACGGCTCCAATGTTCTTACAACTGCAACAGATCTTGATGGAGATGGTAATAATAATGTACTTACAGTTGGCTCTGAGATTATAGAAATACTTGGAACTTTCGTGGACACGGGCAGTGGTGTTAAAAAACTTCGTGTTGAAAAGCAAGACGGTACAAATTGGGTATTCCGCAAAAAAATTAATGCACTTCCTGTTTCGGGAACTGCA
>PDWI01009966.1_pt1 | contig 10755 bp, 9 predicted proteins | sample 1430891 | NCBI WGS metagenome assembly PDWI01 (sample SAMN01162508, study PRJNA174530) | Oral metagenome, whole genome shotgun sequencing project. | biome: Marine environment; feature: Marine mammal; material: Swab sample of the gingival sulcus; isolation source: swab sample of gingival sulcus... | reverse complement strand
TTGAACAGAAAAACTTATCTTCAAGAAGATTTCTTAAACCCATTTTACTGTCATTTCTATTCTTGGAATTTCACTGTCATTTCTATTTTGCTACTACAAATTTTTTGAAATTATAGTGTTTTTTTGAAAAAATAGATTGAGAATACACGACTTTTTCGTATTATATTTTTTGTTAAATTTTTTTATTAAGATTAGAAATATTATGGGTAGTGCGATGAAAAAAATTCCTGAATATATTATGCAAGAATGCATTCAAGCACAAAAAAATGAATTAACAGAATATTATATTTATAAAAAGTTATCACAAAGAATAACAAATAAGGCAAATGCAAACATATTATCAAAAATTGCTGATGAGGAGAAAAGACATGAAAAAATTTGGGCAAAATATACTAATGTTATTGTAAATCCTAATTATTTGAAAATTTGGCGATATACAAAAATTTCTCTTATTTTTTGACTTAATTTTTGAATAAAATTGATGGAAAATGATGGGAAAAAAACAAAAATTCATTATGATGATATTGCTAAATATATTCCTGAAGCAAAAAAAATTGAAACAGAAGAACATAAATATGAGCAAAAGTTGATTACTATGATTGATGAAAAAATTTTACAATATATGGGGTCTGTTGTGTTGTGACTTAATGATGCTTTAGTTGAGTTGACAGGGGTTTTAGCTGGGTTGACGCTTGGGTTACAGGAAAGTAAATTAATTGCTGTTATAGGACTTATTACTTGAATTTCTGCATCTTTTTCTATGGCAGGGAGTGAGTATCTTTCTGTAAAAGCTGAAGATGGTAAAAACCCTATAAAATCTGCGATATATACATGAATAGCATATATTTCTACTGTGTTTTTTTTGATTTTTCCTTATTTTTTTATTGAAAATGTTTTTATAGCTTTGGGGGTTACTTTGAGTGTTGCTCTTTTAATAATTTTTTTGTTTAATTTTTATCTTGCGGTTGCAAAGGATCTTGATTTTAAGAATAGGTTTTTTGAAATGACAGCTATTAGTATGGGCGTTGCCTTGTTAAGTTTTTGTATTGGTTTCTTGATAAGAAATATTTTTTCTATTGAAATTTAGTGTTTTATTTGAATAGGATTTTTGTAATGTTATAAAAAATAAAAAAACTCCCATATGTTATATTATAGAAGTTTTGTATTTAATATTTCTTTGTTTGTTTTTGATCAGCCACCGACGGGGATCGAACCCGTGACCTCTCCCTTACCATGGGAACGCTCTACCAACTGAGCCACGGCGGCTTATAGATGAAGAGTATTATGCTTTTTTGGGAAAGAAATTCAAGAGAAAAGAATAAAAAATGTTTTTATCTAAGATATGCTATTTATTGTTATGGAAACACTAAATTTTAAAGGATTACAACTCAATGCTCGTTTCAAAAATAAGGCGTTTGTCGGGAGTATCATTTTGAGGTTGTTCAAAGAATATTTTGAAGATACCAGCCTACAAGGAATGCTAAAAAATTCTGTTTTTTTTGTGTATACCAATAATCAGTTTATCAAGATTGAAATTTTTAAGCAAAAAAAGATTTTATTAGAAAAAATAGCAGAAAAATTAGCGATATTATGATATACTCAGAAGATTACAGACATTTATATCAAACCTGCGAAATACGAAGAAAGAGAAGATGAATATTTATAAGTTTTTCTTATTTGTTTTTTTTGAGAATCGTATAAACGCTTGCATATTTTTCTTAGATATATAGTATTTTCTGTATAATTTATGATACGTATGATATTTGTGATTATCATTTATGTTTAAAGATTATGTTTGAAATTTATCATTAAGAAAATATTTTTTTATGCTCAATCCAAAGTATAAATATATCAGTTTTGATCTGGAAACTACCGGGCTTGATAAAAAGGAAGACGAGATTATTCAGATTGCGATCGTGCAGTTTGACAATAAGGGGAATATTGTGAAAAAGTTTTCGTCGCTCGTGCAACCTGAACAGGTCAATGTTAAGGAGTTTATCAGTTTCTTGACAGGAATAGACAATGAACAACTCAAGACTGCACCCAAATTTTCTGAAATTCAAGATAAGATTTTAGAATTTTTTGATGAACAGACGATTATTATTGGGCATAATATTCAGTTTGATATTGAGTTTTTGCAAAACTATCTCCCTGAGTTGCCATTTAAGGATAGTATTGATACCTATGCTCTTGCCAAGCAGTTTGTCCATTTTCCTGAAAGTTATGCTTTGGAAGTTTTGGTTGAACTCTTGTCTGAAAAAAAGGAGCAATTTCGTGCTATTCAAAAAGTATTTTTTGCAGATTTTTCTGATGAAGAGATGCAACAACATCACGATGCGATGACAGATACCCTGAATAGTTGTGCCTTGTTTTGGTATTGTATCAAGAAAATTTTGCTCATTACGGAGAAGTACCCAAGTATTAGAGCATTATTTAGTAAAATTGAAGGATTACGAAGCGAGCTTGTCATCCTGCCCAAGGATTGGAAAGGGAAAGTAATTGGATGAACAGGTCCAGAAATTTCTCTCCCCAGTTTGGAGAAAAGCGCGAATCAAAGTGCCACCCTTATCAACAAAGAGGGGATTGATCTTGATACCCTAGACGGGGGAACGAGCTTTTATATTGGGGATCAGAACTTGCACGAAATTTTGTATACACTCGCGGGGAATAAACGGACCATTTTTTGTTTTGATAATTTGCACAAACTGAATATTGCAAAAAATAGCTTGCAAGCTCTAGGAATTTATCCCTGAAGTATGTATGACCAGCAAACCATTGATAGTAAGAAACTCAGCGTATTTTTGAATAAAGAAAAATTTTCTGTTGATGAATTATTTTTTGTGTTGAAATATTTGTCTACGAAATTAGATGGATACAGTATTATCCAGACCAATACACCCATTGACTATAAGATCATGCATTATCTGAAAAAAAGTAACAGCTTTCCAAAATCTTCGCTGATTTTGTCTACCCATAACGCCCTGTTTGCACATCTTCGTGAAGAGAAAATTAAAGGCTATAATCTCGTATTTTTTGATGCTGACTGGCGATATAAAAATTATAATCAGCGAATTTCTAGGCCGATTGATGGGTATGGTCTGGTGTATTGTCTGGAAACATTGATTTATAGGTATACCGTAGAACAGGATACAGCACTGGTACAAGAGTTGCAAGGACTGTATGAAAAGGTGTTGATGTTTATTGGCGTTTTTTCTTTGGAAGTAAAGGCAGCACTTAGCAATACTTCAGGATATGTTGTCAAAGCAGTAAATCCCCTGATGAACAATCCTCTTTTTGAAAAAACGGCTGAACTTTGGAAAGAGATTATTCAGATGCAAGAGTTAATTGTTGGAGAATTACACGATGATGATATTAGCTACCTTGGGCAAAAAGTTGACGAAATTGACCATATCTTGAATAGTTTGGTTGATATCAGTCAAAGGGCAAATTACGATGGCGCTGAATATTTTGTGATGGCGGAAAGTATCACTTTTACGGATTGGTCAGAATTTATTGAATTATTTGGGAATTATCACACGATTTTCTGTTCAAATAACAATAAAACTTATCCGCATTTGATTAAATATAATGATAAGGATAATGATAAAGCTAATAATAAGCAGAATGAAGAACAGCAGAAGGATCAACAAAATACGCCCTCACCGCATAAAACCGAGCATTTTTCTAGGGAAAGAAATACTCAGAAACTCATCACAAGGATAAAAAATGATGGTGATACTCACAACAAAGCACAACATCCTCAAGAAAATAAAATATATTTTGTATTATCTACCAAAAAATTTGAATCTCAGAACATTTTCAATATACTTATAGGGGAAGAGGATTTTTCAGGATGGACGATCTTGGCAGAAAATATTACCTGATGAGCAGGGAAAAATATCTTCAAACTCAGGAAACACCTACAATGACAGCAATGCATAGCGTGAAAAGGTAGTATTGTCATTGGTGGGTATCAGTTTTTGCTTAATTTGTATTCCCATGCTATCTTTCCTGATAAGATCTTTATCCATAATGTATATGGAGCAACTGAAAACCTTATTTTACGTGACAGTATGTGGTATGGACAACAGCAAACTCAACAGAAGGAAGCTACATAAAAACATTTTCAAAGTCCTCATTGCGACCGCAGTTTTTTATGTTGGATTATTTTCTTTTTCTAAAAAAGTTGGGGAACAAATTAGTTATATTCCAGAGACAAGTATTATTCCTAAGGTGAATACTCGTGGAAGTTTACAAGAAGAGTTACAAAAAGAAAATAAAGAAAATAAGGATCTTTCTCATTTGAGTATTAAGGAACAGCTTAGACAACATCTTAAACATCGTGCAGCTGAACAAAAATTAGCTCTTTTACAAAAGATAAAAGAACAGAAAATAGATCCCTATGAAGAGAAAATAAAAGATTTTTGTAGAAAAGAGCGTCATTATTGTACATTGATTGATTTCAATGGAATGAATATTATAAAGAAACAATATTTGTATCTGAGTATGGTCAAAGTTATTGAAGATTTTATTGGTCGTTATCAACAGTTTGGACAATCTATCTTTGATGTTTTGGAAAAAATTGATATTTTAAATAAAAAGTGAAGTCCTAGAGCGTATGCAAGTTGGTCTGTTATTACTGTACATGGACAGTCTGTTTCTCATCATAAGGAGTTTTTTAATTTGATTGGACATGAAATAGGGCATATTATTGATCTTGGGGTTATTCAGTGAAATTCGAGAATAAAAGACAAAAATTTTACCGAATTTGGGAAAGCGACTTTTGAAAAAGATGATCCTTCTCTGGAATATTATGCACTTTCTTGGGTAGATGAACAAACAAGAAAAGAAGATATGAACAAACTTAATTTTTGTAGTAAATATGGAATGAGTAATCCTTTTGAAGATTTTGCAGAATGTCATAATTTGTATCTTAATCATAATAAAATGTTTTTTGCCCTTGCAAAAGCATATCCAATATTAAAGAAAAAATATAATTTTTTTGCAAATTTCTATGATGGAAATTATCTTTTCGATGATAGTAGGAATTTCGTTACTTTAAAACAAGATCTTGAATGGAGAGTTTGGGATACAACAAGATTAGATTGATAGTATATTTTTTGCATTATTTTGATTTTTGAGTAGAATTAGAAGAGAGTGAGAAAGAAAGTATATAATTATATATTTAATTTTTTTTGGAAGATGAATATTAAAAATAAAACATCAAAGGAATTAGAAGAGCAGAAAAATAATTTTCTTGATAAAATAAAAATAATGGAAACTGACCAAGAATTAATTGCTCTTTTTGATGTTAATTCTGAAAAGTATACACATAAAAAAGAAATTTTATACAGTATACGAGAAAAAGTAAGGGAATCAGGAGATCCTGATTTTAGTAGTGAAGTGTTAAAAAGTTTTGATGCTTTTTTGAAAAATGTAGGAAATCAGTTATGGAAAGCATATAAAATACTGTTAAATTTTGAAAGAGATAAGAGATTTAATATTCTTTTTTCTAAAAAAGAAGACAGAGTTAAAATAGAGAGAATAATGTTTTATGGTGGTAATATTGATACAACTTATATCATGATAAAATATTTGATGAAAAAAGAGGGGAATATTTGTGATATCTTAGATAATAAATGAATATGGATAAATTGAAATATTGAAAATATACAATATCTTGAAAAAAAATGATATGTTTGAGAATGAAAAGATTATTTTGAAGGTTTGAAGAAGTTTGAATACTTTTTAACAATGAAAGAAGAAAATTGTTCTTTTTTTCTAGATACTTTTTCAAAAGAGGTATTATTAGAAATAGCAGAGAATAGAGATTTTGAGGAATATTTTTGGAATAATGAAAAAACAAAAAAATTTAAAGATAAAGTTCAATATTTTAAAGAAAAATGATATATTCAGGAATGAAAAAATACTTATGGAGAAATAAAACAATTTGAATACTTTTTAATAATGAAAGAAGAAGATTTTTCTTTTTTTCTAGATACTTTTTCAAAAGAGGAATTATTAGAAATAGCAGGGAAGAAAGATTTTGAGGAATATTTTTGGAATAATGAAAAAGCAAAAAAATTTAAAGATAAAGTTTTGTTATTTAAAAAGATAGACTTTAGTTTAAATGATATAAAACAAAATATTAAAATAGAATATGATATTTTAAGTGTCTTAGTTAAATATAAAGTTGATAGTACATATGTTGTGCAACAATTACTTAACCTTGATGGTGAAAAGGTTTCTTTTTTGGACTATTTATTAGAAAAGTTTTGAAAAAAAAGAATTAATGATATTATTCCTATGTGTAACTACAATGAAGTAAATGTTAGGAGTGTTATAAGATATTTAGAAAAAAAACAAGTAGACTATGTAAAAAATTTTGATCAAATATTAAGGTATGTAACAGTTTTAAAAGAGGCAAAGCCCTGAGTTTTAAAATTTTATATAATACTTGCAGAAGAAGAAAATACTCCTCTTGAAGAGTTAGTATTAAAATCAATATCGCAAGATTCTTCTACTAAGGACCAACTATTTGATGTCCTAAATGGAACAATAAACCCAGTACTTGAAAAATGAGATATAAAAACATTAGAAATGTTAAAACAAGAATATGGAAATGATATTAAATTGTTTAGTACTATAGGATTGGTAAATCATAAAACTATTTCATATCTTATTAATGATTGGGGATTCTCAGGTAAAGATTTTCTAGAAGAAAGGGAAAATGAAATTTCTTCTATTGATATAAAAACATTGGAAGAGGTAAAAAAAATTACAATACAAGAAAAGTGAGAAAAATATTTTGAAGAAAACAAACTCTTACTCTTGAATACATTATGAGAAGTAAATTACAAAAATTTAATGCTAATACAACAATATACGACTATAAAAATTGATAAAATTCTAGAATTATCAGATATACTAAGAAAAGCAGAAACAGAGAATTTGAAATTTATATTAGAATATGGCATTACAGATATACTATCTCTTAAAATCCCAGAGATGAGCTATATCTTAAAGGTTTCAAATCCAGAAAATCTTAAACTATTTACAAATTTATTATGAACTGTATTTAAATGAAATGATCTTATAGAGCAAATAAGTCACTTTTGTACAATTTGATATATAAGTAATAGTAGAATTAATAAAGATTTTACAGTTTATGACACAAGGGAAGAAAATATAAAAGAAATAAAAAGACTTTTTTTGAAAGATGTTCATAGTGTAATTAGTCAGAATTGGGAAGAATTTACAAAAACCCTTGATTATTCTCCAAAAGAACAAAGAGATTTATTTGTACAATGTATATTAAAAGATGTGGATCAAAAAAAGATGCAAGAGAGTAACTTTCCAATTACAAAAGAAAATTTTCTTGATACTATGGAAGATGACGATGTATTGTTAGAAATTCCACAGGATAAATGAATTAAAGTCATACCAAGACCACGAACAAAAAAATGGTTTCTAGAAGATCCTAAAAGAAAAGAATATATAACGAAATATACCTTGGTAACTGTTATGAAGTTTGGAACAAATGTTGCATTGTTATTGATAGAATGATCAAAAGATCCGAAAATATTCAAGAAATATTATAATAATGCCTTTGATTATATTACGAGGGACAATGAAAGAAATAGAATTTTACAACTATGAGAAATTTTTTCTTTGGTGTTGAATAAAAAAGAATATAGTTTCTTTGATGAGTTAGTAGATCATGAGTTTCCATTTTGAGCCATACTTAAAAGTTTTATAGAAAAATATAGCATTAGTGACAAAGGGAAAACCGTCATGATTTTGATGTTTGCAAGTGAGATTAATAAAAGACATGCTTGTTGATTAGACATGAATATTAAAGAATTATGTAAGAATGTGTATGAAAGAGTAAAAAAATATGAAAAAGTTTTGAGGAGATATGATAGGATTCCAGAAGAAGCGAGAACTTCTATTGGATTAGAATATGAAGTAACTGAATCTATTTGAGCAGAAAAATATACTGACAGTAAATGAAATCAAAAAACAGGAGCATATACGCAAAGAACGAATAGTAATTATAAAAAAGATATTGAAATATTGTCAGATTATAGTTGAATTGCTAAGGGATATGATGCAATCCATGAAATAGCTACGAAGCCTACGGATAATGTCTATCTTTTAATATTAGAAATGAAGCTCTTGCAAGAGCTAGATTTTATTGATTTAAATTTTGAACATGGAGACTATGAAAGAGCTTCTCGTTCTTATCATTTAACCTTGTGATGAAAGTATGGAATAAGACTTGATGAAACTGCAAATCTTATGCAAAATATTCTTATTATGGCGAATCTGTGATGAATCAATGCAGGGAAAAATGTTAAACAGATTAATAAATTTGGTAATATTAAGGATAAAGATTATGATTGTGAACCAGTTTTCTGAAATTATACCCCAACAACAGAATTTAGATCACTTGCAATAGATAAGGCAGAATCATTTGAAAGAGCATTGGTTTCTGCTTTTAATATGGGAATAGGAAAACAATTGTATGATAAATACGTAAAGGAATCTTCATCTGAATTATATGAATTGTATGATATGTCTGATATTCTTGAAATTAATGCTATGCTTAATGAATTTGATATTGATAAAAAGAATAAAGATATAATACTTGCATTTGTAAGATTAAAACTAGAAGTATATAATGCAGTTAAGGATCATAATAAGAATTTTTATAGTCAGGAAACGAGCTGATATTTAGAAGATTGAGTATATAAAGATGAATTTCTACAAAAAAGGAATAATAAGAAGATGTTTGCAGATATTGTAAAAAATGATACTAAAAAGGAAAAAATTTTAGTTTCAGAATATATCCAAGAAAAGAGTTTCATACATCCTATTAGTGTTTGATCAAGAGTAAATATAAATTTTGTAAATACCTTGACCTTTATAAATAATCTTTATCTTAAACCACCACAAGGAGATGTGAGTGCGGTTAATGCAACAGCAGTATTAGAAACTACAAGAACACAAAATGAATATCGTAGCTATGAAGAAACAGATAAAGACGCACTGAGAAAGACAATTTTTGACCATATAGATAGTGGTACTATTCCGAGAGAGTGAAGGTATTTTATCCAAGGTTCTAGTGATAGAATGATTATTAATCAAGTATCACAGGCACTTATAGATTACAATAAAACGATAGAAAGAATATTAAAAAATTAATTTTTAATTTTGATAACCTCTTGCAAAAGTATGGTAAATTATTAGACTATGTTTTATAGGAATAACATGATGTTATTGAAAGTTTTTTATATTACTATACTGTGTTATTATGGATTTGATAAAAAGAAGTGTTATTTTTTTATTTTCAGCTGGTATTTTGGTATATCTTGGTTTTTTGTTTAGTCAAGAAACAGTAATTATTAGTCAAGGACTTGATTCATACTGGAATATAACAATGTACGGTATATATGCTCTTATTTGTATGTATATTATGCTTTTTTATGCTCTTGTTCCAAGACATATCAAAAAGGGAAAGATTATTTTGGTAATTATGGGGTTAGTTTTTTTGATTACTGGAAATCAAGTATTAACGAATAATATTGAGACGCATCTGTATGTAGGAGATATTATTACCGTTTTAGGAGTCATCTTAACACTTGTTGGAGCAACAAATTTAATGGTATTAAAAAAGGTGAAACAACAAAAAGAAGAAGCTGAAGTTGAAGTCATTGAGGTATAATATTATTTTTGAAAATATACAATAGTATGCAATTATCGTCGTTATATCCTGATTTTAATAGACTGGAACAGTATATTAGTAATTTGGGGATTTCAGAAACAATAAAAAATAAAGATTTGTGTATCACCGCTTTTGTGCATAAGTCTTTTTCTGCTGATTATAATAATACCCTTCCTCATAATGAAAGACTGGAATTTTTAGGTGATGCGATTCTGGGGTGAGTGGTGGCTAAGCAGTTATATTTAGATTATCCTGAATGGGCTGAGTCAAAAATGAGTTTATATAAGATCGCTCTTGTGAGAGAAGATATTTTAGCAACTGTTGCCAGAGAAATACATTTAGGTGAGCAACTTTTTGTTAGTAAAGGAGAGGAAAAAAATAATGGAAGAGATAAAAATTCTATTCTTTCTGATGCTGTAGAGTCTCTGATAGGATACCTTTTCCTTGATATGGGGGCTAATGTAGCTGAAGGTTTTATTCTTCGTTATATTTATTCTCATATTGATGGTATAAGACCTTGATCAACCAAAAGTTATAAAACTAAGATTCAGGAGTTGATCCAGAAACAATACAAAATTATTCCAGAATATAAAGAAACCCTCCATAGTCAAGAAAAACACCTTCATAATAATAATCAGGTTTATAAGTCTGAGATTTATGTTTTTGATGAAAAGAAAGCAGAAGGTTTTTGAACAAGTAAAAAGAAAGCTCAAGAATCTGCTGCAGAAAATTTATATAAACAGATGAAGAAAGAGTGTGATTAGTTTTTCTTTTTTTGTTGATTTTTAACGGTTATTATTTTCTTCTTGAAAATACATCCGTTTTCCCTATAAAGAATTTGCAAAAATATCGTGAGTGAATGTCAGAGAGTAGGCTCGTAGCATTCCAGCAACCATCTTTAGTATGAAGAAAGGTGCTAAATCCTACCCAATCTTGTTTATTATTCTCGTGATAATGAGCGAGTTATGGGAAAGATGTTTATGAAATCATAGTCAAAGTATGAAGACCATAAATAGCACTTTCCCTAT
>PDWI01009965.1_pt1 | contig 10756 bp, 8 predicted proteins | sample 1430891 | NCBI WGS metagenome assembly PDWI01 (sample SAMN01162508, study PRJNA174530) | Oral metagenome, whole genome shotgun sequencing project. | biome: Marine environment; feature: Marine mammal; material: Swab sample of the gingival sulcus; isolation source: swab sample of gingival sulcus... | reverse complement strand
GCAGCTGGGCTATCTGACTCCGCCGGTGGGAATGAACCTGTTTCTGGCCAGTTACACTTTCGGAGAGCCTGTCGGCCGTATTTACCGTCAGGTGTGGCCTTTCCTTCTGGTTCTGCTGGTAGCCGTACTGCTTATTACCTACGTTCCCTGGTTTTCCCTGGTTCTGCTGGGGTAAGGCTGCCGCAGGGAATAAGGGCTGTTTTTACTACAGCCTGTTACTTTGCGGTGAAGCTGTCCATTATAATCTCCAGGTGAGTTCTGCTGTTTGCCTTTTCAATAGCTTCCTTTACCAGAAGAACGTGATCGGTAATTATTCCGTCAACGCTGGAAGTAACAAAGCGTTCAATAGATTCCGGGGTGTTGACTGTCCAGACAACAGCTTTTTTGCCGGCATTATGGATTTCTCTTATTTTATCAGGAGAGGCTTCACGTTCCTCCATGATAAGGTAGTTGCCTTTCAGATCTTTTAACTTGCCCATGGAAAAGAAGTAGAGGAATCCGGTTTTTATCTGCGGGTGCTTTTCATGGGTGTATTCTATTATTTTGTAATCGAGCGACAGAATAACGCATTCATCCAGCATGTTTTTCTCTTCAATTATTCTGACCACATCATCTACCATTTTTTCATCCGCGCTTTTGCCTTTCAGTTCAACAAAAACGCCGATTTTTCCCCTGGCGGCGTCCAGAATTTCTTCGAAAGAGGGAACGGGCTGAGGCGGCAGTTCCGGCTGGAATTCGTTTTTTACGCGGAGCTGTTTTATTTCTTCCAGAGTCATTTCCATAGGAGTTTTGTTTATGCCGGCCACTCTGGCAAAAGAGGCATCGTGATTAATAATATACTGGCCGTCTTTGGTTCTCTGAACATCAATTTCTGTCCAGCCGGCATTTTCTTCTGCTGCGGTTTCTATGCCTTTTATGGTGTTTTCAGCGCCCAGGTCTCCGCCGCCTCTATGGGCAATAATTTCAATATTGACTTTTGTATGAAATATTTCATTAAAATTTGTTTCCAGAGTTGAGGCTAAGAGAAAATTGGCCGTTACAACAATTATAATCAGTCCGGCTATTTCTGCTTTTGTTCTTAATTTTATTCTGCCGGCCAGTTCCCCTTCTTTCAGTTTTTGAGCTGTTTTTACAAGATTTGTTTCAACAGTGCGGCCTTCCTCTTTGTTGTAGGTGTAGTACAGTTTGGTAAGAATGGATATGGCTATGGGAATCATCAGGAATACAAAGAAAGCAATCACTTCCAGAACAGAGAGCATAAGAACAATAATGGAAACATTGTCATTCTTGATAAAACCGCTTAAGGCCAAATCAACCAGGAAGACGAAGGCAAGAACAGCAAGTGTTACAAGAGCACAGAGAAGGATAATTTTGATGAGTTTTAGAAAATAATCAACAATAAAGCGCTTCCAGTACTTCTTCATCAGCAGTCTTGATTGTTTGAAACCTTCGGCTGTTCCAGTATTGCCCAGGAGTATGAAATGTATGGAAAAAATGTAGATAACACTGATAACAAACAAGGCGGCCAGAGCCCGTCCGTATCCTGTGGTGTAGAGCGTGTTGTTAAAAATAACAGATGTTATAAAGTTCGGTATTTTGAAATTTTTGAGAGGGCCAATGCTGATACCTATTTGGAGTAAGGGTAGAACCAGTGCTGTGTAGATTACCAGTAAAATCCCAAGCGGCGAAAAAAAGAGCTTTACGGATTTCAGGGCCGCCGCTAAAACGTTCTTCATCTTTATGTTGAGCCTGCCTTCCTGAACAAGGGCGCTGATAATTATAAACGTATTAATATCAATGGCTAAAATGATAATCAAAAGAAGAATACCCAGGAGAATAACGGGTATTCCATACAGGCTGAACAAGAAACCGGTGTAGTCTCCGCTTGATATATTCGTTCTTCCGCTCATTTTGATAAACAGAGATACCACCCAGCTGAAGCCGGGTAAAATTATAATGCCCTCTATGGCCTTGATAATTATTTGATATTTGGTATAGAGCCACAGGAGTTTTCCGTTGAGAGCCCATTTGTTAACGTTTTTATTCATATTAGCAGAGTATAGAGGATGTTTTTCAGTTTTGCCATTGAAAGGTGCCGGAGATTCTCCCCGGAATCTGCACACAAAAGTCGGTAGAATCAGATGGAAGGCTCCAATTACATCAGGAAGGAAGAGGTTTGAAAAGAAGCTGGGGAGGTGAAGTAAAGTGTAAGCATCGAAGCCATATTGTGGGCTTCGGCTTCGCTGCCTTGAAAAGAAGTAGCGGTTTTCAAACAGTTATTTAGAAAATAAAGAAAACCGTTTACGCTAAATCTATATAAAAACGTGCACGTATATCTTCTTCATACCACATAGGGAAATTTGTACCCCAGATATTATTGTAAATATTAAAGTATATTCCACCGGCCGGATCTTCAAACTTATCGTCAAATTGCAGCATTTTTGCTTTTCCTAAAGCGGCTAAAGCGGTGTCTAATGGTGTTATACGGCAAACCATATCTGCTGCTTCATAGAGGGCATATTCAATAGCATGGTAAGAACGGTTTCCCCCTTTTATAACGTCTAAAGGATTAATGAGAGTTCCCATCTTTGAAAAACGCCACCGGGCAGGCGTTGCTGTTTGCAAAGAAAAACCAACCCACAGTGATTCCGGCAAACGATTTGCCTCTTTTTCAAAAAGATCAACACAAACCTGCAGTTGCGAAGTCTTTTTCGATGCCCTGTAACGGATAATTATTTTTTTGGGAGCTCCACGCGGGTCCAAAGAAGAAGCCTGTAAAACAGCGGTAGCTTCATCGTAGTCATTACCTTTATACAGACTTGCAAAAGAAAGCAATGGGCTGTAATCAGCGGAAACAGGAGAGGGTTTGGCATATTGGATGCCTGGTTTACCAAAGTCTGAACTAACCCAGCTTGCATTAATATGCATATCCCGGTTGTATTCATGAAAATATTTCACGTAGTCATCATGAGAGTAGCTGTGATATGTATACAGCCCGAGGCCATTATCTGCGAATTCTTTTCCAGCTTTATTTTTTAAAGATATTAAGGCCCCTGTTCTTCCTATAACAGCGGTAAAACTACCCAGAGTAAAATTCTGTCCCGGTAAAATTTCTTCACTTTTTTTTATGCCTTTATCGGGGCTTAACTGGATAAACGACTGCTCAGTTTCTTTTTGCAGAGAGATTGGCAAATTCTGTAAAGCCGTATGAATATATTCCCGTTGCTCTTTATGCGAAGATTCAAACAAAGAATAGGAAAATCTTTTTTGTAGATCAGGTCTGTCCGGGTAGAGTTCTTTTAATTCTTTTTCTGCATGGCTGTGCAAAAAATGAAATTCAGGAGGAATATGTGATACATCAACTTTGTCTTTTTTTCTCGCCTTTTGGAAATCATCAATAGACCAGTTTACGTAATCTCCCAAGTACTTTTTTAAGTCCATACCCCAAGTATGTTCGGGAATCATAATAAGGGAATCATGGAAATCTCTGTAATAATTTGATTCAGGCAGGAGTTTTTTTTCATTAACCCATTTATTACGTAAACGCAGTAGTTCTTTAAACCATGCAACTTTCTTTGGATCCGTTGCAACACCGTGAATCCATGTATCACCAATCTCTTCTTTTACTACCGGGAGCGTATCTTTGATTTTTTTCAGATTTGGTATGAAATTATCAAAAGTTGAAGCACAGATTTCTGCGCCTGGGAACTGTTCTTTTAAATCGGCAAAAGACTTTTGAATAGAAGCAACACTGGGAGGGCCGTGATTATCAGCACTGTTTATAACCACAAGAGCTTCATCAAGATCAGGATGCACAAATGTTTCACCGTAGCTTTTATCATATTGTACAATTACTTCGCTGCCGCTGGAGGAGCACCAGCGAAATATCCGCGGAACTTCCGGTAAATGGGAGCCATCATTTACGCCTATGTGAAGATACATAATATTGCGTTCAGCTAATAAAGGCAGTATGCCAATTGTATGACCGGGTACGTCAGTCATTTTTGCAGTAATAGTTTTTTTATTGAATTCATTATCCAGAAAGGCTGAATAGGAAAGACCATAACGACATAATTCAGCATCCATTAGTTCTGTATGGCTGGTAAAAGGCAGGGCATGCCATACAATATCACCAGCCTCAATAGCGTTGCAGAGTAAATCACGCCGTTGCGAATCTGCGTTTTTGAAATATGTATAAATAAGCCATGAACCGGTAGTCCATACAAGACGCTCTTTTCCCTTGAGTTCACGCAACGCCCTTGCGGTTTCCATTGCTCTGGGGAGAAAAATATTAATATAATTTTTGGTTATTGTAGAAGCCAAGTCTGTAAAACCAATATCAAGATGTGTTTTAAAAACAACATGAATGAGTTTAATTTGTTTATTCATATGCTAGTTATTGGAGATAAAGCTTTATTTGTCAATAGTCTAAATAAAGCACGCATTTAGACTTTAAAAGCTATACCAAGCCATAATTTTTTACAGTTGCCAAGACAGTTGAATATACTTAAAATGAGCAATAATGGACTATAAGCTAATTAAGGCTTCACATTGTTTATCTGAAACACCAGTTTCTATTCAGATTGATGGATATGTCATAGATGTATTTTGGTTTCGTGCAATGATAAAAAACGGGAAGTGGCTTATTGGCCGTCATGCCCATTCAACATATGAGTTTCATTTCTGCTACAAAGGAGAATGTGGTGTTGAAACTGATGAAAATTCTTTTTCAATAGGGGAAGGTCAATTTTATTTAAGCGGTCCCGGAGTCTATCATAAACAGTTTTCGAAAAATGCGGATGAATTTATTGAATTTAGTTTAAACTGCAATATTCGTAAAATATCAGAACCCAAAACCCAAGTAGGCCGTGATGTGGAAAAAGCGGTTGCCCTTTTTGGAGCAATTCCTTGTATTCCGGCTGCTGATCATTTTGGGCTTATCCGGCTTTTTCAGGAAGCGTTAAAAGAAGCGGAACTGCAGCAAACCGCCTATACCTGGCAGATCCAGGCTAAAGTAGCTGAAATACTGATTGCCGCGGTACGCGCCATTGAACAGGATCACAAGCACATTACCGTAAAAGATTCATCTTTGAATAAACCGAATTACCGCATCGCGAAAATTGAAAAATATGTGCGGACAAATATAACAAAGGATATCCGTCCTAAAGATATTGCCTCTTACATGAATTTAAGTGAAAAACAAATATCCAGAATAGTATATGCATACAAAGGGTTTTCTACAAAAAAATTTATAACACGGACAAAACTCCAAAAGGCTAAAGAACTCCTGATTTCAAGTGATATACCCATAAAAGAAATAGCAAAAATTTTAGGATTTTCTGATGAATGTTATTTTAGTACTGTATTTAAAACACATGAGGGAATTCCACCAGGAGTTTTCAGAACAAGCATGACTATCAATGAATGAAATTATTTTTCATGTAAAAATGTCTGAAAAATACAAGATAATTAATTAGATACACGTCTCACTATGGGGTGTTTTGTGTTAATTTATTTATGTATAAATAAATATTTAAATTCGCGTCAGGATGGTTGTGTTTTAAAAAACAGACGTACCGGGGATCCGATTTTCACTAAAACATGTCTAAAATGTTTATTTTCAAATACAAAAAATCAGCAGATAATATTTACAGTTAAAACAGTCAGGAGTTAATGTGAAAACAAACAAGCCGGCGTTGCCGGCACAACTGTGGAAATTCAGATTTCTCTATCTGATGTTTTTCCCGGTTTTTGTTTATTTTACATTATTCTCATATTATCCATTCCTTAAAGGTATTCTTATGAGCTTTCAGGAAGATAAGCTCATGGGTAAAAGAGCCTTTGTTGGTTTTAAAAATTACGCATATGTATTTGCAGATCCAGATTATATACAAGCGGTTATCAATTCTTTAATTATCGGGATCGCTGATTTCATTCTATACTTTATCCTGTCCATTTTGCTAGCACTGTGTATAAATGAGGTGCGTTCAGGATTTTTTCGAAAAGGCCTGCGTACAATCACATATTTACCCTATTTGTTTTCATGGTCGGTCATTGGGGGAATCTGGGCGCTTGTATTTAACAATCAGGGTCTTGTGAATATTATACGTGAAGCGTTCGGGGCTGCTCCTTTGTATTTTTTAGCAGAGCGCCAGTATGCGCGTATGCTTATAATCGGCATGGGTGTATGGCGTTCGATAGGGTATTATGCCATGTTATATGCAGTGGCAATCTTTGCCATAGATCCGCAGCTCTATGAAGCAGCGCGAATTGATGGTGCTGGAAGGTTTACTCAAATTACCAAAATTATTCTGCCTTCCCTCAGAGGCACAATGAAAGTAGTTTTGGTTATTTTAAGTATCAGTGTATTAACTCATTTTGATGAAATTTACGTAATGCAGAATTCGGGCAACCGGTATAATATCAGAACCTTATTAATATATGTCTATGAAGTTGGTATTGGTAATTTTAAATTAGGTACAGCAACGGCTGGAGCTACCCTGGTTATGACAGGTACTTTGATTCTTTCACTTATTACCAGACGCATAAGTAAATATGATAAACCAACCGGAGGGTTGCGGTGAAAGAACCAAAATTCAGACACCCAGACAGACTCCCCGCAATATTTCAATTGCTTATTTTAGTTTTATTGGTTTTTATATCAATCTCAATGATTATGCCAATGATAAACGTTTTGTCGGTATCTTTTTCGGAAGCAACACAATCCAATTACCCTGGTCTTATAATGTTACCCCGGGGGTTTACTTTTGAAGGATATGATTTTATTTGGAATAGAATAAACCTCTGGCGGCCATTTCTTATTACATTATATGTTGCTGTTACGGGAACTATTCTGCATGTCTTTCTTTCTTCAATGGCGGGATATGTCCTGATACATAAAAACCTGCCGTTCCGCCACATTATGACAACATTTATTATGCTCACCATGACGGTTCCCAATGAGCTTACTTTGGTTTCTCTTTATGCGGTTAATAAACAGCTTCATTTAATAAATACACTTAAAGCTCTTATTATAAACGGTGCTGCTTCCGGGTTCAGTGTATTACTTATGAGGAATTATTTTTCTACTGTTCCGAAATCTTTATTGGAAGCATCAAAGCTTGATGGTGCATCGGAATTCCTGACTTTTGTCAAAGTATACTTACCGCTTTCAATCTCCGGAGTTATAACTATTGGAACGCTTGAGTTCATACGGCGATGGAACAATATAACGATTACGGTTTCGCTTATTTCCAAAAGAAGTTTGTGGACTATGCCGGTACATTTACGTGAAATCCTTTTTGAACAGGATAGTACATCAGGAGCTGAGTTTATTTTTGCCAATGCTCAGATGGCGGCAGTCGTTCTGACAGCCGCTCCGCTCATATTGCTATACTTTTTCACTCAGAATTTTTTTATAAGCGGAGTAACACTGGGATCTGTAAAAGAGTAATATAAAATTAATAATACATTCCCATGGGGGGAATGAAAATATAAAGAGAAGGAGAAAAAAATGGCAAAACGGTTTATGTTGATTACAGGTCTTTTGATTCTTCTGAGTGCTATGGTTTTTGCCGGCGGAAACGGTGAAAAAAGCTCTGAGGGAAACATGAAAGAAGTACGGATCCTTTCAGCTGTAACAGGCGGCAAGGATGATGCAGAGAATGAAATGTTTGCTGAAGCTTTGGGAAAAGCAGTTGGTTATAACATTAAGCTTGAAAAGCTTTCTTCAAATTATGACAGTTCACTCATGCAAAAATTGGGAGCAGGAGAAAGCTACGATCTTATTTATTTTAATCAATTCCTTATGTACACTTTTGCACAGCAGGGAGTACTTCAGGACTTAACCGATGAAATTGCAAAGTCTGCTGTCCTTAAAGAAAATTATCCTGCAGGAGAATTGGAAAAAATTGCTTTTAACGGGAAGTATTATGCGGGATTTAACAAGCTTGAAGTATATCCCTTACCAAACGTAAATAAAGCAATAACGGACAAGGTTGGCATTGACCTTTCAAGTTTGTCTACCCTTGATGACTATTATAATATGCTTAAAAAAGTGAAGAACTATATGGAAACAAAGGGCGGCAAAAAGAATTATTATCCTTTCTTTGCTTATATGAATGATATTTGGGATTTGCAGCCCTGGTTCTCAGCTGTTGGTGCTCGACGCGGTGTTTTTGTTGATGACAATGGAAAAAAATACTCACCTTATGTGGAAGATGCTGCAATACCGGTATGGGAATGGCTGGCAAAACTGTATAAAGAAGGTTTGCTTGATCCTGATTCTTTTACAGCGTCAACCGGCGATATGAGGAATAAAATGTGGCAGTCTCAGGACATAGTACTCGATTCAGATTGGGCAGCATGGACAGGCTTGTACAATAACAACGCGAAAACAGCCGGCACTTACCCTGAAACAGTAAACGTGGTGGCTCTTCCCGGCGTGAAAGGCCCTTCCGGAAAATATTTACTGGAGCAGGGCGGTGCTTCTTTATGGGGCATCCCTCAGAATGCAACGAATCCTGAAGGAGCGTTTAAGGTTATAGAATATTTTGCAACCAAAGAAGGCGGACTTTTGTTGTCAGCAGGAATAGAAGGCGTTGATTATACAAAAGAAAACGGGAAGATTGTATTTACAGAGACAGGAGTTAAACACGCTAAAGACCATGGAGCACCCTTCCCCATTTCGTCTCAGTTCGATATGTCAATACTGGGAGAGATGAACCCCGGTGTGAAAGAAGCCGTTGCATTGAGTAAAAGCAGTGAGGTTGAAGTAGCTCCAATGGGATACGCCAACGGTGAATTAGACGTACGACAATACTATAATATCATGTCAAAATGGATGAGTGATTGTGTTATGGGTAAACTGGATGCTGCAGCAGCGGTAAAAGGTGCGAAAGACGAACTTCAGAGCAAAAATTTGATAGACTGATTTTCTAATTTCAATTTTGTTCGTGCCATTACGGCAAAGGAGAAATCTTTTGCCGTAATTATTATAAGAGACTTCAAATATGAATGAATATTATTTTGATCTGAACTTTACAGTAAATCAACAAACAAGCTATGTAAAGCACTCTTTTGCGGTACCGGAAAATACCGGCTGTATTGAATTAGGGTATGAATATCTCAGATTCAGACGGGAAAATGAAAAGAACGGCACAAAGATAGATGAAGAAAACATTATAGATTTAGGGCTATACGGTCCTTCTGGAGATTTATGGGGGTGGTCAGGTTCAGATAAAAAAACAATCAGTATTTCTGAAGTATCTTCAACGGCTGGTTACCGCTGTGGGCAGATTCTTTCAGGTAGCTGGACCGCTGTTTTTGGTTTATATAAAATAAAACATAATGTTACTGTCTCGCTGCGAATACGCTGTTATCCAAAACAAAAGCAATTGTTAAAAGGCGACTTACACATGCATACAGTTAACAGTGATGGAGCGTATACTACAGCGGAAGTTATTAGTTATTGTAAAAAAGCAGGTCTCGACTTTATGGCGCTTACAGATCATAACAGCACAGTTCAAAATACACAGGCTGCTTCTGCAGAAGGAATTACTGTTATTCCGGGTATGGAATATACGAATTATCGTGGTCATGCTAATTTCTATTTTAATGACTATAGTCTGCAAAATTTTGGATTTACTCTGCTTTCCAATAATTTTGACGAAATGAAAAAAACCTTTTTGGATGCAAAACAAACAGACACTCTTATTTCTTTAAATCATCCTGAATGTGATAGTTGTCCATGGGTATTCGGCTATGATAATTTCCCTTTCGATATGATTGAAGTCTGGAATGGTCCTATGAAAGATTCGGAAATAAGAGCCATAAATCGCTGGCAGCAATGGCTTTGTGAAGGGAAAAGAATTGCAGCGGTTGGAGGCTCCGATACTCATCGTCATGAATTAGCCAGAACATTTGGAAGTCCTGCAACATTTGTATATGCCAAGGGGAATTCGATTAAAGATATAAAGCGTGCTTTGGTACAAGGTAATTCTTTTATCAGCATCTCACCCCAGGGACCGATAATGAACATCACTATAAAAGGAAAGGAACTTGGTGATACTGTTATATGGGAAAAGGGTTTGAGTGGTGTTTTAAGGATTGAAGGTGTTAGGGAAGGTGATAAAATAAAACTTATAAACGGTAATAATGAATCTGTAGAATTTGAAGCTGCACTTAATGGTATATATACTAATAGATTTGCTGTAGAAAACGTTTTATTTTATCGCATAGAACTTTACCGGGAATTATTGGGAAAAAGTATGCTCATCAGCTTGAGTAATCCTGTATACATAGAATGAAATACAGCCGGAAAAGATGATTAAGACTTAGATTCCCGCTCAAAAGCGGGAACGGTCTGTGGCGGCTGTTCCGACTGAGAACTGATACCGGCAGTCGGCCGGTTTACCCTTTAATGCCTATTGTGGCAGAATCTTCCGCAACAGAATTTATGGAATTGAGTTATTCAATAGTACGTCTTTAGCTGCGTAGTCCTTTTGCCATTGAAAGGTGCCGGAGGGGATTTTATGTATCAGGTCGGCTCCAGGTTTTACTTTCTGCATGGCTTATTCTCCAATTACTAAAGATAGTACAATAAATTATGGGTAAACGATATGGACGGGAGGGCTTCTGTAAAATTAAAGTGGCCTTTAGGGAGGAAACCTGTGTTCAGCCGAAAGAGAGACAAGATCGATGCCTATCTGTTCCTGCTGCCCAGCTTCCTGGGTTTACTGCTTTTCAAATGGTATCC
>PDWI01009964.1_pt1 | contig 10757 bp, 9 predicted proteins | sample 1430891 | NCBI WGS metagenome assembly PDWI01 (sample SAMN01162508, study PRJNA174530) | Oral metagenome, whole genome shotgun sequencing project. | biome: Marine environment; feature: Marine mammal; material: Swab sample of the gingival sulcus; isolation source: swab sample of gingival sulcus... | reverse complement strand
AAGTAAGGTTGGAATATAAGTTGTAGAGCCGTATACGAGACCCGTACGTACGGTTCAATGAGAGGGAAATAATCTTTGCGATTATTTCTCTACTCTATTATGGTCTGTGTTAGAATTATTTCTCCGTATGAACGATTTCATATCCTTTATTGATAAGAGATTTTGTGAGTGCATCATCGGCAGGTTTTTCTAGTCCTATCATTAGATAACTATGTTTATCAGTATCGTTAAAATTACTAAAATGGGTGATATTATAATCATGTTCACTGATAATGGCGGATACTTCAGCAGCTACTCCCACTTCATTTTTAGCATAGATGGCAATCCTAGAACTAGAATTATCATTGATACTGAGTAGCTCGCCAAATGATTTAATAAGATCAAAACGAGTGATAAGACCTACTACATTATTATCTTTATTAGTTACTGGAACCATATTGACATCATGGTCGTCGCTTTTTAACATTTCCGATATTGCCGATGAAATAAGATCGTCTTCATTACAAGATATTATATTTGTTTGCATAATATCCTTTACTTTTGTTTTTTGGAATATATGATTCAATTCGTAGATGCTAAGGGATGTCGCTTTGGAAGGAGCAAATTCATTTAGTATTTTTTCTGTTAAAGCACCTACTAAAACGCCATTATCTACAACTGGAAGCTGCCTAACCCCTTTTTTGTGAATAATTTCAAAGGCGGTGGATAATGAGGCATCTGAAGAAACAGAAACTACATCGGTGTTCATAACATTTTTAATAAACATATGACCTCCTATTAATGATAATTCTCTTAATATTAGCAATATAATATTAGCATATTTCACGAGAGATGATATGTATATTTAACTTAATGTAATAAAAATGTAGGGAATATTGGATATCTCTTAAGAATTTATATATAATAGAATAAATGGTATCAATAAAGTATGGAATAACAGAATGGCGTGGTGTTAACTGTGAGTGTGTTAAGGATTAATGCATATGCAAAACTGAATTTAATATTAGATGTACTCAGAAAACGTGAGGATGGATATCATGATGTAAGAATGATTATGCAGCAGATTGATTTACATGATGTTATCTATTTAAAAAAAATACCGTCGGGTATCGTCTTAAAATCTGATAATGTAGATATGCCGATGGATGATAGCAATTTGGCATATATTGCGGCACAACAGTTTTTTGAGAAATCTAACATTTCTAATAAAAGCGAGATGTCTGGCGTAGAGATCGTTATTAAAAAAAACATTCCTATGGAAGCGGGACTAGGTGGTGGAAGTGCTGATGTGGCTGCGGTGTTAAAAGGACTGAATTATTTATTTGCATTGGTGGGTAGTCCGTGCTCAGACGATAAAGATGAAGTTATAGAATATGATGGATTATCAAATGAACAAAAGACCATAAATAAATGTTTATCCGATGAAAAACTGTATGAAATCGGAAAAAAAATAGGTGCTGATGTGCCGTTTTGCATCATGGGGAAAACTGCATTATCGGAGGGGATTGGTGAAATTTTGACTCCAATAAAATGTAATGTTCCATTATATTATCTGCTAGTAAAGCCTAATTTTGGTATATCCACTAAATTAGCATATCAAAATATTGATGTGAATAATATAGAACATAGACCTCGTACGGATGAAATGATTCAAAAGATAAGTCGTGGAGATATAAAAAATGTAGCTGTATTGCTTCGAAATGTTATGGAAGATGGCATCGTGAAAAGTTATCCTAAGATTATGTTTATAAAAAATAAATTAATGAAATACAATGCATTAGGTAGTCTGATGAGTGGAAGCGGATCAACTGTTTTTGGTGTATTTGATACAAAAGAAGATATGGACGATGCTTATCAAAAGATGATATTAGATGATGTTTTTTTATCCAATGAGTTTCAACTCATCCGAGCGATGACAAAACTGTACGAGTAGTTTATGTATAAATAAATGATGAGGATATGTATAGGAGGGGTGTTTTGGATAAGGGAAAGAAAGTTTGGCTGTCTATAAATTCTAAAATTTACTATGAAGATGATGACCCCCAAGAATATATTTTAAAGACAGAAGGTAATATGTTCTATAAAGATGAGTATATCTATATTATGTATGAAGAAAGCGAATTATCGGGAATGAAAGGAGATAAAACACTCTTAAAAATCGGGAGACAATATTTTTCTATGCGAAGATATGGTAGGTATACATCGGAGTTAGTGTTTACGCCTAAGATTGAAACATCAACTTTTTATAATACTCCTCAGGGTAAGATGTCGATGTATTGTCATACGGATGAATTAGATGTAGTATTAGAACCATTATGTGTTAAAATACAGTATGATTTGATGATTGGCGGTTTTACCAAGAGTAAAAATGTACTAAAAATAGAACTTATCGGTGGATAATCTCGAATAATATTTAAATATTACAAACCTTTCATATTGTGGGGGTTGTCAAGAAGCATATTAAAATATAAAATATAATAGGTAGGGGTATTTTATAGCTCAATACAGGAAACCGTTTTCTTTTCGCTGGCTACTATCTAGTTACTATTTTGATTAAATGCACCAATAGCGAAAATATAAAATACGGAGAGACGTTAAATTTATATGATTATTGCACTATATGTGAATATAGATTGTGATAAGAGGGTACTAATCAGATATGATGGTTAAAGTATATGCTGATTAGAAATGAAAACACGCATAGGAGGGTAATATGAAAAAAGGTTGTAAGTTTGGAACGCATAGGGTGATTGAACCAAAGGGTTCATTGCCACAACCAGCTCAAAAGATCGACAACACAATGGAAATCTATGATAATGAGATTTTAATTGATGTTAAAACTCTTAATATTGACTCAGCTAGTTTTACTCAAATTAAAGAGCAAGCTGGTGGCGATGTGGCAAAAATTGAAGAAATAATGAAAAACATAGTTGAAACACGTGGTAAGCATCATAATCCTGTAACTGGCTCTGGTGGAATGCTTATCGGTACTATTAAAGAGATTGGACCTGCACTTGAAGGGAAAACTGATCTAAAAGTTGGGGATAAAATTGCAACTCTTGTATCATTATCTCTTACTCCACTACGTATTGACAAAATTGTTGAAATTCGTAAGGACATTGATCAAGTGGATATCGAAGGACAGGCTATTTTATTTGAATCAGGAATCTATGCTAAACTTCCAGAGGATATTCCACAAAACTTAGCTTTATCAGTACTTGACGTTGCTGGTGCACCCGCACAGACTTTAAAGCTAGTTAAAGAAGGCGATACTGTTTTAGTAATCGGTGGCGCTGGTAAATCTGGTATGCTTTGCCTATATGAAGCGAAAAAGCTTGCTGGACCAAATGGTAAAGTTATTTGCTTATCTCATACCGAGCAAGGAAAAGATCGTATTTTAAATGCTGGTCTTGCTGATGAATTTGTTATCGCAGATGCTACGAATGCAGTACAAGTTTTAGAAGAAATGCGTAAGGCAACAAATGATGAAATGGCAGATGTTACAATTAACTGTGTAAATATTCCACATACAGAGATGTCATCTATCTTAGCAACAAAAGATACTGGTTTAATTTACTTCTTCTCAATGGCTACAAGTTTTACTGCTGCAGCTCTTGGTGCTGAAGGTGTTGGTATGGATACTAGAATGTTAATTGGTAATGGTTATGCAAAAGGTCATGCACAAGTTGCTCTTGATATTATGCGTGAAAGCAAGGAACTAAGAGAAATCTATACTGAATTGTATGCTTAATTTTGTTAATTGATTAAGACTTGTACATATACAAAATTTTGTATATGTACAAGTTCTATGTGTTGTGCTAGACAAGTTTAAAGAATAAGGGGGAAATATGTCAGAAACTACGAATATTTTAAAACAAAACGTCTGTACTGATGAGGGTCCTACAGAGGCTGAACTAGGAATTCCACATGCTGAACGACGTCGTCGTCATTGGACAGAAGTTGAAATGTGGAAAGATGTTACCGAAGAACAATGGAACGATTGGCAGTGGCAAGTGCGTAATAGAATTACAAATCTTGAGACATTAAAACAAGTTGCTAACCTTACTCCAGATGAGGAGCATGGTGTTGAAAAGTCTCTTGAAATTTTAAGAATGGGTATTACACCTTATTATGCACTACTAATGGATAGATATGACCCAACTTGTCCTGTGCGTATGCAAGCGATTCCTGTTATTAATGAAACTTTCAAGAGTGAAAATGATATGGAAGATCCACTTCATGAAGATGGTGATTCTCCAGTTCCAGGACTTACTCATAGATATCCAGATCGTGTATTATTCCTAATTACTGATATGTGTTCTATGTATTGCCGTCATTGTACTCGTCGTCGTTTTGCGGGTGCACAAGATCAAGCTGTATCATTAAAGCGTATTGATAAATGTATTGAATATATTAGAAATACTCCACAGGTTCGTGACGTATTACTTTCTGGTGGAGATGCACTGTTAGTATCTGATGACCGTCTAGAGTACATTATTTCTAAATTAAGAGAAATCGATCACGTTGATGTAGTTCGTATTGGTTCTAGAACACCTGTTGTTCTTCCTCAACGTATTACACCACAACTTTGTGACATGCTTAAAAAGTATCATCCAATTTGGTTGAATACTCACTTTAACCATTCTAAAGAAGTTACACCAGAAACTATTAAAGCTTGTGAAATGCTTGCAGATGCTGGTATTCCTCTTGGAAACCAAACAGTGCTACTTCGTGGGATAAATGACTGTACACATATTATGCGTCACTTAGTTCATGACTTAGTTAAAATGCGTGTTCGTCCTTACTATATTTATCAATGTGACCTATCAATGGGTATTGAGCATTTTAGAACCCCAGTTTCTAAAGGTATTGAAATCATTGAGGGATTAAGAGGTCATACTTCTGGTTATTGTATTCCAACATTTGTTGTTGACGCACCAGGTGGTGGTGGTAAAACTCCAGTTATGCCACAATATCTTATTTCTCAATCTCCTAAGAGAATTGTGCTTAGAAACTTTGAGGGTGTTATTACAACATATGCTGAACCAGATCCATATAAAGATGAATGCCATTGTCCAGATTGTGAAGAAAAACGTCATAAAATTACTGGTGTTGGTGGTTTATTACAAGGTAATCAACTTAATCTTGAACTTAAAAATCTTGATAGAGCTATGCGTACTGAGCATATTCACGATCACGAATAATAAGCATATTAACAGAATACAATATTCCAAGCCCGTTTTTCGGGCTTGGAATACTTATCAAAAAGATTAGAGGAAATTGCTATGCTTCTCGATTTAATTAAAGATAAATATAAAATAGTGTCCGTAGTAGGAATGTCTAAAAATGCAGGTAAAACAGTTGCTTTAAATGAACTGATAACCGAATGTGATAAAGAGGGTGTGACACTCGGACTGACGTCTATAGGTAGAGATGGTGAGAGTGAGGATGTTGTCACTTGGACGCATAAGCCTACTATTTATGTAGAACGTGGAACACTTATTGCCACTGCTGAAGGTCTTTATGAACTTTCTCAAGCACGCCTTGAAATACTCGAGATTACAGAATTTAAAACTTCTATGGGTGCTATTATGATAGCTAAGGCTATGTCATCTGGAAATATTCAGTTGGCAGGTCCTTGTAGTAATGTAGACATTCGAAATGTTTCTGAGAGAATGTTGCAGTATGGGGCTGATTTAGTGATTGTCGATGGTGCATTAGATCGAATAAGCAGTGCATCTCCTGCGATAAGCGATGCCGCTATTTTATCCACAGGAGCAGTATTAAGTCGTAATATAGATAAAGTTATAGAGCAGAGTGTTCATCAAGTTCGGTTATTTTCTCTTCCGATAATCGAAAATAAGGAAGTAGAGAATATAGCTAGACATATGGCATCTGGTCGTGATATTGCTGTTGTGAATGAGACGGATAGTGGTTATGAAACGCAAATCTTAGAAATTCGAACGGCACTTGGTGCTGGTAATAAAATCGCAGATTTAGTTAATAAAAATACTAGATATGTATTAGTGTCAGGTTCGCTTGTTGAAAAAACGCTGATGGATATTGCACAGCGTTGTAGGTATTTTAGAGATATTGTTTTCATTGTACAAGATGCTACAAGAATTTTTGTATCTTCTCGTTCTTGGCAGATACTTTTAAGAAAGGGTCTAAAAGTTAAAGTGCTAGATGATATTAATCTTTTGGCGGTGACTATTAATCCTTTGGCGCCAGAGGGATATTTCTTTGATCCTGTTTCTTTTAGGGGTAGGATGCAATCGTTTTTAGAACCCTTGCCTGTTATAAATGTTATGGAGGCTGAGGTATGTTAATAACTCAAGATGCACTTAGTAAAATTAATAGCAAATTTGTGCTAGAACGCATTAATCCTACCACGCCATATGGAAAAAAAGAAAAGAAAAATATGAAATGTTATTCCATTGGTGAAGAAGAAGAACTGATAAAGGAATTTGATTGGTTAGAAGAAATTCGAGATAGACATGCCTATCATAAGGATGCATTTAGTAAAGTCGGTACAGAATTTCATTGTATGAAGGATATCGAAGGTTCATTCTCTAGGGCAGAGGCAAATGAAGTACTAACTGTTCCAGAGTTTTTTGAAATAAAGAGTTTTGTATTTTCACTTGCCAATATTTCACAGGCTATAGGTACTCTTAAGTGGACTGATAAGAGTAGAGTGATAGAGCCTATTCCAGAATTGGAAGAACTTCTTGATCCAGAGGGTCAACGAGTGGCAACTTTTTATTTGTATGATGCTTATTCGGAGGAATTGGCGGCAAATAGAAAAGAACAAAAAAAAGTTGATGATATGATGCGTCGCAGTAAAAAAACGAGACGTGAGAGTATTGAAAAAAAGTTAGGAATTGTTATACGTTCCAATGACGAAATAACCGTAAGCAAAGAAGATAAGCAGTTAATTGCGAAGATAGAGGGGTCTGAATTTTTTGTATACGGAGCAGAAAGTTATATGAATCTAACATTTAGAGTTCGATATGACGATGAAATGTTAGAGTCGCAAAAAAGGTTTGATGAGTTATTAAAAATTGAGGAGCAACTTAGTACTAAGGTTCGAGAAGAACTTACACAAAAATTAAAACCTTATGTTAAAACACTTAGAGAGCAGACATTGCGCGTGGGCAAATTGGACTTAGCACTTGCTAAACTTGCATTTTTTAAAGGCTTTAAATGCACTCGTCCAGTGATTAATACAGAGTCTAGCGATATTATTATAAAAGAGGGTAGATATCTGCCAACTCAAGTACAACTTGAAAAGAAACGTAGAACATACACACCCGTTAGTATCGCACTTAAAAATGGTGTTACCTGTATAACTGGTGCGAATATGGGTGGTAAGACCATTTCTTTGAAAATGGTGGGTATGATGCTATGGATGGCTCATATGGCACTTTTTGTACCTGCTAAAGAGGCGGATATAGCTCTAAGAGAGTTTTTGATAGTTTCAATTGGGGATGATCAAGATGCTGATCTTGGACTTTCTACATTTGGAGCTGAAATTGTCAATGTTGCAAAAGCTATCAAAGCTTCTGAGGGTCGGGGCGTGATTCTAATTGATGAACTCGCTAGAGGGACCAATCCAAAAGAAGGTTATGCACTTTCAATGTCGATAATTGAAACGCTTAAATATAAATCTACTATGACGCTTATTACCACACATTTTGATGGTTTGGCTGATCAAAATGATGTTACTCATTTACAAGTAATAGGACTGGAAAAAATTGATTTCGAGGATATAAAACAAAATATCGATAGACAGTCTAAATATATGGATAGACTGAATGAACTGATGGATTATAGATTAAAAGAAATTCATACTACACAAGATGTTCCGAAAGATGCCATACGTATCGCACAACTTATGGGACTAGATGAAAAAACCTTAGATAGGGCACTAGTAATTCTTGATTCATTAAAGGGTTAAGATGCTAAGATAGAAAGGGGACTTAGGATGGAAAATAAACTCAATTTGGATTTTTCGATTGTTGAACGAGCGAGAAAATCCGCTTCGAACATTGCAGATGATTTGCAGAAGTTCATTGATAAGCATACTACTGTTACGGTAGAGCGTGCTGTTCTTAGATTGCTGGGTGTAGATGGTATGGACGATTTAGAAAGACCACTACCAAACGTTATTGAAGAACAGATGAAAGAGGCAGGGGTATTATCATTTGGTGCAGCATATTGGATGGGGAATGCCATGATTCATACTGGTAAATCACCACAAGAAATTGCTGAGGCAGTTGGACGTGAAGAATTTAATATTACTGAACTTCCTCAAGCACCTCTAGAAGATATTAAAGCTATTATTCAGCCAGTTGCCGAAGATATGACTAGGTTGGTTAAGAAAAATAGAGAAACTCGTGAGAGAATGTTAGAGGAAATTGGAGAGGGACCAAGACCTTATCTATATATCATTGTTGCGACTGGTAATATTTTTGAAGATGTCTTACAGGCGCAGGCGGGTGCTAGACAAGGTGCAGATATCATAGCTGTTATTCGTACAACTGGTCAGTCGCTTCTTGATTATGTACCATTTGGTGCTACTACTGAAGGTTTTGGTGGTACTTATGCTACACAAGAAAACTTCCGTATTATGAGAAAAGCACTAGATGAAGTAGGACAAGAAATAGGAAGATATATTCGTCTATGTAACTATTGCTCAGGATTATGTATGCCAGAAATCGCTGCAATGGGTGCAATTGAAAGACTGGATGTTATGCTGAATGATGCCCTATATGGTATTCTATTCCGTGATATTAATATGCAAAGAACGATGTGCGATCAGTTCTTCTCACGTGTTATCAATGGTTATGCAGGCGTTATTATTAACACTGGTGAAGATAACTATCTTACAACTGCCGATGCAGTAGAAGAAGCACATACGGTTCTTGCATCACAATTTATGAATGAGCAGTTTGCGCTGAAAGCGGGTATTCCAGAGGAACAAATGGGTCTAGGACATGCATTTGAGATGGATCCATCAATTGAAAATGGATTTTTATATGAATTAGCTCAGGCACAAATGGCAAGGGATATATTCCCTAAAGCACCACTAAAATATATGCCTCCTACAAAATTTATGACAGGAGATATTTTTAAAGGTCATACTCAAGATACACTCTTTAATGCGGTTGCGATTATGACTGGTCAGAGTTTACAGCTTCTTGGAATGCTAACAGAGGCTATTCATACACCATTATTACAAGATAGAAAACTATCTATAGATAATGCGAAATATATCTTTAATAATATGCGTGATTTAGGTAGTGAAATTTACTTTAAAGAAGATGGTATCATTCAAAAACGTGCTCAAGAAGTTCTTTTAAAAGCAGCAAATATGCTAGAAGAAATAGAAGAGACAGGTCTATTTGAAACTATTGTTGCAGGCAAATTTGCCGATGTGAAACGTCCTCTCGAAGGCGGAAAAGGACTGGATGGTACAGTTCTTAAGGATTCAAATTATTTCAATCCATTTGTTCCACTTATGTTAGAGAGGAGGATATAATATGTCAGGATATAAATTAAATAGAAAAAGCGATCCTAATGCTAAGGTTGATTTAACGAAGATAAAGCCATACGGTGATACGCTTAATGATGGTATGATGCAATTTGCCTTTACGCTTCCAGTTCCATGTACAGAAGAAGCAAAAGAGGCAGCCAAACAATATCTATCTAAAATGGGTGTGGATGAACCAGCAGTGGTTCATGCAGAAGATTTAGGTGTAGGTTATACATTCTTTACAATGTATGGAAAAGCCACACATACAGTGGATTATTCATCTATCTATGTTCCAAAGGTAGAAACCGATGTTATGAGTAAGTATGGTGTGGAAGATTTTATTGATGAAAATATTCATCGTGATGTAGTCATCGTAGGCGGTTGTACTGGTACAGATGCCCATACAGTAGGTATCGATGCCATTATGAATATGAAGGGATTTGCAGGTCATTATGGATTAGAGCGTTATAAACATATTGAGACGCTAAACATGGGTTCTCAGGTTCCTAATGAAGATATTATTGCAAAGGCGATTGAGATGAATGCTGATGCTATTATTGTTTCACAGGTTGTTACACAGAAAGATGTGCATATTCACAATTTAACAAACTTAATCGAACTAATTGAAGCGGAGGGAATTCGTGATAAAATTGTAGTTTGTGCTGGTGGACCTCGTTTAAATCACGAGATTGCCAAAGAATTGGGTTTTGATGCTGGATTTGGACCAGGATCATTTGCAGAAGATGTTGCATCATTTATTGTAAACCAAATCGTGGATAGAAATTTAATTGATAGAGATCCACTATAAGATTGTTAATTTCGGTTTTTTGCCGTATGGGATAAACTTCCATAGAAAAATTTTATGGAGATACTTTCTGTGAAAATACTTTCATAGATAGAAAAGTTTCCATAAAATCATTACACTCCTAGCGAAAAACAGAGCCACCCACCGTTTATATGGCTCTGTTTTTCGTTTTTGGTTTTTGACGGTCAAAAAATTTATTTTTCCGCTCCAGCTTTCTCTAGTCGCCTTGTCATGCAAAAGTATAATTCGTGCGAAAGAGTGACAACGCATTCGTAAACACTTCGTGTTTACTCATCGTTTTACACTTAGGAGAAAGCACATTCTAATTCGATTTTCTGGATATCCATATGGCAAAAACATGAGTGCTAAAGTGACAACGCATTCGTAAACACTTCGTGTTTACTCATCGTTTTACAC
>PDWI01009963.1_pt1 | contig 10757 bp, 6 predicted proteins | sample 1430891 | NCBI WGS metagenome assembly PDWI01 (sample SAMN01162508, study PRJNA174530) | Oral metagenome, whole genome shotgun sequencing project. | biome: Marine environment; feature: Marine mammal; material: Swab sample of the gingival sulcus; isolation source: swab sample of gingival sulcus... | reverse complement strand
CTTATCAATATCTAGATATTAATTGCATTTTCTGCCTAGTCTGGAACAATTTTGCTTATCAGCAGTCCTAACGTTTGAATTCTCAACACGCCCTAATAACGCTTGCTAATTGACTTTAGCTAACAGTTTTTATCCAATAACATAGAATCACCATAACTAAAGAATCGATAGTTTTGTTCAATGGCATGCTGATAAGCGTTCATCATTTTATCTTTGCCAGCAAATGCCGAAACCAACATTAGTAAGGTTGATTTTGGTAAATGAAAATTGGTAATCAATCGATCAACCACAGCAAACTGAAAACTTGGATAGATAAAAATATCGGTATCGCCAGACCAAGCAAACACTTCCCCATCTCGACCTGTCTGCTTATAGGCTGATTCTAGCACTCTGGTGACGGTTGTGCCGACTGAAATCACCTTATTGCCTTGTTTGTGGGTTTGATTAATCAGCTCTGCGGTTGCCTGTGGTAACTGAGCGTATTCACTGTGCATGGTATGCTCAAGAATATTATCGGTTTTCACTGGTGCAAATGTGCCAGCCCCCACATGTAAGGTTACAAATGCCGTATTGACCCCTTTTGCAGACAATCTTTGTAAAATGGCATCATCAAAGTGCAAGCTTGCGGTTGGTGATGCCACACTGGCGATTTTTTCGGGATTATGAAAGACGGTTTGGTAACGTTCATCGTCTGTTTCATCCGCTTGTCGTTCAAAATACGGCGGAATTGGCAGTTCGCCATATTTTTCTAATAAGGGTAAAATCGCTTGATTAAAACGTACAATAAACAGGTTTTTATAACGCCCAAGCACATCGACTTCGATATTTCCATCCGCTAGCTGTAACTTAGAGTTGGCTTTAGGTGATTTATTTGCTCTGATATAGCATAAGGAAATTTGTTTGTCGCTTTTCTCACTGAGTTGCTTGCCATCTTCAATCTGTTGCAAAGCCTCATGCTCACTATCAGCAGACAAGATTTTCTCAATGAGCACTTCCACTTTACCGCCTGATGGTTTTTGCCCAAATAATCGAGCCTTCATCACCTTGGTATCGTTAAAAACGATTAAATCACCTTTATTTAACAGCTCTGGCAAGTCGGTAAATTGCTTATCTTCTGGTTTTGAATGGTCAGACTGTGGATAATTAGCAATATACATCAAACGGGAGGCTGAACGCTCCGCCAGTGGATAACGAGCAATCAGCTCATCTGGTAAATGATAATCATAGCTACTGGCTAGTAATAATGGATTTGCAATGTTGTTAGTGCTATTGGAATCAGTATTTAACGGTGTTTTAGAAGGATTACTATTTTCAATCATTTTTTATAAACTTCTTTTATTTCAATTGGTTATGATTTTTTATTGACTTTACCAGTAATTTTCAACGGCTATATTACCCTCGCCACGGCGATTCATCACTAGCCCTAACGATTTTAAGGTTTCTTTAGTGTCTTCCACCATTTGCGGATTGCCACAAAGCATCGCATGGGTGCTAGAAATATCGAGTGACTCCCCTACCCTTGCTTGCAATTCGCCAGTTTTTAATAGTTCTGGGATTCTTTTATTAAGGGCTTTTGGCAACTTAGAAAATTCTTTTAAAAACAATGAATTATCAATAGATTTTACATCATCTTCTGTCTCACGAGTGACGATAGGTACAAAAGTGAATTTAGCAGGATTATCAGCTAGCGAGCCAAAGTCTTCTGCCAAACTCTGTATCTTATCGACATACGCAAGCTCAGAAAACGTTCTGGCACTGTATGCGAGTATAATGTGTTGGTAGCTTTCCCAAGTTGCAGGGTCTTGTAGCATGGATAAGAATGGAGCAACGCCCGTACCCGTTGCCAGTAACCAAAGGTCTTTTGGAGCAGGCTGTTGATAGCGTGCTAAAGTCAAAAAGCCAAATGCGGTGGTCTTGAGTAGTAGCTCATCACCAACTTGCAAGTATTGTAATTGTGAGGTAAACGCCCCATCAGGGATAACAATTGAGAAAAATTCAAGCACTTCATCATAAGGAGAAGAAACAATGGAATAGGCACGGAAAATTTCTTCGTCGACTGGTTTATTATCAACGGGTTGATCACCATTCGCTTGACTATCATTAATATAACGATAGTGTTTAAGCTTGCTGGGGTTGACCCCTAAGCGTACAAATTGCCCTGCGGTAAAGCGACAACAGTCAGGTCGGCTAACAGTAAAGCTAAATAGCGTATCCGTCCACGTTGTTTTGCTTAATACTTTGACAGTTTCTACGGTTGTTTCAGTCATTTTTGTTATTCCTTTTGCTTTTATACATTTATACATTATTAATTAGTATACGTTCTTAATTAGCTTATTAAACCTAAAATCAACACAACAACTAAACCAACGACAAAACCAAATAAATAACCATCAAAAGAGCTGATGTTTTTTGCCGTAATCAATTTTGAAGTTTTTTCTGAACCTATTAAGCTTGAGGGCTGATTCGGATTTATATTTGCTTGCGGGCTGATATATGTTGCCAATCGCTTGGCAAGCTTAGAACGATTGAGCAGTCTTGCAATCAACAACATAGGTTTTGACACTAACCAATCGTATAAATAACTAAAGCCGAATCCATCGTAACAGCAATTATATACTGTCTCACCGATTTTAGACTGCTGAAAACGTTGAGCAAATACGCCTTTATTTTTCACATAGGCTAGCCACCCAAGAGTAAATCCGATAAGCATAGTCAATAAAGTTACGAAGATAGTCATGTATCGTTCGGGTATCTCACCTGTCATTATCAGCGTCTCACCAACACTGTTTGGAAAGGTATTTGTCAAGATGCCTGTAATATTAGGAGACAGTAAAAAGCCAATGCCACTACCTAATATGGCCAATAATACCAATGGTATCTTATACGCCAATCCAGTTAGCTGACGAACATTTACTCTCGAACTATTAAAAAACACGAACCAAACTAAGCGAAAGCTATAAAAAGCCGTTAACAACACCCCTAATAAAGCCATTATCATCAGCAACTGATTACCTAGAGAATTTGCGACATAAGTTTCCCATAAAATACCAAGTTTGGAATAATAGCCTAGAGTAATAAATGGGATGACATTAAGAGAGCCAACCCCCATTAAAAAACTGTAAAATACAATCGGGTTGTTATTTACCAGACCACCTATTTGAAAGATGTTCGCATTTTTAATCGTTGTATCTTCCGCTACAGAAGCAATGACCGCACCAGCCGATAAGAATAACAAGGCTTGTGTTAATGCAAAGGTCATCATTTGGAAAACCGCTAACTGCCAAGCCCCTATGCCCATTGCCAAAAATACAAAGCCCATTTGCGTCATACCAGCAAAAGCAACGATTCGCTTAATATCCGTCTGTGCTACAGCACAAAGAGCGGCATATATAGTAGTAACTGCCCCTATCACGCCAACCCACCATAATAAAATATCTGGGGTGAGAATAAATAGTGGATGTAATCTGCTAATCAAATAAGCCCCGACAAGCAGACCTATAGAATGCAGCATTGCCAAAACAGGTGCAGGAACATGGGTGATACTACTGCTTGTCGCCCATGTATGCAGTGGCAGTTGAGCAGACTTAGTAATCGCACCAATTAGTAGAAGACTGACAATAAATACAAGGCTTGCATCATTGACTTGGAACTGTTGTCCTGCCTGTTGAATGATGGTGGCTATTTCTAAGGTATCAAATTCTCGATACAGTAATAACATTGCCAAAAGTACAGCAATATCGGCAATACGACTGATTCCCATGATTTTAAGTAAGTCATTATTGCTATCTTGCAAGTCATCATCGGCAGTATCTGTTTTACTATTATCAATTTTTGTGGTATTTTTTAGCTGTGATTTGTTGTTTGCATAAACAGACTTATTAGCAGATTTATCAACAAATTGAGCAAGTAACTTTTTATGATGAGAACGACCAATATAGTGGTTATAGAGTAAGTAGCCACTCATACCAGCCCCTTCCCAGCCTACATACATCAAAAATAGATTATCAGCAAGAATCAGCGTTAATAAACTAACCAATAACATATTTAAGTATGCCAAAACTTTGGCAAACTCTCTTTCCTCTTGCATATTCCAAGTTGCAAATAATTGCACCAAAAAGCCCACCCACGTCACAATTGCTGTCAACATGAGCGATAAACCATCAACAGCAAAGCTAATACTAGGATTGAAATCAGCTATTTTGATACCATCAATAAGGCTAATAGAAAGTACACTGCCTGCCTCATAATATAAAAAATAAGAGATAGTGGCAACCATCAACACCACAGCCGACAAAAAAGAACCACCCAAGCCAAGCAAGGTTGCTTGTTGAATGGTCAGTTTATCTCGCCTTGCGATGAGTATCAGAAAACTTAGCAAAGGAGCAATGATAATAAAGGGAAGTAAAAACATAATATTTATAATGTCTAATAATCTAGTATCTAACTAGTATTTAATGATACAATCCAATATCTAATGCCATAATAAGCAATAAGATAAAAAGTGGTACTATACTAACTTTACTAGAAAATTGCCACCTTTATTTTCCCTTATTTTTGTCCAGTTACTTATCTCTCAACTCTTTCAACCAATCTTGTGGTTTTAGATAATAATCAGTCAGTTCAAACTCTGGAGTATTTGCTTTGGGCTCAAATCGATACTCCCAACTTGCCAATGGAGGCATACTCACCAAGATGGATTCAACTCGTCCATTACTTTGTAAACCAAATACAGTGCCACGGTCATATACCAGATTAAATTCGACATAACGACCACGGCGATATAACTGGAAGTCACGTTGCTGTTGGCTAAATGGCGTATTTTTTCGTTTTTGAAAGATAGGTACTATGCCATCGATGTAGCCATTGCCCACTGCTTGCATAAACTCAAAGCAGGTCGCAAAATCCCAACCCATGCTATCCGTATTGATATCATCATAAAACAGACCACCAATACCACGTTGCTCATTGCGATGAGGTAGCTTAAAATAATCATCACACCACTGCTTAAATTTAGGATATACTTGGTCACCAAACGGCTGACAAAGCTGATGGCAAACTTGATGCCAATGCACACAGTCCTCTTCTACAGGATAAAAAGGGGTCAAATCAAAACCACCGCCAAACCACCAAATCGGTTCTGCTCCCTCTTTTTCTGCCACAAACAAGCGTACATTGGCATGACTGGTAGGAACGTGGGGATTTGTCGGATGAATGACCAAAGACACCCCCAATGCTTGAGCCTTACGTCCTGCAATATCAGGATAGCGAACGGTTGCAGAGGCAGGCAAATTATCGATATGGATGTGACTAAACATAACGCCTGCTTTTTCGATAACTTGCCCCCCTGATAATACACAAGAACGCCCACCACCTTGACTGTCTGTACCGTTTGGGTCTCGTAACCAATCATCAGCAATAAAGGTTAGCTTTTTATCATGAGCACCGATTTCTTGCTCTTCAGCTTCTAATGCACTACAAATTCTCGCTTGTAAATCCAACAAAAACGCTTTAACTTGTTGAATTTGCTCTTCCATAGCACTACCTATGGAGTTTTTGGTAGAATTAGTCATAATTTCACTCACTGTTTTATTAAGAGACAGGTTTATTAAGATACGGGTTTAACATCCACATTCGGAGCAGGAATGTTCCAAATATAGTATTTACCACTTTCTATAATCGCAATCTGCACTGGCAACAGCTGATTATTAGGATAATTTTCTTGTAGTTTTTGTAGACGGCTTAATGCTTTTTTACGCTTATCCCTTAACAAATCTGTTTGAGCGATGCTCTGTTCAGCTTCTAATGAGCCCAATTCAGCCGCACGGCTTAGATATTTACGACCTGTTTTAAACGCACCGCCTTCTGATAGCATAATGCCATAAAGCAAGTTTGCTTCTATATCATTGGGCTTTAATTGTAAAGCACGAGAAACGTAATCACCACCACTAACGGTATAGCTAGAACCCATATCAAGGTTACGAGCCATACCACTTAGTTGAGCGGCACGAATCAACACTTCATAAGAAGCATTTGGGGCATCAACATAAGGTTTAAGCATTTTTTCAAAGGCTTTTATCTGCTGACGTGCATTATAACGCTGGGTGTTATTGGGGAAATTTGGTGGATAATGACGAGCATTTGGGGTTATATCTGCCAAAAAGTCATCCAGTAAGCTCACATCAATTTCATTGCCACCTTCATTAGCAACATTGGCATCTTCGTCGTCAACGACAACAGTTGCAGGAATTTTTGAAGTTGGAATATGTTTAACCTCACTGACAATGCTGATTGGCATGGGAACGTTTGAACCAGTGGGTTCAATAACCTCAGTTGGAGGTGTGACAACGGTATTATTGTTTGTGTTTGTGGTAGTACATGCCTGTAGAGCCAACATTAAACTAGAAGTTAACCAAAGTTTTGTGAGGTTTTTCATAATATTCCTTATGATCGATATAATTGAGTCTAAGATAGAAAATTTACAGTTGCATACAGTAACAAAATCAGCAATCTAATAGCAAGCATAAATGAGTATTTGATGGTAGTTTGATTGTAACCTTATCTTGCTAAATGGCATTAATCAGTTGTCTGAATCTGCATACTATCTTTATAGAGATTTAACTTAGTATAAAGTAATAATCCAAACAATAGGTTGATAACACCAGTTATCACAAATAATTGTGGAATACTCAGATCAATTTTATTGAGTAAAGTAATGGAAAAAATGGCAGAGACTACCATAAATAACGCATTGAAAATATTGTTTGCACCCACAACTCGGGCTCGATGACTCTTAGGAGAATATGCCTGCATATAAGAGTATAAAGGCACAATATAGAGACCGCCACTAAAACCCAGACAAAATAGGTCTATAAATACTCGATAGCTACCATCAAGTCTAGCCACTTCAGTAATCCCCAATAAGGCTGATGATGCTGAAGGATTTATTTGAATATTTGACAAAGCAAAGTATAAATCAATGGCAAAAATGCTTAAACCTGCAATACCAAATGGTAACAGCTTTAAACTGATTTCATTTTTAGTTAACGTTTTACAAAGCACCGAACCAATGGAAACCCCCACAGAAAACAACATCAGCATAAAGATAACCAAGGACTCATTACCATGCAATATTTTTTTACTAAACTCTGGTACTTGCGTTAAAAAGGTTGCCCCATAAAACCAAAACCAACTATTACCCATAATCACAAAAAATAACAACGGCATAGAGGCTAAATATTTGACGATTTGCCAACTTGTCGTAACACTATTCCAATTTATCTTTAGTTTAGGTTGGTCTGCTGGGGTGTTTGGTACTTGCACAGCAGATAGATAACCAACAATGGCGACCAACATACAAACAGCACAAATCCAATAAGTCGAATGGTCTAATTGAGTCAGTAATCCTGCGACTATCATCCCAAGCAATATTGACAGTGATGTGCCCATCTGAAACAGCCCATTTGCACCAACCAGTTCGTCTTGGTGCATTGCTTGTGGTAAATAGGCATATTTAACAGGACCAAAAAATGTGGACTGAGCTCCCAATAAAAATAAAGCCACAAATAATAGCCAGTAGATTTCTAATATAAAACCAACAGTGGATAAAAGCATGATAACAATTTCAAGCAGTTTGATTTTGCGAGTTAGGCTTGATTTTTCATATTTATCGGCAAACTGCCCTGCTAATGATGAAAATAAAAAATAAGGCAAAATAAATAGCATGGCTGCCAAATTGGTTAAAATGCTAATTTCAACCCCCATTTTACTGGCAATACTGTAAGTCAATACCAGTATTAATGCCTGCTTAAATACATTATCATTAAACGCTCCTAGAAACTGAGTCGCAAACATCGAATAAAATTTACGCTTAGTAAAAAGCTGAAATTGATTTGCCATATAACTTCCTATTTTAACCATTCTTTACTAGGATTTTTACCTTTTACAGGCTATCATAACAGGGTATCGTGATAAATTCATGTATTCTGTTTGCTTTTTTTGTGATTCTAAGAAAATAATATGAAAAACTTCATCTTCAACACTGATTCCAATACTAATACAAACGTAAATAAGACGAATCATACTTTTTTTAATAGTACTTCTTTTAATAATAGTACTTCTTTTAATGGTGTTTCCTTTAATGTCATATCATCAAAGGTGGTGTTTATGGCAAATATGGCATTTGTATCAACAATATCAGGAATGATAGTGCCAAACTATGCTTATGCTCAAAAACCTGCCAATACTCAAGTTACTAGCCAAAATGCACCAATTCTCTCAAAAAGTAATGAGACTAATACTAAGCAAACGCCAAATGAACCACTAAATCCTGAAACATATTTGCCAGAATACAGACCAGAGCAAGAAGATGCAGAAAAGCCAATCAACGATAAATCCAAGTCTAAGAAAAAGAAATCACTAAGCTTACTACAAAGGCTAAAAATAAACCTCTTCCATGACGGCTTAGCCCCACTGCCAAAAATTGAAGTCAAAATCTATCAGCAAGAGGCAGACACAGCACCACTAACACCTGCAAATATCGACCAGCAACCTTATAAAAATATCAAGGTTGCTTTAGAAGAAATCTATCTTGATACCATCATTGATTTTAAATCAGCATTACCAACCTTACAAAAGACAGCAACTGAAGCGGCGGAAGCGGTCGGCTATTATGATGTGAAGATGAGTTTTTTTCAGAATAAAGATGATGTGATTGAGGTGATTATTGATTCGGTTGGTGAGCCTGTTAAAGTAAAGAATCGTTTGGTTGATGTGCGTGGTGCAGGTGGTGATATTGACGAGTTTCAGGCAATAGAAAAAACGTTGCCACCATTAAAAGGAGAAGTTTTTGATCAGGGCGTATATAAAGCAGGTAAATCAACCATCGATACCACCAGTAACCAAATGGGGTTTTTTGATGGAAAATGGCTAAACAGCTCTGCCGATGTCATCTTACCTGATGATACCGTCGATATTGATTTGGTTTATGATACGGGAGAACGCTATCAATTTGGTGAGGTGGTGTTTTTTACCTTTGATGAAGACAGTAAGAAATTGACCACAGACCCTGATAAACTGCCTGTCAAACCTGAACTATTAAAAAAGTTGCTAACTTTTCAAACAGGCGATGGTTATTATCGACCAAAGATTCAAAAACTTCGTAACGATCTTTCAGCGACGGGTTACTTTAACCATGCAAATGTTGAGGAAATATATCCAAAAACAGTCGATGAAGAGGATGAGGGTATTAACTTTGAGGTTGTTGATGATACTGCTACTAACAGCGATGCAAACACTAACACTCCCACTAACAACAATGCGATTGCTAGCAAAAGTACGCTCAATGTTATCGATGTTAAGGAAACAGCAAGCTCAACTAAGCCACCTGTAGACGTTGCACTGATTGCCTTTCCTGACTTACCAATCGGTGAGCAAACTGGCTTGAGCATTGAAGACTTAAACATTGCCAACCTTACCACGACAGCCAACAATAAAACCAGCAACGCAAACAATGCAAACAATGCAAACAATCCCAAAGAGGTAAAACAAAAAAATGCAGAACAACAAGTAGAAGACTACAATTTTGATGGCACAGCAGATAGCATTATTGACAATTTAATCAATAACACCATTGAGGATGCTATCAGTGACAATATTGACGCAACAGTCGCTCAACAACAGCTGGCATCCATTACCTTTTCCATTGATGCAGATACCAATGATAAGTTTCAAGCAATCGCTCGCAAAGCTGAAAACTTATTAATGTTACCAGATGATATTGTGCTGAATAAAAAAATCCAAAAATCAAAAAGTACCTTAGGAAAAATTAGTGATGCCATTTCTTCGGTTGCCAGAGCCATACTGCCCGATGAAACTCAAGAAACCCAAGATATTCAACAAATTGAAGGCAATCGCCCTGAGTTAGCAGGCAAGAAAACACCACAGCAAGTTAAAGAAAGCAAAAAAATCCCTTTGTATGTCTTTGTCGCCACCAACAAACCTTATGACGCTCAATTAGGTCTTGGTTATGGTACGGACATAGGCTTTCGTACTACTGCCAAATTGGATAATAACCTCATCAACCAAAAGGGTTATCAAGCAGGCATATCAGCTGAATGGTCAAAGGTTGAGAAAAAAATTGGTATTCATGCTAGTAGACCTTGGAAACATCCTTTAGATGATACCTTAAATGGTAAGCTAAGCTATGAAGAAAAAACCATCGACCAAAGCAATGGCAATGACTGGATGACCAAAACCATGCAAGCTGCTGTAGCACGCAATCGCTACAGTGAAAAAGGTTGGAATCGAGCGTTTTCCCTTCGCTATCGCAATGATGAGTTAGACCTAGGCAAAGATATTTCTGCAAATCCTGCTGATTTGCCAGTGCGTTTTAGTTCATCAAGCCCAACTCAACAAGCTCTGTTACTTGGTTATTCTATGCACAAGACCAAAGCAGATGATCATACCAACCCTAAGTTTGGCTATCGTCAATACTACTCATTAGAGACAGGCGTGGAGAATGTCGGCACAGATACTAATATGGCGATTGCACGGGCGGGTATCTCTGGTATTTATAGCTTTGGCGACGATAACAAACATCAACTAATTGGCAAGTTAAATACGGGCTATCTGTGGGCGGAAGATTTCGCCGATGTCCCTTATACCTTACGCTTTTTTGCAGGTGGTGATCAAAGCATTCGAGGTTATGATTACAATAGTCTCTCCCCTATTGAAAACGGCTATTTGACAGGTGGTCAAAT
>PDWI01009961.1_pt1 | contig 10760 bp, 7 predicted proteins | sample 1430891 | NCBI WGS metagenome assembly PDWI01 (sample SAMN01162508, study PRJNA174530) | Oral metagenome, whole genome shotgun sequencing project. | biome: Marine environment; feature: Marine mammal; material: Swab sample of the gingival sulcus; isolation source: swab sample of gingival sulcus... | reverse complement strand
TATCAAAATCTGTAGTATTTTCCAGTTCTTCTTTCGTACTTACATAAAACTTAATTTTAGGTTCGGTACCGGAAGGTCTAACTGAAATTTTTGTGCCGTCTTTCAATTCAAATTGCAATACATTTGATTTTGGTAATTCAATTTTTTCTTCCTTCTTATTCTCCATATTATAAGAAATACTTTTGCTATAATCTTTTATGCAAACAACATCTGACTTATTGATTTCTGTTGGTGGATTGTCTCTCAAATCACTCATCATTTGAACAATTGCTTCTGCTCCTTCTTTTCCTTGTTTTACAATATTTAAAAGTTTTTCTTTATAAAAACCAAATTGAGAGTACATATCTATCAATAACTCAAATACTGATTTGCCTTGTTCTTTAGCCCAAGCAGCAGCCTCAGCAATTAGAGCACAAGCCATTATGGCATCTTTGTCTCGGATAAATTCGCCTGCAAGATAACCATAACTTTCTTCACCGCCAACTATAAATGATTTTTTGCCTTCATTTTGCTTAATAATGTCAGCTATGTATTTGAAACCTGTAAGCACGTCAAAATGTTCAACATTAAACTTCTTAGCAATATCAAATAACATGTCGGATGTAACAATGGTTTTGACAATATATTCTTTGCCTTTGAGTTTGCCTGTTTCTTGCCAACGCTTTAATACATAGTAGGTTAACAATGCTCCTGTTTGGTTGCCGTTTAGTAATACAAGATTGCCTTTAAGGTCTCTCACTGCTATTCCAACTCGGTCGGAATCCGGGTCGGTAGCCATAACCAAATCGGCGCCGGTTTCATCGGCTTTTTCCAGTGCCATTTTCAGTGCTTCGGCATTTTCAGGATTAGGAGATACAACTGTCGGAAAATTACCGTCGGGTATGTCTTGTTCGGGAACGTTTATAACATTGTTGAAGCCATATTCTTTCAGTACTTTTGGAACCAGTTCCACACCAGTTCCATGAATAGGCGTGTAAACTATTTTCATGTCGCTGTGTTTCTTAATAGCTTCCGGCGATAAGGATAATGTTTTTAATTTGCTAAGGTATAACTCATCAAATTCCTCACCGAGTATTACAATATTTTCTCTTACTGGTTCAAATTTTACTTGTGCAGGGCTTGTTATTTTTCTAACTTCATCAATTACATTTGTATCGTGTGGTGCTATAAGTTGGGCTCCGTCATCCCAGTAAGCTTTAAATCCGTTATATTCTTTTGGATTGTGCGATGCTGTTATTACCACTCCGCCTTGGCATCCTAATTGACGGATTGCAAATGATAATTCCGGAGTAGGTCTTAAACTTTCAAACAAGTATGCTACAAATCCATTTGATGAGAAAATATTGGCAACTGTTTTTGCAAACAGTCTGCTGTTGTTTCTACAGTCGTGTGCAACTGCAACCTTTGGAGTTTCTATGTCTTTGAAGTTGGATTTCATATAGTTAGCAAGACCTTGAGCAGCCATGCCTGTTGTGTAAATGTTCATGCGGTTGGTTCCCACTCCCATAAGTCCTCTCAATCCGCCGGTGCCAAATTCAAGATCTTTGTAAAATGCTTCGGTTAATTCTTTTTCTTTGCCTGCTTTCAGAAGGTCTTCAACTTGTCTTCTTGTATCTGCATCAAAACTATCACTCAGCCACAATTTGGCTCTTGCTGTAACTTGTGTATCCATAAAATTAGAATATTATTTGGTAAATGAAATTTAACTATCAAAATGTTTTTGCAAATATAAAAATTTAGATTGTTATTAGCAATATATTGTTGTTTTTTATTGCTATTGCGTTGTCAGTGAGTGTTTTAATGTCTATTCTTGTTTTGTAAAATTCTTTAATAAATCAAAATATTTCATTAAATGAACATAATTTATTAAATTCGCAGCGCATTTTTTGTGTATTTCTCCAATTAATGTATAGTAAAATACTATGATTTTACACAATAGGCAAGGCCTCTTAATTTAGTGTTTTACATTATGATGGAGGAGATTTTTATAACAATTTATTGTTATAAAAGTATTGCAAAAAGTTATGTGTTTAATTAGTGTCTGCAAGAAAACGTGCTGTTTTTGAAAATATTTTCATAAAACAGTTGTCGGACTTTGCCGGCAATTACAAATTAAAATGAGATGAATATTTATATTTTCATAAATATTGACTCATAAAGCATTTGTAGGCACAGTATTAATTTTTTTAAAATTTAATAGTTTATTAATGATACCTATACTAGAGACCGAGTTTGCTCAACTGCTGTACAATCAAGAAAAAAACACTTTGCGTTTAATATGGAAAGCTAATTGTTCAAGTGAGTCGTATCGTTTTACCTATAAGAAGATATTGGATTTAACAAAAAAAACCGATGTTAAATTTCTTGTTGCGGATATCAGTAGAATAACAATGGTTGCACCTTCTGATAGAAAATGGTTGCAACAGCGAATTATTCCTCGACTATACAAATCCGGAATTCAGAAGATTGCTGCAGTTGTGGCCGGTGATTTGATGATGCAAAAACATTTAGCCCATATTAACAGAAATATGAAAGATGATAATTTTGTAAAACAGTTTGGTAATTTGCCGGAAGCTTTAAAATGGTTCGCAGCAGAGTAGAATTTTTGTAGTCAAACAATTTATAGTCATAAAGTTGTGTCTGAAAGAAAAAATTGATAACTGCCTTATTTGAATGTTTTTTTAAAGTTGCTCGTGTAGGGTAAGTTGCTGATTTAGAGATGGTTGCAGGGTGTTTTCTACATTATTTCAATCACTGTTTGAGAATATATAGTTTTCTTTTCAGTGCTTAGAAGTATTTATCTTTCGAAAAACTAAATATTTTGATGACATATTGTTGTTGATAACAAGTATTTTTCTATTTTTGGGTTTTATAATTTAAAAATAATAGGCTTAATGAGTCGTAATATAATAGATTACATCATAATTACTTTAAAAGGTGTAGCAATGGGTGCAGCAGATGTAGTGCCGGGTGTGTCCGGAGGAACAATTGCATTTGTATCCGGAATTTATAAGGAGTTAATTAATTCGATAAAGTCTTTTAATTGGCAAAATTTAATGTTATTATTAAAAGGTGATATCAAGGGTTTTTGGAAAGCTGTAAATGCAAACTTTCTGTTGAGTTTGTTTATCGGAATTGGAATAAGTATACTATCATTGGCAAAACTTTTTCATTTTTTGCTTGATAATTATCCAATTTTTGTATGGTCTTTTTTCTTTGGCTTAATAATTTCTTCAGCCATTACTCCACCACTTAATAAAGCACCTAAAGTTAGACTTAATGTAGCAAGTTTAAACTTACCTGTTGATTTTGATACGTTACGATTAACTTTAACAGATGATTTCCCTTTTACTTTTGCAAATTCAGAAACCGCTTGGAATGTTTGTGTAGCTTTACAAAAAACCACTTTATATATGTTATTCATAATGAATTACTCTCTTTTACTAAAAAATGGTGTACATAATTACATAATTAAAAGCTCAATGCAAAAGATTTAATTCTTCATCGACAAACATTTCAATGGAGTACTAGAATCACTGGGGGGGGGAAATGGCTTTATTATCAATATGTTACATATAATAAATATTATGTTTTTTTCCACTTGATTAAATTGAAATTATTATTAGGGATTTATACAAATAGTTATTTGACCGTGTTAACGGAACTATTTTCTATATTTTAATTTAGATAACAGCGATGATATTTTATTGTATAGTAGATTAAATTAAAATTAAGATAACCTATAATCTAAGTTGTATGGGCGAATTGCATTCGCCCTTGTATTATTAAAGATTTATTTGGACGTATGCAATACGTCCCTACCATCTTGAATATTAAATTCTTTAGTATTAATTCCAACTTAATTTACTATAAAATTACAAAATTAATGGCATGTAGCAATGTGGCAGCACATACAAGCCCCCCCTAATCTTGTCCTAATTTTTAAAGGGGCTCGCTAAAAAATGGTAAAATTTTATAACAAACTCACCGCTTGTTTTAATTTCCCTTGATTATTATCGAGTAACAACGTAGCTTCTGATTTTGGCAAACCACTTAAAATCATCATAATGGCTAGTTTTGAATGATTATCTGCTTCTTTTAACGCTTGTTCTGCTTGCTCTTTATCACACTCTGTCACCTGCATAACAATACGCACCGCTCTTGCCTTAAGCTTTTCATTACTTGCTTTTACATCTACCATCAAATTTTGATAGCATTTTCCCATTCGCACCATACTTGCTGTTGTCAACATATTTAACACTAATTTTTGTGCTGTACCTGATTTCATTCTGCTTGATCCTGTCAACACTTCTGCCCCAACAAGGGTTTCAATCGCAATATCCGCAATTTCCGCCATTTTACTGTTTGGGTTGCTCATAATCGCCACAGTGGTTGCACCAAGCTGTTTGGCATAACTCAACGCACTGATCACATAAGGTGTACGCCCACTGGCTGCAATGCCCACCAAAACATCTTTTTCTGAAAATTGAATCTGTTGCAAATCTTCAATACTTGCTGTTTGGCTATCTTCCGCCCCTTCCACTGCATTACGAATCGCCTGCTCGCCTCCAGCAATAATTCCTTTTACCATTTCCGAAGAAACCCCAAAAGTCGGCGGACACTCAGACGCATCCAATATCCCCAAACGTCCACTTGTTCCCGCACCAATATAAATTAACCTCCCACCTTGTTGAAAGGCATTTACAATTTTATCTACGGCTAAGGCAATATGTGGCAAACATTTTTCAATCGCCACAGGTACTTTTTTATCTTCATTATTGATGATCGTTACAATTTCTAACGCAGAAAGTTGATCGATATTTTGTGAATTTGGATTGCGTTGCTCGGTTATCATTTGAGCCAGTGAATTTAATAGATTTTGTTGTGTCATTTTGTTTTCTCTATGTAAAAATAAGCGGTGTTATTTTATTTGTGTTTTACGATTTTATGATTTTTTTTCTTTATCTGCAATTGTTTGTAAGCATTGATGTAAATGGGGTACAATTTGTACCCCACTTTGAATAATCTTATTTTTAAGTTCAGTTATCGACAATTTGTCGACAACTCAAATTATTTAGGATAGATAACGCCTAAACTCACCGCTTTGCTCGCCCCTGTCACACTTGGCATATTAGAAGGTAAGTTGTGCATACGTTGATAAGCTAGCCACGCAAAAGCGACAGCTTCGACATAATCAATATTTAATCCATACTCTGTGGTGGTGCTGACTTGCCATTGGGGTAATAATTCTGTAAAACTTTGCATAATAAGGGGATTTTTAGCTCCGCCACCGCATACTAATAAACGGCAAGGTAATAATTGTGTGTTGAGCCTTAATAATTCCTGTACTGTGCTTTGAACCGTAAATTCAACAAGAGTACGTTGAATATCTTGTGGAGAACACGCGGTGTGATTTTTTTCAAAATTTGCAATTTTTTGTTCTAACCAAGTTAAATTAAATAATTCTCGCCCTGTACTTTTGGGTGGTTTTTGTGAGAAGAATGGTTCATCTAATAATAATGTTAATAACTCGTTATTCACTTTTCCTTTGTTTGCCCAATCACCATTTTTATCATAAGGTTTGTTAAGATATTTGCCAATCCAAGCGTCTAATAAAAGATTGCCGACTCCTGTATCATAGCCTATTACTGGTTGATTTGGTATTAATACTGAGATATTGCTAATCCCCCCAATATTTAATACCACTGTTGCAAATTTTGGATCAAAAAAGACCGCTTGATGAAAAGCAGGGACAAGTGGCGCACCTTGTCCACCAAATGCCATATCTTTACGACGAAAATCAGCGATTGTTGTTATCCCTGTTTTCGCTGCGATAATATTTGCGTCACCAATTTGAGTGGTAAAGGGATAAGCTGTTTGTGGTGAGTGCCAAATAGTTTGTCCGTGGCAACCAATAGCTTTTATTTGTTCAGCCTTTAAATGATTTAAGGCTAAAAATTGATTGATCGCCTCAGCATATAATTTTCCTAAACGATGATCCAATTCCCCTAGTTGTTGTAAAGTGGTTTCGCCCGTTGAACATAGCTTAAACAATTTATCTCGTAAATCTTTTGGCATTGCAACAAAATGACTGGCTTTTAAAGTGGGTTGCGAAGTTGAAAAATCCACTAGGGCAAGATCTACCCCATCTAAACTCGTGCCAGACATTACGCCAATATAATAATTTGCCTTCATATTTATTCTCTTTTAGCTATTTTCCTGATTATAAAATACTATTTTCTTTTCGTAAAATAAAATACAAATGATAAAAACTATCATTTAAGATTAAATAATAATCAAAAACTATCAAACTAATAGCTGGCAAATTTTTTATTTAAGCATATAATAAGCACAACTTTCTCAGGGATAATTTCTGAGAGAAATTTTATCACTAAACTTTAAGAAGGAAAATCATATGATTAATAATATCGGTTTAAGCACCAAATCATCAAATGACATCGCAGTTGAATTAAATAATCTTTTAGCAAGCTATCAAGTATTTTACACCAACGTGCGTGGCTATCACTGGAATATCAAAGGGGTAAACTTCTTTGAATTACACGCTAAATTTGAAGAAATTTACAACGATTTAGTAATTAAAGTAGATGAAATCGCAGAGCGTATTTTAACCTTAGGTCAAACACCAAATAATGCATTCAGCCAATATTTAGAGGCGTCTCGCATTAAAGAAGATATTGCGGTAAGCGACGCAAAAGGTTGTTTAGCTGGTACATTAGAAGGTTTCCAAATTTTGTTAAAACAACAACGTGAAGTAATGGAAATGGCTGCCGAGGCAGATGATGAAGGTACTGCGTCACAAATGAGTGATTACATCAAAGAGCAAGAAAAATTAGTATGGATGTTAACAGCGTCTGTGGCTTAATTGATAATTAATTAAACAAAAACGAGCAATATTTTTTATTGCTCGTTTTTTATTGCTATAAATTCGGCTATATTATTTACTCGTCAAATTCTCTAAATATGCTTTGAAATCTTTGCCTAATTGCGGATGATTTAAGGTATATTCAACAAAAGCCTCTGCATAGCCTTGTTTATTACCACAATCAAAGGTTTTTCCTGTCATTCTAAACGCCTCGACGGTTTCTTTTTCAATCAACATATCAATAGCGTCCGTTAATTGAATTTCATCACCTTTGCCCATTGGGGTTTTTTCGAGTAATGCCCAAATATTTTTAGAGAAAACATAACGCCCTACAATCGCTAAATTAGATGGCGCCTCTTCCAATTTTGGTTTTTCGATCATTCTCACTACTTTGGTACTTTCTCCACCATTAAGCTCAACGCCATTACAGTCTGCAATTCCATAACTATTGATTTCATTATCAGGCACTGGAGATACCATAATTTGACTATGTCCTGTTTCTTTAAAACGTTTGATCATTGCCGCTAAATTTTCTTTGGTTTGATCCGCAGAAAAATCAGCTAATAACACATCAGGTAACACAACAGCAAAAGGCTCATTACCAACAACCGCTTTACCACATAATACCGCATGTCCTAATCCTTTTGCATGCCCTTGTCTAACATGAATGAGGGTAACATCTTTTGGCACAATAGAACGCACTTCGTCTAAAAGCTGACGTTTTACGCGTTTTTCTAACATGGTTTCTAGCTCAAAAGAGGTATCAAAATGGTTTTCTATGGCATTTTTTGAAGAATGTGTTACTAACACTATTTCTTTCACGCCTGCTGCAACACACTCATTCACAACATATTGAATAAGTGGTTTATCTGCAATCGTTAGCATTTCTTTTGGAATTGCTTTTGTAGCAGGTAACATTCTTGTTCCTAAACCTGCAACGGGAATAATGACTTTCATTGTTTTGTTCCTTGTTAAATACAATCAGACCGCCTTATAAGCGGTCTAATCTTCTTCGATTTTTACAAATCTTGTGATGTTTCTTTTTCTGCTTCCTTGATCTGTTTATAGATTTCTTCTCTATGAACAGATACTTCCTTAGGTGCTTTAATTCCTAGTTTTACTTGACCTCCACGAACGCTAAGTACTGTCACCTCAACTTCGTCACCGATAAGCAAACTCTCACCTAGTTTACGCGTAAGAATAAGCATAATTTGTCTCCTTTTATTAAAAATATATCTTACAGATGTCAAACAGAAATTTTATTTATAGTTTTGTTTGAATCCATTCTTTTGCTTTCGCAAGGGCTAGATTGATATTTTCAGGTTGAGAACCGCCCGCCATTGCCATATCTGGACGACCACCACCTTTACCACCAACTTGTTGAGCCATTTCATTGACCAACTGCCCTGCATTAATTTTAGATGTGGAATCCTTAGAAACTCCCACAACTAAATTAACTTTTTCTCCCATTACAGACGCAAACACAACAACAGCAGAACCTAATTGATTTTTAAGATCATCAACCATTGTTCTTAATGCTTTTGTTTCAACATTTTCTAATTGTTGAATAATCACATTTACACCATTAATGTTTTCAGCTTGTTTCGCTAAATCTGCACCTGCTTGTGAAGCCATTTTATCTTTCAACTGTTGTAGCTCTTTTTCTGTACGTTTAGCTTTTTCTTGCAACTGTTGAATTTTTTCCACCAATGAATGAGAATCTGCTTTCAAAAGCTCTGCACTTTGTTGCATTACTTTTTGCTGATTTTGTAGCCATTCAAGGGCTTTTTCACCTGTTACAGCCTCAACACGACGTACGCCAGCTGCCACAGCACCTTCTGAAATAAGTTTAAATAATCCGATTTCTCCTGTTTGTGCTACATGTGTTCCTCCACACAGTTCCACAGAGAATTCGGTCATTTTAACAACACGAACCATATCACCATATTTTTCGCCGAACAGTGCCATTGCGCCTTGTTGTTTCGCCGTTTCAATATCCATAATTTCGGTTGTTACTGGCGAATTTCGACGAATTTCACGGTTTACAATCGATTCAATTTCTTCTAATTGTGACTTTTTGATCGCCTCTGGTTGAGAGAAGTCAAAACGTAAAATATCTTCGGCAACTAATGAACCTTTTTGAGCCACGTGCGTACCTAACACTTGGCGTAACGCTGAATGTAATAAATGCGTTGCACTGTGGTTTAATTTAATTGCGTTACGGCGTTGTTCATCAATTTGAGTTTTAACCACATCACCCACAGAAAGTGAACCACTTTCTAACTGACCAATATGCCCAAAAACTGCACCGTATTTTTGGGTATCAGTTACCGAAAAATTGCAAATTTCTGTAAAAATTTGACCGCTATCACCAACTTGACCGCCCGATTCACCATAGAATGGTGTGCGATCTAAAATAACAACCGCATTTTCGCCAGATTGAATACTTTCAACGCTTTCGCCATTACAGAATAATGCGACGATTTTAGATTCTTCTAATGCCGTTTTAGTATAACCTTCAAAAATGGTTGAACCTTCAACTTTAATTACGCTGTTGTAATCCATTCCAAAGCTACTACTCGCTTTCGCACGTTCACGTTGGGCTTGCATTTCTTTTTCAAAGCCGTCTTCGTCCACGCTAATTTCACGATCACGACAAACGTCTGCTGTTAAATCTAATGGGAATCCGTAAGTATCATAAAGTTTGAACGCAACTTTACCCGATAATACATTATTTTCAACTTTTGCTAATGCATCTTCTAACAAGTTCAAACCACGTTCAAGGGTACGAGCAAACTGCTCTTCTTCCGCTTTTAAGGTTTTTTGAATGTGAGCCTGTTTTTCTGTTAATAAATCACCCGCTTTACCCATTACTTTTGCAAGGGTTGGCACTAATTTATAGAAAAAGCTCTCTTTTGCACCAAGCAAATTACCGTGTCTTACTGCTCGACGAATGATACGACGTAACACATAGCCACGTCCTTCATTTGAAGGCACAACACCATCAGCAATTAAATATGCACAAGAACGAATATGATCCGCCACAACTCGTAATGATTTATTATCTAAATCTGTTACGTTTAATTGTGTTGCCACTTCTTTAATTAGTGTTTCAAAAATATCAATTTCATAGTTAGAATTAACGTGTTGCAATACTGCACTAATACGCTCTAACCCCATTCCTGTATCAACAGATGGTTTTGGTAATTTTTCCATTGTTCCGTCAGCTTGACGGTTAAACTGCATAAATACCAAGTTCCAAATTTCAATATAGCGATCGCCATCTTCTTCAGGGCTTCCCGGAGGTCCTCCCCAAATATGGTCACCATGATCATAGAAAATTTCAGAACAAGGACCACAAGGACCAGTATCTCCCATTTGCCAGAAATTGTCAGAGTTATAAGGCTGATCTTCACTTTTATCACCAATTCGGATAATTCTTTCAGCTGGCACACCTATTTCATCACGCCAAATATTAAAGGCTTCATCATCAGTTTTATAAACAGTTACCCATAATTTTTCTTTTGGTAAGCCTAACCACTCTGGCGATGTTAAATACTCCCATGCATAATGAATCGCATCTTGTTTAAAATAATCCCCAAAACTAAAATTACCCAACATTTCAAAGAAAGTATGATGACGAGCTGTATAACCAACATTTTCTAAATCATTATGTTTTCCACCAGCACGTACGCAACGTTGTGATGTAGTTGCTCTTGTATAATTACGCTTATCTAAACCTAAAAATACATCTTTAAACTGGTTCATTCCCGCATTAGTAAATAACAACGTTGGGTCATTCTCTGGAACCAGTGAACTACTATCGATAATAGAATGCCCTTTGCTGTTAAAAAAATCTAAAAAAGATTGTCTTATT
>PDWI01009960.1_pt1 | contig 10760 bp, 8 predicted proteins | sample 1430891 | NCBI WGS metagenome assembly PDWI01 (sample SAMN01162508, study PRJNA174530) | Oral metagenome, whole genome shotgun sequencing project. | biome: Marine environment; feature: Marine mammal; material: Swab sample of the gingival sulcus; isolation source: swab sample of gingival sulcus... | reverse complement strand
CTATAAAAGAAAATATAATAATTTAGAGGAGATTGTCTTGGTCTGTCATAATGATTTAGTATTTAAGACAGTTAAGAGGCATTTTAATTAGACTATGATTTTATCAGATAAGACCATCATGGAGATGATGGAAAAAAAAGAGCTCATCATTGAACCCATTGAGCAGTCTCAGATACAGCCTGCCAGTGTAGACATTAGACTTGGAAATACCTTTAGTATAGTAGAGGATAATTCCACTGGTCTTATAACGATGGATAATGAAATCAAGTACAAAACGATGGTAGCAGATGAATATGTCTTGCTTCCTGGTCAGTTTGTCCTCGCTACTACTATGGAGTATATAGGGCTTCCAAATGGTCTTACTGCCTTTGTAGAAGGTAGGAGTTCTCTAGGTAGGATGGGACTTTTTATTCAAAATGCAGGTTGGGTTGACCCTGGTTTTGAGGGAGAAATTACCCTGGAACTATTCAATGCAAATAGGTGCGCTATCAAGCTTACTAGTGGTAGGCGAATAGGGCAGTTAGTCTTTTCCAAGATGGATAGAATCACAGACAACCCATATAGAGGAAAGTATCAAAAGCAGCGTGGAGCTACAGGTTCTAGGGTCTTTTTAGACGATGACAAATAATTAACGATACATTGTAAGATAAAGGAAGTGAAATAATGCGTGGTTTAGTATTACAAGGTGGTGGTTCTAGAGGTGCGTTTCAAATGGGCGCATGGAAGGCTTTTAGAGAATTGGGCATAGAGTTTGATGTTATCACTGGTACGTCAATAGGTTCTATGAATGGTGCGCTTATGGCGCAAGATGACTATGATAAGTGTTATGACATCTGGTATAATCTCACACCTAATACCCTTATGGAAGGTGATATAGATACATATAATGATCTCATTACCACAAATATAGATTTCAAAGACCCTAAGAAGTATTTCGACTATTTTAAAAAGACTATTTCTCAAGGTGGACTGGATATAGATCCACTTATAGAGCTTATAAATGAGGTGGCAGATGAGGAAAAGATAAGAAAGTCTAAGACCGATTTTGGTCTGGTTACCATTTCTATTACAGATAGAGAAATACAGGAGTTATTTATAGATGATATACCAGAAGGTATGTTAAAAGACTATCTTTTGGCTTCGGCGTTTTGGCCTATTTTTAAGCCGGTAGACTTGCATGGTAAGAAGTTTTTAGATGGTGGAGCCTATGACAACCTACCTATAAATCTTCTTATGAAAAAGCCTGTAACAGAGATAGTTACCATAGAGCTTGCTTATTTTAATATAAAGCCTTTATTTAAGGGGAGAGATATTAAGATGAAGAGGATTATTCCTTCTGGTGACTTAGGAAAAAGATTCGATTTTTCTAATGAAAAGTCTAGACGCTTGATTGATATGGGTTACTTGGATACATTAAAGGTCTATGATGCCATAGGTGGATTTAAGTATTATCTCGATAATGTACCGTCAGATGACCAGGTTGAAGAGTTGGTAAATAATATATCAGATGAAGATATAGCTAGCTTAGCTGACTTGCTCGGTGAGAGAGCTGGTGGTAAGAGGGTGCTTTACGAGAGAATAATCCCTGAGATAGCGAGGGTAGCAGATGCTGATTCTGAAGATGGCTACGCGGATATTTATATTAAATCACTAGAGATGGTAGCTAAGAAAAATAAAATCGAAAGAGTAAAGAGATATGATTTCCATGACTTTTCTTCTGTGGTAGCAAATAGTATTGAACCAGAAAAGGAAAAGGATGAGTTTGCAGATTTGATTAAGATGACAGGTTTGGCGAAGTATGTTTATGGAAGTCAGCTTATAGATGAATTTGTCATCATCATGGATAAGCTTGCAAAGAAGTAAAATATAAGTTAAAAGTCAAGTGATAAAAATACATTTTGCTATATTAAAGGCAAAGTGTATTTTTTTAGTACGCAAAATATTGCTTTTATTTTATACAAATATAGACAAAAGCATAAAAATTCTATTAAACTTACTTGTATAGAGCTTAGCTTGGTATACAAGGCTTTTCTTCTATGTTATAATTGTACGTAATATTCTAAGACTTAAAATAGATGCACTTTGCGCATCTGCTTGCTTGGGGGTCATGAAGTCTTAGGGTTTAATATAGATTAGATAAATAATAAAAGTAGAAAGTGAGGTTTATTATGAGTAATAATATTCTATTAGATATAAAAAATCTACATTCTTCTGTAGAAGAAAAAGAGATTTTAAAAGGTGTGGATTTGACTGTTAATAAGGGAGAAATCCATATTATCATGGGTCCAAATGGGGCAGGTAAGTCGACTTTAGCGTACACTCTTATGGGCCATCCTAAATATACAGTTACAGAGGGAAGCGCCACTATAGATGGCGAGGATATACTAGAGATGAAGGTAAATGAGCGTGCTAAGGCAGGTCTTTTCTTGAGCTTCCAGTATCCAGAAGTTATAAATGGAATCACAGTAGAGAATATGCTTAGGACAGCTAAGAATGCCATTACTGGGGAGAATCAGTCTGTACTTCTTTTTAAGAAAAACTTAAACAAGGCTATGGATAGTTTGTCTATAGATAAGACTAGTGCTAACAGGTACCTAAATGTAGGTTTTTCTGGTGGTGAGAAGAAGAAGAATGAGATACTACAGATGAAGGTGTTGGCTCCAAAAGTGGCTATCTTAGATGAGACAGATTCAGGTCTAGATGTAGATGCTATTAAGATAGTAGCAGAGGGTGTAAAAGACTTCGCCAATGAAGAAAATGCCATCGTTATCATCACACATTACCGTAAGTTACTAGATTATGTAGATCCAGATTATGTACATATATTAAAAGACGGAAAGATTATAAAAACTGGTGACAAATCACTAGCTGAAACTATTGATGAATCTGGTTTTATGGCTATTGAGTAGGTGATAGTATGATAGAATTAGATAGAAAAAACAAGACTCAAGCAGATGAGGCTATGTATACGGAAAAGAGAAAGAAGTCCGAAATAGCAGATATCAGCAGGGGTGTTTACGATATTAAAAACGAAGATGAGGCAGCTTACAAGAGTGAGGCTGGTCTTACAGAAGATATAATTAGAGATATTTCCAAGAGAAAAAATGAGCCTGAGTGGATGACTGAGTTTAGGCTTAAATCCTTGGAGATTTACAACAAGAAGCCAGTGCCTACTTGGGGTCCTAACCTAGATGAGTTAGACATGGATAATATCATTACCTATGTACAGCCTAAAACTGATATGAAGGCTACTTGGGAAGATGTACCAGATGATATAAAAGAGACCTTTGATAGGCTTGGTATTCCCGAGGCGGAGAAGGAGTCTTTGGCTGGTGTAGGTGCTCAGTATGACTCAGAGGTAGTTTATCACTCTATACAGGATAGTCTGCTTAAAAAAGGTGTAATTTACACTGATATGGAGACTGCTGTTAGAGAGTATGAGGATATAGTAAAAGAATACTTTATGACTATAATACCTCCAAATGACCACAAGTTTGCAGCCCTTCATGGTGCTGTTTGGAGTGGTGGTTCCTTTGTTTATGTGCCAGCAGGAGTTACTGTGGAATACCCACTTCAGTCTTACTTCAGACTAAACTCACCAGGTGCAGGTCAGTTTGAGCATACGCTCATCATAGTTGAAGAGGGGGCTAACCTACACTTTATAGAGGGTTGTAGTGCTCCTAAGTACGATGTGGTAAACTTGCACGCAGGTGCAGTTGAACTAGTAGTCAAGGATGGTGCTAGACTTAGGTATTCTACTATAGAGAACTGGTCTAGAAATATGTACAACTTAAATACTAAGCGTGCTGTAGTAGGTAAGGATGGTATCATCGAGTGGGTTTCAGGCTCATTTGGTTCTAGGGTTTCCATGCTTTATCCTATGAGTATACTAAAGGGCGAAAGAGCCAAGGCTGAGTTTACAGGTATTACATTTGCTGGAAAAGGACAGTACCTAGACACTGGTTGTAAGGTAGTCCATGCAGCTCCATATACCACTTCAAATGTTAACTCCAAGTCCATTTCTAAGGGCGGTGGAGTAGCGCTTTATCGTGGACTTATGAAGGTCGGTAAAAATGCCCACCACTGTAAGAGTACAGTAGCTTGTGAATCACTTATGATGGATAATATTTCCAAGTCAGATACAGTGCCTATTATCGAGCTTGAGAACGATGATATAGATATCGGACACGAGGCTTCTATTGGACGTATTAGTGATGATGCAGTATTTTACCTTATGACTAGGGGTATAGACGAAGAAGAAGCCAAGGCTATGATAGTTAGAGGTTTCGTAGAGCCTATTACCAAGGAGCTACCTCTGGAATATGCTGTAGAGCTAAACCAACTTATCAACTTAGAATTTGAAGGAAGTATAGGATAAGGGGGGCATATGTTAGATAGAAATTTATTAAAAACTTTAGAAGATAAAAGCAGTTCTAGGGAGCAGGCTTTTGAGATTTTTGCAGAGCAGGACTTTCCTAGATTTAAAAGACTAAACATAAGAAACAGTTCATTTAATGAACGAAAAGAATTTAAAAACATATCATCTAAGAACTTAGACCAAAATGGTATAAGTCTTACTATTGATGATTTAGCTAAATATGAAGACCTGGTTGCTGAGAAGAAATATGGTGTAAGCAAGAAGCATACTTCACTTACAGATGCTTTTTACAATACGCTTAATCATATTGAAGTAGCTAAGAATACCGAAGTGGTCGAGCCTATATACCTAGGCATGAGTCTTGATGAGGACAATACCACCTTATTCGATAAGACTGTCTTAGTAGTAGGAGAGAGTTCAAGTGTTACCCTAGCTATAAACTATAGTGGTGAAGTGGGTGAACACAATGGAAATATACAGATTTTTGCTGGGGATAATTCCAATGTAAATGTGCTTATAGTTCAGAACTACTCAAGTGATGTAAGACATTATCACAATGCTATTTCCCTAATAGGTAGGGATGCTAGTGTGATGTTTTCTAGGATAGACATAGGTGCTAAGGAAGTCGTGACTGACTATAGTTCTTATATGGAAGGTGTAGCAGGTGAGTCCAATGTAGAGAGTATTTACTTTGGAGATGGAGATTCTAAACTTGATATTTCATACAATACTTATCACAATGCTATGGCTACTCAGAGTGAAATCAGTGTAAATGGTGCACTTAAAGATAGTGCGAAAAAGGTCTTTAGAGGAAGTCTTTTCTTCGCTAGGGATGCTAGGAAGTCTGAGGGACGTGAGGAAGAGTTTGCCATCTTACTAGATAAGACCGTTAAGGCTCACTCTATACCAGCTCTACTTTGTGACGAGGATGATGTCATAGGTGAGCACGCTGCTAGTGCAGGTCAAATAGATGAGAATAAGCTATTTTACTTGATGAGTAGGGGTCTTTCTGAGGAAGATGCTAAAAAGACTATTATTTTAGCTTCTTATGAAAAGGCACTCGACTGTATTCCTAATGAAAAGATCAGGGAAGGTGTAAAAGAAATCATCGGAAAGAAGATGGATTTTAGCTGATACGATTTTACTTGTATTGACATTTTCTGAGATAGATTATAGTAGGATAATATGAATGAAAAAATAATATGGGGGAAGACACAGTTCCCCCTTATAAACAATAAAGAAATACTCTATTTAGATAGTGCTGCGACCACTCAAAAGCCACTTTCTGTGATAGAGAGGATAGCTCAGTACAATGAGTCTAGCCATGCAAATATTCACAGAGGAGCTTATAGTCTTAGCATAGAGGCTACTGATTTATATGATGAGGTTAGAGAAAAGGTCGCAAGGCTTATCTCTGCAGGAGCTAGGGATGAGATTGTTTTTACCAAAGGTACTACAGATAGCTTCAACCTTTTGGCTTTTAGTATAGGTGAGACCTTTATAAATGAGGGAGATGAGATTGTCATTTCCTTGGCAGAACATCATAGCAATATCTTGCCTTGGCAGGCGCTTGCTAGGAGAAAAGGTGCAGAACTTAAATACTTGCCTGTAGATGATGAGGGTAGGATTATTTCTTCTGAGATAGCAAATGTCATTAGTCCAAAGACTAAGATTGTTTCGGTGACTATGGTATCCAATGCTATTGGTACTATTCAGCCTGTAAGAGAAGTCATAAAGAGGGCTCATGAACTTGGGGCTCTTGTGGCACTTGATGGGGCTCAGAGCGTTCCACATATGAAGGTTGACGTTCAGGATTTAGACTGTGACTTCTTGGCTTTTTCTGCACATAAGATGTTTGGACCTACTGGTGTGGGTGTCTTATATGGTAAGAAGGAGATTTTGGAGAAGATGGAGCCGTATCAGACTGGTGGAGATATGATAGAGTATGTCGAGCTTTACGAGTCTAGCTATGCACCTGTTCCGACTAAGTTTGAGGCAGGTACACCTAATATAGAGGGCGTGGTCGGCTTCGGTGCGGCGATTGATTTTATAAATGAACTAGGCATAGAAAATATTTATGAATATGAGAAAAAATTAACGAAGTATGCCTATGATAAGGTTTCAGCATTGCCACATATTACAGTGCATGGAGCTAGTGATATAGATGAAAGAGGCAGCGTAGTTTCTTTTTCTGTAGAGGATGTGCATCCCCATGATGTAGCTACGGTTTTAGATAATTATGGTTTGTGTTTAAGAGCAGGGCACCACTGTGCTCAGCCCTTGATGAAGAGGCTAGGACTTCCTAGTACGACTAGGGCGAGCTTTTCTATATACAATAATTTCGAAGATATAGATAAACTCTGTGAGAGCTTAAAAGAAGTTAGAAAATGGTTGGGTTATAATTAATTCTAATTAAATTTAACTTAGAGTTTCTGAGATAGAGATGATTTAGACAAAAGAGCAGTAGATTATTATATAATGGAGTGATATTATGGATTTAAGTGCAATTTATACAGAGCTCATAATGGAGCACAATAAGTCAAAGCATAATAAACACGAGATGTGTGATGCCCATGCGACTAAGCGTGGATACAATCCAAACTGTGGAGATGATTTGACAGTGAATTTAAAAGTAGAGGATGGCAAGATAGCTGATATTAGCTATGAGGGTAGTGGTTGCGCTATATCTGAGGCATCATCTTCTATTATGATAGACTTACTTAAGGGTGAGGATGTAGAAGTAGCTAGGAAGAAAATATCTGATTTCCTAGCTATGATAAAGGGTGAAGTAGACGAAACAAGTGTTGAAGACGAATTAGAAGACGCTGTGATTTTAGCCAATATCAGAAATATGCCTGCTAGGGTTAAGTGTGCGGTACTTGCTTGGCATTCTCTAGAAGAGTGTATAAAAGAGTTAGATAAGTGAGTGGATTTAACTTAGTTTCGGACTTTGCTCCGACAGGCGACCAGCCAGATGCTATAGGGAAATTAGTGGATGGCTTTGAAAAAGGAAATAAAAGGCAGACCTTAGTAGGGGTTACAGGTAGTGGTAAGACTTTTACCATGGCAAATATCATAAAGACTTTGGGTAGACCTACCCTTATTATGGCGCATAACAAAACTCTAGCAGCTCAGCTTTATAGCGAGTTTAAGGAGTTTTTTCCTAATGATAGGGTAGAATATTTTGTAAGCTATTATGACTACTACCAGCCAGAGGCTTATGTGCCTAGCAAGGACTTGTTTATAGAGAAAGATTCAGCTATAAATGAGGAAATAGATAGGCTTAGGCACTCTGCTACAGCTGCACTTTCTGAGGGGGAAGATGTGGTTATTATAGCCTCTGTTTCATGTATATACGGACTTGGTTCCCCGATAGACTATGCCAATATGACAGTGAACTTACGTCAGGGTATGATGAAGGATAGGGACGAGGTCATCAGACGTCTAGTAGATATTCAGTACAATAGAAATGATATGGAGATGAAGCGTGGTACTTTTAGGGTGCGTGGAGATACCATAGAGATTATACCTGCTTGGGTGACTGGCAAGGCTGTTAGAGTCGAGTTTTTCGGTGATGAAGTAGAAAAAATCATGGAGATAAATTCTCTAACAGGCGAAACTTTGTCTGTCTTAGAGCACGTGGTTATCTTTCCTGCTTCCCACTATGTAGTGGCGGAAGAAAGCTTGGAAAGAGCTATAAAGGCCATAGAAGAAGAGCTGGTAGATGTAGTAGAAGACTTCAATAATGAGGGGAAACTACTAGAGTCGCAAAGGATATCACAGAGGACGAATTATGATGTGGAGATGTTAAAGGAGACTGGCTTTTGTTCTGGTATAGAAAACTATTCTAGGCATTTGACAGGGCTTAAGGCAGGAGAGGCACCACATACCTTGTTTGATTATTTTCCTGATGATTTTTTACTTATCATAGATGAGTCGCATATGACCATACCACAGGTTAGGGGTATGTATGCAGGTGATAGGTCTAGGAAGGAAAACTTGGTTAATTATGGCTTTAGACTACCATCTTCCCTAGATAATAGACCTCTTAACTTCCCTGAGTTTGAAGATAGGATAGACAAGGTTTTATATGTATCTGCGACCCCAGGGCCTTATGAAAAAGAACATGAGGAGCTTTATGCTGAGCAGATAATTAGACCGACTGGACTGCTAGACCCAGAGATTACTGTTCGCCCAGTAGAGGGTCAGATAGATGACCTTATAGCTGAGATAAACGAGACCACTGGGCGTGGAGAAAAAGTTTTGATTACCACCCTTACCAAGAAGATGTCAGAGAGACTTACCGATTATATGCAGGAAATAGGTATCAGGGTGAGGTATTTGCATAGCGATATAGATGCCCTTGAACGTATGGATATCATCAGGGACTTGCGTATGGATGTCTTTGATGTGCTTATAGGTATAAACTTGCTTAGAGAGGGGCTTGACATTCCAGAGGTTTCCCTTGTGGCCATCTTGGATGCGGATAAGGAAGGTTTTCTTCGTAGTGAGACTTCCCTTATCCAGACTGTGGGTAGGGCAGCTAGAAATGCCAGTGGTAGGGTCATTATGTATGCTGATAATATGACTGGTTCCATGGAACGAGCTATAAACGAGACCAATCGTAGACGTGATATTCAAAAGGCTTATAATGAAAAGCATGGTATTACACCGGAGACTATCAAAAAGGCTGTCAGGGATGTCATACGTATATCCAAGGTAGCTGAAGAAGAGGCTACTTATGCTTTAGATAAGGATATAGAAAGTATGAGTACAGATGAAATCAAGGCTAAGATAGAGCGAGTTAAGATGGAGATGACTAGGGCTGCAGCAGACTTGATGTTTGAGAGAGCAGCAGAACTTAGAGATGAGATGATAGAGCTGAAAAAGGCGCTAGTGTAGAGATATTTTCTCTGGACTAGTCTCTAAAGAAAGAAAAAGAAAAGAACAAAATGAAAGAAGAAAAAATTATAATAAAAGGTGCACGTGAGCACAACTTAAAAAATATAGATGTAGAAATCCCAAGGGACAAACTAGTCGTAGTCACTGGTCTTAGTGGCTCTGGTAAGTCGTCCCTAGCCTTTGATACCATATATGCTGAGGGACAAAGAAGATATGTGGAGTCACTTAGTAGCTATGCTAGGCAGTTTCTAGGTCAGATGGAAAAGCCAGATGTGGACAGCATAGAGGGGCTTTCACCAGCCATAGCCATAGACCAAAAGACCACTAATAGAAATCCCCGTTCTACAGTGGGTACAGTAACGGAGATTTATGACTATTTTAGGTTGCTTTTTGCTAGGGTGGGTACACCTATCTGTCCTAAGTGTGGAGCCATAATAGAAAAGCAGACCATAGACCAGATAGTAGACCAGATACTAGAGTTCGAGGATAGGACTAAGATTATGATCCTAGCCCCTGTTGTTATGGGTAAAAAGGGACAGCATATGAAGATACTCGATAGTGCTAGGAAGAGTGGATATGTAAGAGCTAAGATAGATGATAATATCTATGAGCTTTCAGAAGATATTAACTTAGATAAAAACAAAAAACATAATATTTCCATAGTGGTTGATAGGATTATTATAAAAGATGGTATTAGGAGCAGACTTACAGATTCTATAGAGACTGTAATGCACCTTACAGGTGGTATGCTTTCTGTAGAAAAGATAGGTGAGGAAGTCATAAATTTCAACCAGAATTTTGCCTGCCCAAATGGTCATATTACCCTAGATGAGATAGAGCCTAGGATGTTTTCGTTTAACAATCCCTTTGGTGCTTGTAGTGAGTGTCATGGTCTAGGATTTACCTTAGAATTCGATAAAAATGCCATAGTGCCAGATGATAGTCTTTCCGTTAGAGAGGGAGCTATAAAGGCTGCAGGTTATACCAATGTAAGGACGGAGGCTGGTTATTTTAAGGCTATGCTAGAGTCGCTTGCCGTGCATTATGGCTTTAGTTTAGATATTCCATTTAAGGATTTAAGTGAGGATGCAAAGGATGTTATCTTTTATGGTACTGGTGGCGAAAAGATAGATGTATACTACAAAAGTAGACGAGGAGAAGGTACCTATAATATAGCTTTTGAGGGTGTTATAAATGGGATGGAACGTAGGTACAAGGAGACAAGCTCTGAGTATATGAAGCAAGAATATCGCAATATGATGATTGATAAGGCTTGTTCTGCTTGTCATGGTGATAGGCTTAGACCTGAGTCGCTTACGGTTCATATAGGTGATAAAAATATCTCAGAGCTTACGAAACTTTCTGTAAAGGATTTAAAAACCTTCTTCGATAATTTAGAGTTTACTGATAGACAGATGGCTATTGGTGGTCTAGTTATCAAGGAGATAAAGGAGAGGATAAACTTCCTTTTTGAGGTAGG
>PDWI01013241.1_pt1 | contig 10761 bp, 10 predicted proteins | sample 1430891 | NCBI WGS metagenome assembly PDWI01 (sample SAMN01162508, study PRJNA174530) | Oral metagenome, whole genome shotgun sequencing project. | biome: Marine environment; feature: Marine mammal; material: Swab sample of the gingival sulcus; isolation source: swab sample of gingival sulcus... | reverse complement strand
GAGGAGGGCGCCTGCTGGTAGCAAGCAACCGACGAGCAACAACCGCTGTGATTTCGCAGACCAGCGCGGCGATGGGAGGTAAGTTGGTCAGCGCTCTAGGCGCTCGACGGCTCCCGCGTCCGAACGAGCCACGCAGCCCCCGGGGACCGCCAAGATCTCTCGGATCGCCGGCCGCGGCCCGTCGAAGCGCAGCTGCGCCGCGTTGGAGCCCGCCCCGGGCGTACGCTGCCAGACCTTCAGGCGACCGCCGAAGGTCAGCTGGCAGAGGTGCCCGCCGCTGGGAGACAGCCGCGCCAACCGCGCCTCTGCTAGCGCCCGACGCCAGGGGAGGCTCCGCGGCGCCGCAGCCCGCTGGCCGCTGCGCAGCCAGCGCCAGCCGCGATGGGTATGAATCCGCGGTCCGCTGGTCGCGCAGAGCTCGTGATCGATCGCCGCCGCGCAGGGGAGGAGCGCCGACGCGCGCCAATACGGCTGGCCGCTGGCCACACGCCAGAGCCGCAGAGAGCGGTCGTCGGCGCCGCTGACCAGCCGATCGCCGCTCGGTGAGAACGCCGCCACGTTGACCTCGGCGGTGTGGCCTCGCAGCAGCTGGGGACGACCACCGACCAGGTCCAAGAGCCGCAAGACACCATCGGAGCTGGGCAGGGCGACGCGGCGACCGTCGGGCGAGACCGCCAAGGAGTAGGCGCGCCCACGACCGAGATCGAAGAGCAGCCGCGCCGCCGCGGGGTCGGCGGCGAGGTCGACCTCGCGTGGTCTCGAGGTCGCCCCGGGGGGCGGCAAGCGCCACCGCTGCACCCGCCCATCGAGCGCCGTCGAGATCAGCTCGCCCTTGGCGAAGGCCAGCCCCGTCACCGTGTCCTGATGACCGCGCAGCACGGCGAGCGGCGCCCCCTCGCGGCTCCAGAGCCGCACCGCCCGGTCGGCGCCGCCGCTGGCCCAGATCTCTCCCCCGGCCATCACGGCGAGCGCCATCACGGCGCCGCGGTGGGCGTGCAGCACGCGGATCAACGCCCCTTCACGGGCGTCCCAGACGCGGATCGTCCGATCCGCACCGGCGGAGACCAGCACCCGCTTGCGCTTGTCGCCCATTGGAAGACGGGCCAGGGCCCAGATGGCCCCGCGGTGCCCGTGGAGCACGCGGATCGTCTTTCGGCTCGTGATGCTCCAGAGCCGCAGCTTGCCATCTTGTCCCCCCGACGCGAGCAGCGACGATCCGACGAAGAGCGCGGCCTGGACTGCCCCCTCGTGGCCCTCCAGGGCGGCCAGCTGTCGCCCGCTACGCGCGCTCCAGAGCCGCAAGACGCCGTCTTGACCGCCGCTGGCGATGGTCGCGCCGTCGGGGGAGACCGCCACCGCCAGCACGCCACCGCGGTGCCCCTCGTCACCCCTTCGACGACCCCGAGGGCGACGACCGATCACCCGCCAGGCTCGCGCCGTGCGATCGCGGCTGCAGCTGTAGACCCGCCTCCCGTCGGGAGCGAAGGCCACGGCGCTGACCACCTCGCGGTGCCCCTGAAGCCGCGACAGCAGCTTGCCCTGGGGGAAGCGCCACAGCCGCAGATCCTTATCCCAGCTCCCCGAGGCCAGGGTCTTGCCGTCGGGGGAGAGCGCCAGCGACCACACCGTGCCGCGATGACCGAGGAGTATCCGCTCGAGGGCGCCGGCCTCGACCTTCCAGATCCGGATCGTCGCATCCGCCGCGCCGGAGACGACGCGCTGGCCGTCGCGAGAGAAGACGGCGGCGTAGATCGGCCCGCGGTGGCCGACGAGCACCTTCGGCTTGCCCTGCGGCCTGCCAGCGGCGTCGAGCGTGAAGACCCTCAGCGTCGCGTCCTGGCCGCCCGTGAGCGACGGCGCTCGCGCTCCGTCGCCCGCTGTTCGCGCGCGATCAGCAACGCCACGCTGGTGGCCGCCACGGCGATCACCAAGGGGATCCCCACCGCGAGGGCGAGGCCGAGGCGCCGGCGGCGCGCCCGGCGCGCCCGCTGCTCGGCGGCGAGACGGCGCCCGACATCGATGAAGCGTCGGACGCGGGCGGGCACGTCCTCGCTGGCCACGCGAGCGAGCTGGCGCTCCGCCTCGGCGAGCGCGTCGCCACTCCAGGCCTCGTCATCGCGGGCGCCGCGATCCTCCCAGAGCTTGGCCGCCTGCCCCACCTCGGCGAGGAAGCGCAGCTCTTCGCGGCTCTTTTCGATCCAACGCCGCAGCCGCCCCCAGGAGACGATCAGCGACTCGTGGACGAGCTCGACGGTGACCTCGTCGTCGTCGCCCTCCCCCTCGTCGCCTTCGAGGGTCTGCCGCGCGGAGAGCAGCCTCGCCTCCGAGAGGCGCGCGAGCACGTCCTGAGCGCCGCTGGCCAGTCCCTCGCAGAGCTCGGCGCGGGTGACGATGCGCCGCGTCCCCTCGGGGGTGACCAGCCGCAAGAGCAGCTGCCGCGCCAGGCGCCGCTCCGCCGGGGCCAACGCGCCGAGCACGCTGTCGGCGTGCTGCGCCAGCGCGCCGGCCACGCCGCCGAGCTCGCGATAGGCCGCTATCGTGAGCTGCCGCGCCCGGCGGTCGCGGCGCTGCCACAGGCGAGCGCCGGCGAACTGCGTCAGCGGCAGCGCCGTGACCTCACCACCGACGGCCTGGAGCATCCCGCTGACGATCGAGGGGTCCTCGTAGTCATAGCCCACGGCAGCGACGGGGCGCTCGAGGATGTCGCGCAGCGCCTCCGGGCCAGGGGCGGCCAGCACCTGCACGCTGGTGAGCACCTGCGAGGCCAGGGGCCCGAGCGCCAGCCGGGCGAGGAACTCCTCGCGCATGGTGAAGACGACGCGCACCGCGCCTTGGACGTCGTCAGCGGCGCCGCAGATCGCCTCGACAAAGGCACGACGCTCCTGCTCGTCATCGACCAGCGTCACGACCTCCTCGAGCTGATCGACGAAGGGCAGCACGTCGCAGCGCTGCCGCTCAGCCAAGCGCGCCAAGGCGAGGGCCAGCGCGCCGGGGACCTCGCGGAGGTGGGCGGCGCGCTGCTCGACGCTGTCGCCGCTGAGGGCGGTCATGCTCTCGTCGTTGATGCTCTCGTCGAAGCGTCCAGTCCCGTTGGACTGCCCCCGGGAGAGGCGCTCGGCGGCGACGAGACGCGCGGCGAGGGTGGCGAGGGGGTCGCGCCCGGGGCGCAGCTTGAGCACCACCCAGGGGCCCTGCTCGCGCAGCCGCGCGACGAGACCGGCGAGGGCGAAGGAGCTCTTGCCAGCGCCAGAGGGCGCCGACCACGGGCAAGACGCATTGCCCGCGCAGGCGCTCGGCGGCGGCCGCGATCTCCGCCTCTCGGCCGAAGAAGAGGTGCGCCTGATCCTCACCGAAGGGCAGGAGCCCGCGAAAGGGGCTCGCCTCGCTCGCTGGCGCCTCGCGCCCGATCGAGCATGCCCCGCAAGCGCTCGACCACCGCGGCCGCCCCGGGGCGCTCGTTGGCGGGCTTGCGCAGGCAATCGGCGATCAGATCGGAGAGATCCGCGGGCACGCCCTCGGCGTAGAGCTCGAGGCGCGGCGCTGGCTCCTCGCTGCAGACCGCCAGGGCCTGAGCTGGCGCCGCGCCGCGAGCATCTCGAAGAGCAACACACCGAGCGCCCAGACGTCCGTGCCCTCGCTCGGCGCGTCACCTTGCCACTGCTCCGGCGCCATATAGGCCGGCGTGCCGGCGATCCCGCCATCGGAGTCGAAGCGGCCCTCGCTGTCGGCGCTCCAGAGGCTCTGGTCGGCGAGCGCGGCGACCAGCGCCTCTTTGCTCCCGGGAGCCTGCGTCTCCTCGAGGGCGAGGACCGTGTCGCCGAGGCCCGAGGCGGTGGTCCGCTCGAGGGTCGCGCTCTGGGCACCGAGGGTGACCTGCAGCGCCGGGTGCTCGCCGACGGCGCGAGCTCCGGCCGCCGCGCCGTCTTGCGCGGAGGCCTTAGCGGCCGGGGGCTCGACGATCTTGGCCAAGCCGAAGTCGAGCACCCGCAGACGGCCATCGCGACCGATGATCACGTTCTGAGGCTTGAGGTCGCGGTGGAGCACCTTGTTGGCGTGGGCTTCTGCCAGCGCCTCGGCGATGGCCAGGGTCATGCGCAACGCCTCGGGGACACCGGGGCGGTCGCGATCGAGGCGCTCGCGGAGGGTCTGCCCCTCGAGGTACTCGAGCGCCACATAGGGGCCGCCGCGCAGCTCGCCGACGGCGTAGACCGTGACGATATGCGGGTGATTGAAGCGCGCCGTGGTGCCCGCCTCGAAGAGAAAGCGCTGGAGCGCCTCGGGGCTCGAGCCGAGGGATTCGCGACGCACCAGCTTCAGGGCGACCTTGCGCCCTAGCCGCCCATCGCGAGCCAGGTAGACCTCGCCCATCCCGCCACGCCCGAGCAGACGCAGGATGCGGTAGTGGTCGACGCGCTCGCCCGGCCCCAGCGCGTCGTCATCGCCAGCAATTGAGGGCCAATCGACCACGGAGCGAGCTTACCTCCGCTTTTTGTTCTTTGGGGCTCTGCTCTTTGCGGTCGTTGGGGTCTTTACGGTCGTTGCGGTCTTTACGGTCGCTGCGCTCGTTGCGCTCTTGCCCTTTTGGGCCTTACGCTTCGCGATCCTTGCGGTCGCGAGGCCGCGACGGAGCACGAGGATGTAGGAGCGCTTACCGCGCTCGATCAGCACCACCTGACCAGGCGTGGCCTTGCCGATCAACGGAAACCAGGGCTTCCTGCGCAGCTCCTTGTCGCCTCGTAGGTACTCGGGCACGTAGAGGTCGATCTCCACGTAGCCTTGCTTGGTCGCGCTGGCGGCCGCCGCCGCGTAGCTGAACCTCTCGAGCCCCTTCGGCGGGAAGAGGTCGTTATGCAACGCGCCGCCGTAGACGACCAGCACGCGCCCTGCCTCGCGCGTCGCTGCCGAGCCTGCCCCCGCGCCCCCTCCGACGATCGCCAACACCTTCTTCTGAAGCTGCTGAGTCACCGTCGAGAGTAACGCCTCGTAATCGAGCTTGCCGTCCTTGCCGCTGAGCTTCTCGTAGTCCGCGCAAGACAGCACCAGGATATGCGGCTTCAGGCCGAGCTTCTTGCCGCGACGTAGCAGCGTCAGCACCTCGTCTTCGGTGCTCGCCGGACGCTTGGTCCCCTTGTCGACCTGCTTGACGACGCGATGCTCCTGCTTACCACAGCGCCCCTCGGTGACCCAGGTCTCGACCAGCAGGTCCGTCGCCTTGGGCGCCAGCAACGGCAGCAGCTGCTCGGCGAAGCGCTTCACCGCCGAGCGCACCGGCGCCGAGTCGGTCTTCTGATGGATCTCGCCGAAGCCAAGGACACGAGGTCGATGCGTCAGCAGCAAAGACGTCAGCGCGCGCGCGGCGTCAGGGAAGACCGTATGGCGGGGGATCGCCGGTCGGTCGAGCTTGCGCGGGACCTGCCTCGCCCCCGCCTCCGGCTCGGCAGGTCGTGGCTTGGCAGGTCGTGGCTTGGCCTTCTCCTCTTTGCACCCCGCCATCGTCAAGACGGCGAGAGCCGTCGTGAGAAGCGCACCAACTCGGACGTGAGCCATCGGGGTGGTATGAGTGGTGCGAGCGGTACGGCGAACGTTCTGAGGCCTAGAAAGCGGCCGGCAGCGCTGTGCCCGGCGACGGGAGGGACGTGTAGGGGTGCTCTTACCAGTGCTCATCAAACCCTCGCTCTCCGAGAGCCGACAGGAAGGCGGCGTGGTGAACCGGCCAGGTTGGAGGGGGCCACTGCCCTCGAGCTGGGGGCTTGAGCCCTCGACTGTAGGGGCTACGAATACCAGTCGGCGAAAAGCGCAGCAAGACTGCCCCCCGTTTTTGTACCCACCACTGGTCTAACTATTGCTATCCTGTCGAGGCGATGCATCGCAACGCACCAGCAACCGCCACCTTGTTTCTGGCCTTCGCCGCCGTCGGCTGCGCGGACTTCGTCCTCGAGGGCACCTCAGAGCACCAGCCCGACCCCGACCGTCAGGTGATCGTGATCATCGGCGATGGCGGAGCGGCTCAGCAGGACGCCGGTGCACCCCAGGCCGACACCGGTGCACCCCAGACCGACACCGGCGCCCCGCCCCAAGCCGACAGCGGTCTTCCCCAGCCCGACACCCATGTCCCACCGCAGCCCGATCAAGGCGTGCCCAGGCTCGACACGCAGCCACCCGCTGGCCCATGCGGCAACGCCTTCGAGACCAAGGTGCTGCAGCTGGTCAACGCCGAGCGCGCCAAGAAGGGCAAGCCCCCGCTCGAGTGCGCCCTCGACGCCGGCGCCGTGGCGCGCAACTACAGCAAGTATATGTGTGAGGCCCGCTTCTTCTCCCACACCGGCCTCGACGGCTCGAGCCCCTCGAGCCGCCTCCATAGCGCCGGCGTGCCCTTCATGAGCGCCGGCGAGAACATCGCCGCTGGCCAAAAAACGCCCGCGTCCGTGATGACGAGCTGGATGAACAGCCCTGGCCACCGCGCCAACATCCTGGGCAACTACTCTCACCTCGGCACCGGCTACCACCCCTGCTCCGGCGGCAGATACCCGCACTACTGGACCCAGAACTTCCTCCGCCGCTGACGAACGCGCGCTGTCCGCCTCGACCACCAGCAGCCTGTCGATCTAGCCCTCCCGTCGCGATCAGCCCTTCGAACCGAGCTCGTTGTCGCTCAAGCTCGCGCTAACACCACGATGGCTGCGTTTTCGCTCCGCGATCTCGGCTCGAATGGCGTCGCCTCGCTCGGTCCGGCCTAAGAGCTTCCCCACACATTCGGGACCAAGCCGGGTGCTGAGCTGTCGAGCCGCTCTCATAGCCGAAGACATGAGCCATACGGGCGGTACGGCGAACGTTCTGAGGCATCGAGAGCGGCCGGCAGTGCTGTGCTGTGCCCGGCGACGGGAGGAATTCGTAGGGGTGCTCTCAATAAACAACCTCACAGCCGTCGCTCAGGTCGCCATTTCCATCACGGTAGCCGACCAAACACTCGACGAATGTGCAGCCGCCTTCAACACATCGACTCAGACCGTTGGGAACGTGGCAAATATTGCCGCATTTGCCGCAATGCAAGAGATTCGTGCTTAGGTCGTAGTCTTCGTCTATCTCTCCATCTCCGTCGTCGTCTTGATTATTGCATAATTCGAATTGCCCGTCCTTGACAATGTCGAGGAGACTGCCCTTGTACGTGTTCCACGAAAAACGACCAAATTGCTCGATCGCTTCGAGCTTTGACAACTCTGCCCGAAAAACTGCGTGACCGTAAAAGTCATTACCGGTACCACGCAAGACGGCCGACCACAGCTTGATGTTGTTGACATTGCCCCCTGCACCACCTGCGATTCTGATACCAGCATCACCAAAAAAGCTGATCGAGTCCCGAATCACCTTATTTGCGTCTTGCGTGTCATAGTTCCAGGGAATCAAGACGATCGATTTGTCGATCAAATAGGCCGCTGGATAAGTTGCGCCAGCTTTCCCTCCCCATTCCTGCTGATAGTCCTCCCGCCCTCCGTTGTGCAGGTAGTTGAGCATGTCAGCCCAGAAGTAACACCGCGACTTCGGAAACGACGCCTTTACCGCCTGATGCAGCCGCCCGAAGTGAATCGCCATCGCGTGATAGTTCGCGTTGTTTTCGGCAGAACTCCGCGAATCCATGTTGAAGCCTCGGATTTCGTCTTGGGCAAGAAAGACGTCAAAGTCCTCGCTTGAGAAACCGGATTTCTCGAGCTTATCCCTGAGACTAGCGAAAAGGCTCTTCACCTCATCATAGCCGCAATCGACATAGGGATTCATATTGTGAGAACTCGACTTATCCTGGCGAAGTAGGTAGTCGTAGGAAACGCGCACCTGTTGATTCTGTTGTATGCGGCCCCCAGCGCGCCTGGAAATCGTAACAGTGTTCGAAAACGACTCGATGTCATCCCGGTCTGTGATCGGATCACCGGTCATCACGAGCTCGTAGTCTTTGTCTCGCTCGTAAAGAGTACTGCCATCTGCAGCAGTCACGCGAAACGCATGTCCTCCATCAAGCAACACGTTGGTCAGCCGCGCGTTCATTCGGTATAGGGCAACATCATCAACATAGACCTTGCCGCGAAAACTTGGCGATGGACGCACCCAGATCTTCAGCTTCGTGCCTCGGCTATGCTTGGAAATGTGCAATCGAATGGGGTGCCAGGTGTTGTCATCCACCGGCTTATGCTTCTTTTCACGATAGAACAGAGGCTTGTTGTCGGCGTCGTGATAGTAAAGAATGAACTGGACGGTCCCGGTGCTTCCCGGTTGAGTCTTGACCCAAAAGTCGGCGAGGTACCACGAGTCTTCCGGGGTTTTTGCAACTTGGAAGATCATCGGCCGCGCACTCTTAGACTGCGCTGTGCGAACAAGCGCAACGCTGCGACTCCCCGAGTGGCTCTCTTGTTCTGTCAACAGCCACTGGCCCTCTTGTGGCGAATTGTCTTGCACTTGCCAGCCATTCGGAACCTCGCCGACCGTACCGCCTTCGAAGTCGAGGTTCGAAAAGCCGGGATTGTCGTCGCGATCTGCCACAGCCACGCCGCTGGAAAACGTAAACGGCTCGTTTTCAACCGAATAGCCTTCTACGCTGCACCCAACGTTTTGGCGCAGCGATGGCGAAAGGATCGGTCGAATGAAGTTCTGTAGCGCTTTATGAAAATAAGGAACAAACATATTGCCCAGGTGGCTCTGCATTGAACCTGACACAAAGTGGGCGCCATTCATCTTAAACCTTGCCATCCGCTCGAGCAGAGCTAGACCGAGCGTTGGATCCGAAACGTCATCTCTGTCTTCGTGACCGATGGGATGACGCGGTGCTCGATCTCAGGATAATCGATAATCGTAAAGCCCGCGATCGCTTCCGAACTTTGTTCGAGGATCTGCAGCAAACTCTGCACGCCGTAAAAGACGCCTTGCGCCGTCTTGCCAAGCACAAAAACGTTCTTGCCATAGGTGAACAGAAGATAGCCCTGCTCAAAACCCTTATCTCCGATCTGTTGCGTGTAGTCGTGAAGGCTATCACCGATCTTTGAAAAGTACTCAGCGATCAGTCGATCGTTGTGCCGTAGCAAGAAGATTGTTTTCTCGCTTTCATCGGAGAGATGCCCGTTTTTTTCGATGAATTCGTCAGCCGTCTGATGGGTGAGAACAAAGCCATGAGTGCCCGAGATCTTATCCGTCAGCAGGCCGGTCGTGTGCGCGATATTCTTGAGACCAGGGTCGAATACAACACGCCACGTGCTATCCAGCGTGATTCTATCCGACGATGGGGCAAAGAACTGCGGCGTGGGTACAACCGTGACAGAAGGCTCATCCGGTTTTTCCACCACAATGGACACCAAGGCCGTATCGGTGTTGCCATCGTTATCGGTCACAGTAAGCGATACCTGATACGCGCCTATTTGGACAAACGTATGTCGTGGCGCAGGCAGCGCAGAGGATGCTCCATCGCCAAATGACCAGGTGTAACTGACGATCGTTCCATCCGGATCCGTGCTGACGGATTGAAACCCAACCGTCAATGCAGCTTTACCTGATGTCGTCGTCGTCTCGATCCCAGCCGAAGGCCCAAGGCCACCACCACCGTCGGGTGATGGCAGCTTGCTGGAGCTCTCAGAACATGCCAAGAGCCCCAAGCATCCCAACAAAGTCAATGAAGCAATGCAGGCCTTCGCTACATATGAACCCAGCGTTCTTAGAGCATACATCAAGCATTAGTGTACGGCGTTCAAGGTCGGACTGAAAGCAGATCTGGAATCGACCGAAGATGATTTGAGCGTGGGGGGCATCTTCCGGACGGCCTTGATGAAGGCGCCCCTCATGTCCATCGTCACGACCTTGATGGCCGTGCGGCGCTCGGGCCCGAGCTTCTCGAAGAAAGCCAGCAAGCTCTCGGCGGATTTGCCCTCGCGCCTGCACGACCGCCTGGCGATCGGCCTAGCGCTGATCGACGACACCGCCGGGTACATCCCGTACCCTCTGGGTCACGTCTCGACGTCCAAGGGTGACATCTTCTGCAGCGACGCCGTCGCCCTCATCCACGAAGCCCCCCTCCGGCGTCCTGCGCGACATCAACCGCCTCGCCACCTCGTGTCTCAAGTCGGCCGCCCGCGACGACCTCCGCATCGTCGACCGCGAGCTGATCCTCCGCGTCCTCGTCGCGCACCAGCTTTACGCCGACCACGACTGACCGCCGCCGGCCGCCGCTGCCCATCATCATCCGCCTGCGCGGTAGACGAACACCCCGCGTAAGGGGCTCAGCCCATCATCAAGGTGGATCGGCCCCCCATCATCCAGCGTGCGCCGTAAGACCAATATGATCGCTGAATCCCGGCGTCTGGGCGGGGTGGATCACAGCTAGAGCGCTGATCAACTCACCGGACCGAGCTGCACGAAGGATGCAAAATCACGGCGTAGGAGCGAGAAGGGCGCCTGCTGGTAGCACGCAACCGACGAGCGACAACCGCCGTGATGTCGCAGACCAACGCGGCGACCGGAGGTAAGCTGGTTAGCGCTCCAGTCGGGCGCGGAGAGCGGCGATCACACACGATCGCCTCTTGACGCTTCGCGCATCTCTGCTAAAGTTGAATTTAGAATTGCCAAAACTTCGTGTCGTCAAGCAGCTTTTGCCGACGCAAAAGGAAGAGAGGGGGGGCTATGCAAACGGCTCGGTGGCTCGGTGGCTCGGTGGCTCGGTGGCTCGGTGGCTCGGTGGCTCGCGTTGAGCATCATCTTCGGGTTCGGAGCGAATTGCGACTCGGCCTC
>PDWI01009955.1_pt1 | contig 10762 bp, 9 predicted proteins | sample 1430891 | NCBI WGS metagenome assembly PDWI01 (sample SAMN01162508, study PRJNA174530) | Oral metagenome, whole genome shotgun sequencing project. | biome: Marine environment; feature: Marine mammal; material: Swab sample of the gingival sulcus; isolation source: swab sample of gingival sulcus... | reverse complement strand
GTTACTTAAATATAATCCCATTTTTTCTCCTACGCAAGAAGACGGATTGCCTCATAATTAGGCTTGCTGAAAAAGTCCTTACGCAGCTTTTTTCCTCATAATTTTATACCGATTTCGAATCTCGGCCTTTTCATCAACTTTAGAAGCAATCACCCGTAATCCGAGATATAATCAAAAGTTGTGGATGGGATAAAAAAAGAGCAAATCCTTCTATATAATGTGTGGCAGATAAGCCAACATAAAACTATGAAGTAAAAGAGGCAGTCGTTATGCTCTGAAACTACAAAAATATGGAAGCGACAGGAAAATCATGAAAAAAGCTTCTGTACTGGATGAACCATTGCCAGTTAAAAACCATGATTTCCATTCCGGCAAGATGGTTCGCAAGTACTTTTAGGAAATTCTTAATGCTATCCGCCTTAGACCAATAAGAGCATGCTGGAGGCTAAAAATACACGGATTCAGAGGATAAAAAAATTGCTTGTGAGTTTCGGAATAAAGAGCGCGTCAAGAATGCCACTCTATTTCATTTGGGATGACTGGATTTGATGCGTTCTACCACACTATAGCCGGAAGACCCTTCTAATTTTAGGTTATTTGGCAAGTCATTTTTGTATCTTGAACTTGAAAATCAGCTTTTTTAGCCAATTTTCAGGTCTAAACCTATGGAATTTCTTCCAAAATCAGAATTGCTGCTCTTTAATCGGGGATTCTAATAAAAAAGTATGTTATACTGTCTATGAGGGAGAAGCGCTATGGAGTTAAAAGAATATATTGATGCTGCCACAGGCCGGGAAAAGGCGGATGTGGTATTTAAAAACGGAAAAATTGTCAACGTGTTTACGGGAGAAATTCTGGAATCTTCTTTGGCTTTGAAAGATGGAATTATTCTGGGAACGGGGGATTATGAGGGAAAATCCGTCGTTGACGTCAAGGGCGGATACCTTGTCCCCGGCCTTATTGATGCTCATGTGCATATTGAATCATCCCTGACAACCCCGGAGAATTTTGCTGCTCTGGTAGTGCCCCGGGGGACTACCACGGTTATTGCCGATCCCCACGAAATTGCCAATGTGGCCGGGCTGGATGGAATTCGCTACATGATTCAGGCTTCTGAAAATTTACCCCTGGACTGTTTATTTATGCTTCCTTCCTGTGTGCCTGCTGTGCCCTTTGAGAATGCCGGCGCTATATTGAGGGCTGAGGATCTGGCTCTGTTAGCTGGGGAGACAAGAGTGCTTGGTTTAGGTGAGCTTATGGATTATCCTTCTCTGCTGGGGGCAGAAGCCGGGGTATTGGCAAAAATGAAAATGGCAAGGGACCGGGGCATGCCTATTGATGGACACGGCCCCATGGTGGCCGGGCTGGATTTGAATGCCTATGCCGGTTCAGGTGTTGAAACGGATCATGAATGTTCAACCCCGGAAGAAATGCTGGATCGTCTGAGACGGGGGATGTATGTTCTGATTCGCGAAGGCTCTGCTGCCCGGAATCTGGATAATCTGGTTCCCTGTGTAAATGACAGGAATGCGAGACGCTGCGCTTTTTGTACTGATGACAAACAGCCCGATGATATTCTGAAGAATGGACATATCAACTATAATGTGCGCCGGGCCGTTGAATTGGGGCTGGAACCCTTAAAGGCTATTCAAATGGCAACCATCAATGCCGCAGAATGTTATAAATTGAAAGGTAAGGGCGCTTTAGCTCCTGGCTATGATGGGGATATTCTTGTGGTGGAAGATTTGTCTTCCATGAAAATCAATCAGGTTTATAAGGCTGGTTCTCTGGTAGCTGAGAATGAAAAAGCCCTGTTTGTTCACCCCCCCCGTTATTCTGCTGCGGTACTCAATTCTGTAAAAATTCGTAAAATACTTCCCGGGGATTTTCGTATAAAGCTCAAGAGCAATAAGGTACGGGTTATCCGGCTTCTTCCCCATTCCCTGGTTACCGAATGTTCCATCCGAACGGTAAAATGCGATGACCAGGGTTGTTTTATTACGCATCCCGGTCAGGACATTTTAAAGATGGCGGTGATTGAGCGTCACGGCCGCAAAGGTACGATTGGCCTGGGGTTAATGGAAAATTACAGACTATCGGGAGGGGCCGTGGCCACTTCCATTGGTCATGATTCCCATAATATTATTGTTGTTGGAGATAATGATGAGGATATGGCTTTGGCAGTGAATTCCCTGGCAGAAGCAGGGGGAGGTATTGCCGTAGCTGCGGGAGGAAAGCTGGAGGGTTGTCTTCCCCTGCCTGTAGGAGGTCTCATGTCCGACCAGTCTGCCGAAGCGGTGAGCGAGACTTTAAAGACGCTTCTTGATAAGGCCACTGGAACTTTGGGTATAAATCCCGATGTGGATCCCTTTATGACGTTGGCCTTTATGGCTCTGCCGGTGATCCCATCCTTAAAGTTAACTGATCAAGGGCTTTTTGATGTGGAAAAATTTGAGTTTGTAAACATTTGTGTAACCGTATAATCTTCCTTTGAAAGCTGTTCCTTTCATGGAAGACTTTTTCGGAAAAACCAGAGTCATGCCAGAGGTGGCGGGAAGTTTAAACCAAACCTTTAAGGCAAGTATCATAAGGAGGGAGGATTTCTCCTTCCTGAAACCAAAGGGCCAATTCCCTTTCAGCATTTTCCCGGGAATCAGCCGCATGGATAACGTTGCTGATTACGCCCCCCAGGTCGGCGCTGCGGCTGTAGCTCATGTGGCAGAAGTCTCCCCTTATGGTACCTGGGGCAGCTTTGAGGGGTTCTGTGGCTCCGTTGATTTTTCTTGCAACGTCTACGGCATGAGCTCCTTCCAGACATATGGCCAGGCAGGGGCCTGAAAGGAGAAGATTTACCAAGGGGTCAAAAAATGCTTTCCCTTTGTGTTCGCGGTAATGTTCTTCTGCGGTGCTGCGGGCCGGATTTACCAGCTTGACTCCTGTCAGGGTCAAGCCTGCTTGCTCATAACGGCGCAGAACCTCTCCCGCCAGTCCCCGTTTCATGCCGTCAGGCTTTATCATTGCAAAGGTTCTTTCCCATTCCATGACTCTGAGTATAGTTTTCCATTTCAATAGGGTCAATAGACCCGGAATCCCGATTCCTTGACTCCCTGGACACAGGAAACTTTTCTTTAAAAGACTTATCCCGACTTGTCAAATTAAATATCACCTTTTCCTGAAAAACTCTATTCATGTCATACCAGCCTATGCGATAACAAACAGGTTAAACATGTCCTGGGTTGATTATCCTCCCAGTATCCTCCCAGTATCCTTCCGGGATACTGATTCATCCAATCCTGAATCTCCCGGGCCATTGATGACAAAACACTGGGACGCTCTTACGATTCATCAAAAAATAAAACAGCAATTCATATGGTCAGTGCGTGGATCAATTCGGCCAATATGGTACTTAGACAGATTAAAACACAGGAGAAATCAAACAAGATTGCAGCCATTCCCCAGCTTATAAGGATTCTGGAATTGAAAGGCTGTATTGTTACCATTAATGCAATGAATATACAAAAAAATATTGCAAGTGTAACCGAGCCCTAAAATTAGGAATTCACAAATTTAGCCCTGAAATTAGAAATTCGCATTTCTGTTGAACCCGGTTTTAATGTCTATTAAAAGCACCCTTAAACTCATATCCAAGGATGCCTTTTTCATGTTTAAAGATTCTCCGGCTCCTCATCTGTTACTATCTGTTTCCGGGTTCCCGACAAGTCAACGGATATAGGACAGCTGGCAGTCAGCACCTCCACCTTATTACGAGGAAATTTTACCCTACTCATCATAGGATATGACATCTTGATTTATTAGTCAATTTTTTGCTTGCAGCCCCATCACGGTCATAGCCGAATGACCCATTTAACTTACATCCATACGATATATTTGCAAGCATCCAAACCGCCCAAGACCGCTTTATACGGTCAAACATATCAGAATTAGGGTTCACAGTATATCTGATGTTCCGAAATAAGTCCCAGAATGATGGAAGAATATGATAGTACACATTAAACTGTCACATATACTTTCCAAGCTATATTTATTTTTTAGTGCTATTAACCTTCAGGTCATCCCCGCCCCATAAAGGGGTAAGATTAAAAGATAGGGTGTTTCTATGAAACACAGAAAGCGGGGGCAACACCGCAACGACAACTAGTGTCCTGAATTGCATATAACTTCACAAAATATGTTTTTGCTGTTAAGATTTCTGTATGGGACGACCAATATTTAAAATTGAAAATATTTCCACTACTGACAAGGCATAAAACAATACCATCCTGTAAAGTGATTTTTAAAACAGGGCTGTCGTTTCCAAAATCTTTTATTTGATTGATTCTTTGTTTGCCTATGGTACACCAAGATACCTTTATTTCAAAATCAGCCAAAATCAGAATCACGGCTTTTGGAGGTTTTACGGTTGTCATAAAGCCCTTGCCGGGATTATACTTCCGGGCATGAACATTGTAGAAAAATCAACACACTGGGCGGACATCACCGCCGACAAAATTATCCGGGAACGAGGCCCTAAAGAGCATTATACCTGCGCTTCGGGAATTACCCCCTCCGGAACGGTTCATATAGGGAATTTCAGGGAGATCATCTCTGTGGAGCTGGTGGTGCGGGCCTTAAAAGATAAGGGACAGAATGTCCGCTTTATCTATTCCTGGGATGATTATGACGTATTTCGAAAGGTTCCTAAAAATATGCCCAACCAGGAACTTTTGGAAAGTTTCCTCCGTAAACCCATTGTTTTGGTTCCCGATGTTCTGGGAGACAGGGAAAGCTATGCTGCGGCCAACGAGAAAGATCTGGAAGCCCTGCTGCCCTTGGTGGGAGTTTTCCCTGAATACATCTATCAGGCCAGGCGGTACCGGAGTTCCGAATACGCCGAAGGCATCCGTACTGCGCTTCTTCATAAAGAGGAGATACGGCGGCAGCTTAATGAAAGCCGCAGCAGCGACCTTCCTGATGACTGGATGCCTGTTTCCGTATTTTGTACCTCCTGCGACAGGGATACCACCAAAGTAACCGGCTGGGATGGGGATTACGGCGTTTCTTTTAGCTGTGAATGCGGCTGTTCCGGAAAGGTGGATTTGCGAAAAACCCATGCGGTAAAACTGCCCTGGCGGATTGACTGGCCCATGCGCTGGAAGCAGGAAAATGTAGACTTTGAACCTGCCGGAAAAGACCATCATTCCGAAGGAGGCTCCTTTGATACGGCCAAAAAAACCTCCAAAGAGGTCTATGGTCATGAGCCTCCTGTTACCTTTCAGTATGATTTTATCCGCATAAAGGGAAGAGGCGGCAAGATTTCTTCTTCCACGGGAGAGGTCATTTCTTTGTCGGATGTTCTGGAGGTCTATCAGAGTGAAGTAATCCGTTTCATGTTTGCAGGCACCCGGCCCAATTCCGAGTTTGCCATCAGCTTTGATCTGGATGTTCTGAAAATCTATGAAGATTATGACAAATGCGAACGGGCCTATTTTCACAAACCTGACAGCCCCAAAGCTCTGAAAAAATGGGAAAAACAGGCCCGGATTTATGAACTTTCCCAAGTGGGAGAGGTCCCCGAAACCATGCCCTACCAAATGCAGATTCGTCATTTGTGCAACCTGCTGCAAATTCACAGCGGCGATGCGGACGCAGTAATTGCAGGGCTTGATGACATGGAAGCCTCCCAGGAGGCCCGTTTTCGGCAGCGCTGCCAGTGTGCCTGGAACTGGGTTCGGGATTTTGCGCCAGAGGATTTCCGCTTTTCCCTGCGAAGTCCCGATGAAGGTTGCGTTGAAGTGGATGATAAAACCCGGCAAGCCTTAAAAGGTTTGGCCAGTATTGTTGATGAAAACATGGGCAATATGGATGAAAAGGACTTTGGCACCCTGGTTTATGACATGATGAAAAAACTGGGGGTTGAGTCGGCAGATTTTTTCACGGCGGTTTACCGTGTGCTTATCACCAAGGAAAAGGGCCCCCGGCTGGTCAGCTTTCTTCATACTCTGGGAAAAGAAAAGGTTTTATCCCTTTTGAAACTGTACTAGCCCACCTCCGGAATTTGATTTTTATTCACCTTGGGCCTGACCCCCGTCCATGGAAAGGGGGAATGGGAATGGTACGATAAACCACCCTATCAGGCCCAATCCGTAAATTCTTTCGTTTTTCCTGCCCCCAGATTTTACTGACCATTGGCATTTTCCCAATTCAAAAGGCTTCTTTTCATCCGGATTTCTTAAATCTGTGTTTCTCATAAATCCAAGATACTAAAGGATTCCCGAAAATCATGTCATTTGGCCTTCTTGTTAATAAAAAAACATAAAATTTCAAAAAAACATGTTGTTCTTTTATTACATCATTGATAAATTATTCTTACCAAGGATATGCCCAATGACAAACAGTGAAATTGTTAAACAGTATATTCCCCTGGTTCAGTTTCTGGGAGAAGCCCTGGGGCCCAGTTGTGAAGTGGTGCTTCATGATATGCAGAATCTGGACAATTCGGTCATTGCCATCAGCCATGGAGAGCTGAGCGGACGACAAGTCGGCGATTCAGCGACCAATCTGCTTTTACGTGTTTTGCGAACCAGTAAAAGCAGTCCTTTTATGACCAACTACTCCGCCAAGGCTTCCGAAGGGAAGGAATTCCGCTCATCTACCTATTTTATTTGTAACAGCAAAGGCAACAAGATTGGTGCCCTTTGCATAAACCTTGAAACCAGCCGGTATAAAGCCCTTTATGATGAACTGGACGGGCTTTTTGGATTCAGCTGTCAAAAGGACACCAGAAATGAGCCGTATGTGGAAACTTTTACAAAGTCTTCACAAGACACAATTCGCATGCTGGTAAATGATGCCTTAAGCCGTTGCATTGTTCAGGTTGAAGCCATGACCATGGATGATAAACTGGCTCTTGTTGATGATTTGGTAAAGCAGGGAGTCTTTCTTTACAAGGGAAGCGTCCCCTTGGTGGCAGAGCTGTTAAAAGTTTCTGAACCAACGGTTTATCGCTATATTGCAAAAGTAAGGAACACCATGCAGAAATCCTGATTAATCAAGCAGTTTTTCAGCATGCGGAAATCCTGAAAAACAAAATAAAGGAGTATGTGTCATGACTAAAGAGAAAGGAGGGAAAAAGCTGGGGCTTCTTCCCAGGCTGGGAATTGGAATTGTGGCTGGTATCATTTTGGGATTTCTTGTCCCTGCACCAGTGATGGCTGTCATTAATACGATACGGGAAGTATTGGGTTCCCTTATCTTCTTTGTTGTTCCCCTGGTTATTTTTGGTTTTATTGCTCCGGCCATTTGCGGCCTGAAAGCCAATGCGGGAAAAATGCTGGGTGTCTACCTGGGACTTTCCTATTCTTCTGCTTTGGGGGCCTCCCTTTTTTCTGCGGCAGCAGGCTACATCATCATTCCCCACCTGCATATTCCCGATGCAGTCAGCCAGCTGAAAGAGGTACCTACCACAGCTTTTGAGCTGAGTCTTCCTCCCGTTATGCCGGTTATGACGGCTTTGGTTATGGCTATTCTTGTTGGGATTTCCGTCATCTGGACAAAGTCGGAAACCATGGAAAAGCTTTTAAATGAATTTCAAAGCATGGTTCTGGGCATTGTTAACAAGGTGATTGTTCCTCTTCTTCCCCTGTTTATTTTAACAACCTTTACAGAACTGGCCTATACTGGAAGCCTTTCAAGACAGTTCCCGGTTTTCCTCAAAGTGATTGTCATCGTCCTTGTTGGGCACATGATATGGCTCACCCTGCTTTACCTCATAGGAGGGGCTGTTTCCAAAAAGAATCCTCTGGAGGTTTTAAAGCATTACGGGCCTGCCTACATGACGGCCGTGGGAACCATGTCCAGCGCCGCGACTTTGCCGGTTTCCCTCAGATGTGCCCATAAGTCAAAAGTCCTGCCCAGCCGTGTGGTGGATTTTGCAATTCCCCTGGGAGCAACTACTCACCTTTGCGGTTCCGTGCTTACAGAAACATTTTTTGCCATGACCATTTCCCAGATGCTTTACGGGGCCATGCCCTCTGTGGGAACCATGGTTCTCTTTTCCCTCCTTTTTGGTATTTTTGCCGTAGGAGCCCCCGGTGTGCCCGGAGGAACGGTTATGGCCTCTTTGGGCATCGTTATTGGTATTCTGGGATTCAATGAGCTGGGAACTGGTTTGCTCATTGCCATTTTTGCCCTTCAGGACAGTTTTGGAACAGCCTGTAATGTAACAGGAGACGGGGCTCTGGCCCTGACTCTCCGGGGCCTGTTTTACAAGAGTGATGATACACCGAAAGGAGAGTGATTATGACTTTGCAGGAAGAAGATTTTCGGACATTTACGGCTATTTTAAAGGAAGAGCTTCTTCCTGCCCTGGGCTGTACTGAACCCATCGCCATTGCCTATGCCGCATCTACAGCCAGGCAAATTCTGGGCAGGAAGCCTGATGCGATTTTCATCCAGAGCAGCGGCAACATCATTAAAAATGTAAAGGCTGTGATCGTTCCCAATTCAGGAGGGATGAAAGGCATTCTGGCAGCAGCCTGCATAGGCATCATCGGCGGAAATCCGGATAAAAAGCTGGAAGTTCTGGAAGATGTAACTCCTCAGGATATTCTAATTACAAAGGAATTCATGAAAAACTGCCATTCAGAAGTAAAACTGCTGAACAGCCCCGCTTCCCTGCATTTGATTATTACCCTAAAGGCAGAGGGTGAGAGTGCAGAAGTCGAAATTGTCCATCAGCACACCAATATTGTCCGAAAAAGCAGGAATGGAAAGGTCTTTTTTAAAAAAGAGTTTTCCCCCCTGTCCACCAACAAGGAATTAACAGACCGCAGTACCTTGAGCATTAAAAAAATTCTGGCCTTTGCGGATGCTGTGGATCTTAAGGAACTTGAAGAGAGTCTGAATAGGCAAATCCAGTACAATACAGCAATTGTTCAGGAAGGACTGAAAGGGAAATATGGTCTGAATGTGGGGGCCAACCTTTTAAGCATGGCCCGGGAATACGGGAATGAGGATATTCTCCTCAGGGCCAGGGCGGAAGCGGCGGCAGGTTCCGATGCCCGTATGAGCGGCTGTACCCTGCCTGTAGTAACCAATTCGGGAAGCGGAAATCAGGGACTGACCGTGTCCATCCCAGTGATTGTGTATGCCCAGGAACTCAAGGTTTCCAGGGAAAAACTGCTGCGCTCCCTTATTGTGAGTAATCTGGTTGCCATTCACCAGAAAACCGGTATAGGCCGGCTTTCCGCCTATTGCGGAGCTGTAAGTGCAGCGGCCGGAAGCGGCGCGGGCATTACCTATATGAAAGGAGGAAGCTATGAGCAGGTTTGCGGAAGTATTACCAATACCCTGGCTACGGTTTCCGGTCTTTTCTGTGACGGAGCAAAACCTTCCTGTGCCAGCAAGATTTCCTCTTCTGTAGGCAGCGCCATTGCAGGACACCGCTTTGCCATGAAGGGACAGGTCTTTGAGTCCGGCGAAGGAATTGTTAAGGAAGACATAGAAAAGACCATCGCCGGAGTGGGAATCATTGCTTCCCGGGGTATGGTTAAAACCGATGAGGTTATTCTGGATGTCATGATTAGGGAGTCATGATCAGAGAGGATAAAGGGAAGGGGATAAACCTCTTCCCCCCCTTTTGACCTTTTATAGAAAAGCCAAACCATGATAGGCGGGGCTCCACCATTTTTACCTTTCCTTTTCTTGAAAACATCCCGGAATTTGGCATAAGCCCGCCTGTCTTTTACAAAGGCTTTGTTACAGGAACGCCCTATTAAAAAAAACCATAGGAATTCCCCAGGAAAAAAATATAAAAGAGAAGGAGAAGAATACCTTCAAAACGGAAAACCCGTTTATCCTGAATAATAAAAATCCCCATAACGGTAGACCCAAGGAAAAAGGGAAGCACTGTAAGTGTGTAGTCCCCGGGGATTTTCAAATCACCCAAAAAGGCGCTTATTCCCATAACCGCAAAAGTATTGAAAATATTGGACCCCACCACATTTCCCACCGCCATTTCCCCATTGCCTCTTCTGGCCGCCTGAATAGACACCATAACTTCCGGAAGGGAGGTTCCCAGAGCAATAGCTGTCAGGGCAATGATGTCTGTAGCAATATTTAAAATCCGGGAAATATGAATAACCCCCTCTACAGTCAGCCTGGCTCCTGTAGTTATAAGCAGGGGAGAGAGCAAAAGAATAATCCAGGCAAAAAAGCCGGGTTTGTTTTTTTTTACATCTGTCAGCTGTTTGGCGATGGAACCGCTATGGATGGAATAAAAAAGATAGAGGCCCAGCCCTCCCAGACAGAGAAGGGCTTCCATAGTCGTAAAGTGTAAATCATGGGTCATAAGGGATATAAGGAGAGCAGAGCCCATAAGAAAAGGCACATCTGCTTCAAAAATATCATGATTTATGGTATAGCAAGGGGTAAAGAGGGCCGAAATCCCCAAAACAAGGAAAATGTTGGTAATATTGGAACCCATGGCGTTGGCCACAACCATTTCCGATTGGTTTTGAAGTACCGAGGCGATACTGGAAGCCAGCTCGGGAATGGATGTTCCAAAGCCCACAATCACAACCCCGATAATAAAGCTGGGAAGTTCAAAATAAAGCCCTATTTTTTCAGCACTGGAAACAAACCAGTCTGCACTGACAACAAGGAGAGCTACCCCTGCCGTAAAAGCCGCAAACCACAAGAAAAGCGCCATACCTTATTTTAATCCAGGAAAGCAAAAACTGCAAGGACCAGAATTGCCGAGCTT
>PDWI01015920.1_pt1 | contig 10763 bp, 7 predicted proteins | sample 1430891 | NCBI WGS metagenome assembly PDWI01 (sample SAMN01162508, study PRJNA174530) | Oral metagenome, whole genome shotgun sequencing project. | biome: Marine environment; feature: Marine mammal; material: Swab sample of the gingival sulcus; isolation source: swab sample of gingival sulcus... | reverse complement strand
CAATCGATTTATAATATATCTTTGCAAAAAGCAAGGAGGGAATTATAAAAATAAATATGCTTTGAATAATTTGAGAAAATCTTAAATAATTTGCATTTGCAAAAGCTTTTGAAATTTCATCTATTTGAAAATTACAAAAAAACAATGCTATAATTAAGGTTATTATTGTTCCTAAAATAGCAAACAATAACAACAAAAGCATTAATGTTAGAAACTGTTTAAAATAAGATTTTTTACTCAAAGACATATTAGCTGTTTATAATTAATAAATGTAAAAAATGTATAGATTTTAATATTTCTAATTCCTATAATGTTTCTATATTAAAAAAACAAAGATAATAAAAATATTACAAAAATCATGTTTTAATTCAATTTTGAATTATATTTTTGCAATTTGAAATAATGTTATAGCAAATTACAAATAAATAAAATAATAAAATTATGTATGGTGACTTTCAAGATTATTTAACAAAAGAACTTGAATCTATAAAAGATTCGGGATTATACAAAAATGAGCGAATAATTACTTCAGCTCAAGGAGCAAACATCAGTGTTAATTCCGGTAAGGAAGTGTTAAATTTTTGTGCAAATAATTACTTAGGATTATCTTCAAACCCAAGAGTAGTTAAAGCGGCACAAAATATTATGAATTCTCACGGATATGGTATGTCTTCTGTTAGATTTATATGTGGAACTCAAGATATTCATAAAAATCTAGAACAAAAAATTTCTGATTTTTTAGGAACCGAAGACACTATTCTTTATGCTGCTTGTTTTGATGCTAACGGAGGTGTTTTTGAGCCGTTATTTACTGCCGAAGATGCTATTATTTCCGATGAACTTAATCATGCTTCTATAATAGATGGTGTTAGACTGTGTAAAGCTGCTCGATATAGATATAAGCATGCAGACATGAGCGATCTTGAAGAACAACTTAAAAAAGCACAAGAACAACGCTTTAGAATTATTGTTACTGATGGTGTTTTTTCTATGGACGGAGACATTGCAAAACTTAATGAAATATGTGATTTAGCCGAAAAATACGATGCATTAGTAATGGTTGACGATAGCCATGCATCAGGGTTTATTGGTAAAAACGGACGAGGAACTCATGAATATAATAATGTAATGGGAAGAGTTGATATTATAACTTCTACATTAGGTAAAGCTTTAGGTGGAGCTCTAGGAGGATTTACTTCCGGTAAAAAAGAAATAATAGATATGCTCCGTCAACGTTCTCGACCTTATTTATTCTCTAACTCGCTAGCTCCTGCCATTGTTGGTGCAGCTACCGAAGTATTTGAAATGCTAACGGAATCTACAGAACTAAGAGATAAAGTAATTAATAATGCCGAATATTTTAAAGCAAAAATACAAGAAGCCGGTTTTGACATTAAACCAACCGATTCTGCTATTGTTGCCCTTATGCTTTATGATGCTAAATTATCGCAAGTTTTTGCGGAAAAATTACTTGATGAAGGTATTTATGTAACCGGATTTTATTATCCTGTTGTTCCTAAAGGACAAGCTCGTATTCGAATACAAATATCTGCAGCTCATACTAAGGAACAGCTTGATACAGCAATTGCTGCTTTTGTTAAAATCGGTAAAGAATTAGAAGTTCTAAAATAATTTTAATTAAACTTCAAAAGAGGCTATTTGAGAAATTAGTTTTCAGATAGTCTCTTATTTTTCACAACAACATTCCTGGTAATACTTCTCTCTCTTTGTTATATATTCTTAATTTATTGCCTTGGGGCAAAATGGTATTCTTCTGTAAATTAATGAATTATATTTGTTTAATGATTTTTTTCTTTATTAGAAGTTAAAAAATAATGATTATTTATTTATTTATATTACTTTTGCGCCAAAATTTCTAAAAATAACTAATTATTCAACATGTCAGACGTTATTAGAATTAAAAAAGGGTTAGATATCCGGCTCGAAGGTAAAGCTGATACTATTTACGGTAAAGTAAAAGAAAGTTCGCTTTATGCTCTTAAGCCGAGTGATTTTCCCGGTTTAACGCCTAAGCCTGCATTGAAAGTTGGTGCAAAAGTAAAAGTAGGAACTGTTATATTTTTCGACAAATATAATCCTGAAATTAAATTTGTATCGCCGGTAAGTGGAGAATTAGAAGCTATAAACAGAGGAGAACGCCGCAAGATATTAGACTTTGTTGTTAAAAGCGACAAGCAATTTACAGCTGAAGATTTTGGTACATTAGATCCTAAATCAGCTAAAAAAGAAGAGGTAATTGAAAAAATGCTTAATGCAGGAATGTGGCCTTCTTTACGCCAACGACCTTATGGCATTATTGCAAATCCTCAAGATGAACCAAAGGCTATATTTATTTCTGCTTTTGATACTGCGCCACTTGCTCCGGATTATAATTTTATTGCTGAAGGAAAAGAAAAAGAGTTACAAGCAGGAATCGATGCTTTATCTCAACTTACTAAAGGCGACATTCACATTGGAGTAAAAAACAATTCTGATTCAAGTGTATTCGAATCTTTGAAAGGAGTTAAAATAAATACATTTGAAGGTCCGCATCCTATCGGTAATGTAGGAGTTCAAATTAGTAAAGTATCACCTATTAATAAAGGTGAAATAGTTTGGACTATTCAAATACAAGATTTAATTTCTTTAGGAAATTTATTCTTAACAGGAAATTATGATGCTTCAAGAGTTGTTGCATTAACCGGTTCGGAGATTAACAATACAGCTTATTTTAAAAGTCACATAGGTTGCTCTATTGTTCCTTACACAAAAGAAAATGTAGCAGAAGGAAAACTTAGATACATAAGTGGAAATGTATTAACCGGAAGTAATATAGGAGAAAATGGTCATTTGGGATATTATGATTCTCAATTTACCGTTATTCCTGAAGGAGATGAACATGATTTTATGGGATGGGCTACTCCTAATTTGAAGAAATTTAGTGTGTCGAAATCTTATTTCTCTTGGCTTTGCCCGAAAAAAGAGTATTCGTTAAATGCTAATTTAAATGGAGGAAGACGTGCTTTTATTGTTTCTGAACAATATGAAAAAGTAATGCCAATGGATATTCTTCCCGAGCATCTTATCAAAGCCATTTTAAGTCAAGATATTGATAAAATGGAGCAGTTGGGTATTTATGAAGTTGTTGAAGAAGATTTAGCTCTTTGCGAATTCGTTTGTACTTCTAAATTAGAGATTCAGAACATCTTACGTCAAGGTATAGATGTAATGATTAAAGAGATGAATTAATTTGAATAGTCAAAATATAAAAAATATAAAAAATTGAAAGCATTAAGAAATTATTTAGATAAAATCAAACCCAACTTTGAAAAAGGTGGTAAGTTTGAAAAATTACATGCTACATTCGATGCTTTTGAGACTTTCCTTTTTGTTCCGAATACCACTTCGAAAAATGGAGTGCATATCCATGATGCTATGGATTCCAAAAGACTTATGTCGGTTGTGGTAATGGGACTAATACCGGCTCTTTTGTTTGGTATTTGGAATACAGGTTATCAACACTATCTATCGGTAGGCGACACAAATATTGATTTTTGGTCGGCATTTGGTTACGGAGCATTAAAAGTGTTACCTATAGTTGTTGTTTCTTATGTAGTAGGTCTTGGAGTAGAATTTGCTTTTGCACAAATAAAAGGGCATGAAGTAGCTGAGGGATTTTTGGTGTCGGGAATGTTAATTCCGTTAGTATTACCTGCTGATATTCCATTATGGATGGTTGCTGTGGCTACGGTTTTTGCAGTTATACTTGGTAAAGAAGTATTTGGTGGCACGGGAATGAATATTTGGAACCCCGCTTTAATAGCTCGTGCATTTTTATTCTTTGCATATCCATCAAAAATGTCAGGAGACCTTGTTTGGGTTGCAGGAATGACAGAAGGTACAGGTGTTGTAGATGGTTATTCGGGAGCAACTCCGTTAGGAAATGCTATTGTTGGTAAGGTGGAAGCATTGCCTTCATTATCCGATGCTTTTTTCGGTTTTATTCCCGGCTCTATTGGTGAAACAAGTACTTTTGCTATTTTATTAGGTGCAATATTACTTTTAGCAACTGGAGTAGCCAGTTGGAAAGTTATGATAAGCGTATTTGTAGGAGGTTTTGTAACGGCATTAGGTTTTAATGCCATAGGAGCTACTCCTTTAATGCAAATACCTGCATTACAACATTTATGTTTAGGAGGTTTTGCTTTTGGTGCTGTATTTATGGCAACAGATCCTGTTTCGGCAGCACGAACCGGTGCAGGTAAATATATTTACGGATTCCTTATTGGAGTGTTTGCCATATTAATTAGAATTTTTAATCCGGCATATCCCGAAGGAGTTATGCTTGCTATATTACTAATGAATACATTTGCTCCGTTAATCGACCATGTTGTTGTTCAAAAGAATATCAAGCGTCGTATGAAACGAATTAAATTAAATGCATAAAATATTATAAAATGGATAAACAAGGAAATTTATATACATTTCTATATGCTTCAATATTAGTTATTGTTGTGGCAGCTGTTCTTGCATTCGTTTCTACTTCATTGAAACCTATTCAAAATAAGAACATAGCTACTGCAAAAAAGATTGATATATTAAAATCAGTTAATATTGCATCTGATGCAGACAATGCTGATGAATTATATAGTAAATATATTATTAAAAATATTGTTATTTACCAAAATGGTAAAGTTATAGAGGGATTAAAAGCTGATGCTGTTGATATGGCTAAAGAAGTTAAAGTCCCTGCTGATAAACGTAAATATCCTCTTTATGTTTGTAAATTGGATGATGGTCAAATAAAAACAATTATTCCTTTACGCGGTACAGGGTTATGGGGACCTATTTGGGGATATATATCCTTAAATGAAGATAACGATACTGTTTATGGTGCTACATTTGATCACAAAGGTGAAACTCCGGGACTTGGAGCTGAAATATCTAAAGATTTTTTTCAAGTGGAATTTAAAGGAAAAACAATATTAGATAATGGTAAGTTTGAATCTATTCAGGTTTTGAAAGGAGGAGCTGCAAAAGGAAATCCTCATGCAGTTGATGCTATTTCGGGTGGAACTATTACCAGTAAAGGTGTTCAAAAAATGTTAAAGGACTGCCTTCAGGGTTATGTAAAATATTTAAAAAAATAAAACGGTTAAATTATGAGTGATAAAGAATCGTTATTTTCAGCTAAAAATATAAAGTTAATGTCAAACCCCATAGGGTCTTCAAACCCTATAACCATACAAGTGTTGGGGATTTGTTCGGCATTAGCTGTGACAGCTAAATTAGAGCCTGCTATTGTTATGTCAATATCGGTTATGTTTGTTTTGGTTTTTTCAAACCTGATAATTTCTCTATTGCGTAATACTATCCCTTCTCGTATTCGTATAATTGTACAATTGGTTGTAGTGGCTTCTTTGGTTATTCTTGTTGACCAAATTCTAAGAGCTTTTGCTTATGAAGTTAGTAAACAGCTTTCGGTGTTTGTAGGACTTATTATTACAAACTGTATAATTATGGGACGTTTGGAAGCTTTTGCTTTGGGTAATAAACCTTGGCAATCTGTGTTAGATGGTGTAGGAAACGCTGCCGGCTATGGTGTTATATTAATTATTGTTGCATTTTTCAGAGAGCTTTTAGGTTCGGGAACACTTACTCTCCCTGTGTTAGGAACTCTTAATGTTGTTCCTAAAGCTTTTTACGAAATGGGATATGTAAACAATGGTTTTATGATTCTTCCGCCAATGGCTCTCATTACTATTGGTATTATTATTTGGGTACAACGTTCTCGCAACAAAGACCTTATTGAAGATTAATTTATAAAATAAATAAAAAGATATTTCAATGGAAAATATTATTAATATATTCGTAAAGTCTATTTTTATCGATAATATGGTATTTGCATATTTCTTAGGAATGTGTTCTTATCTTGCGGTATCAAAGACAGTAAAAACATCTATGGGTTTAGGTATTGCCGTTACAGCTGTACTTGTAATTACTGTTCCTGTGGATTATATGTTGAATAAATATATACTTGAAGAAGGTGCTTTAGCGTGGTTAGACCCTAGTTTTAAATCGGTAGACCTTAGCTTTTTAAGTTTTATTATGTTTATTGCAGTTATTGCTTCGTTAGTGCAATTAGTAGAAATGGTAGTTGAAAAATTTGCTCCGGCTTTATATAGTCAATTAGGTATTTTCTTACCTCTTATAGCTGTAAACTGTGCAATATTAGGAGGCTCTTTATTTATGCAAGAACGTGGTTATGAAACTTTAGGTGAAGCTACGGCATTTGGTTTAGGCTCGGGAATAGGTTGGTTATTAGCTATTGTAGGATTAGCTGCAATACGTGAAAAATTAAGCTATTCGAATGTGCCTGCTCCTTTACGTGGTCTTGGTATTACATTTATTGTTACCGGATTAATGGGTATTGCATTTATGAGTTTCATGGGTATTAAATTATAATAGCAAAAAATAAATTATTATGATATTATTAGCAATTGATATGCCGGTTATTTTAACATCGGTAATCGTATTTTTAATTGTCATTTTGGCATTAGTGTCAATTCTTTTGTATGCAAAAGCAAAATTGATGCCGTCAGGTACAGCGGTAATAGATATCAACAATGGTAAAAAAGACCTTGAAGTAGCTCCGGGACAATCATTGTTATCTGCATTGGGTAATAATAAAGTATTTCTTCCATCTGCTTGTGGTGGTGGAGGAACATGTGGAATGTGTCGTTGCCAAGTAGAAGAAGGTGCAGGAACTATTTTACCTACCGAAACAGGTTTTTTCAGTAGAAAAGAACAAAATGATAATTGGCGTTTGGCGTGTCAGGTAAAAGTTAAGGAAGATATAAAAATGTCTATTCCACAATCTATTTTAGGTATTAAGAAATGGGAATGCGAAGTGATTTCAAACCGCAACATTTCTACTTTCTTAAAAGAATTTGTAGTGAAATTGCCCGAAGGAGAAAATCTTAATTTTAAATCTGGAGGATATATACAGATTGATGTTCCTAAAATTGATGTTGACTTCAGTACAATGGAAGTTGAAGAGCAATTTAAAGGAGATTGGGAAAAAATGGGATTATTCGACTTGAAAATGCATAATCCGGAAGAGACTTTCCGTGCATATTCCATGGCAAATCATCCTGCCGAAGGTAATATAATAATGCTTAACATACGTATTGCTCCTCCTCCATTTAACAGAGAGACTAAGCAATGGGAAAATATTAATCCGGGAATATGTTCTTCGTATGTGTTTAGCCGTAAACCCGGAGATAAAGTTACTATATCGGGACCTTATGGAGAGTTCTTCTTGCGCGATACCGACAACGAAAAAATGTTTATCGGAGGTGGTGCAGGTATGGCTCCTATGCGTTCTCATATATTTAACTTATTCAAAACAATTCATACTAAGCATAAGGTGTCGTTCTGGTATGGAGCTCGTTCTCTTAAAGAAGCTCCTTATATGGATGAGTTTGACCAAATACAAGAAGAAAATGATAACTTCTCTTGGCATCTTGGTTTAGACAGCCCTCTGCCTGAAGATAATGCCTATGATGATTTCATCTGTTAATAAGATGTTATACGACTTGGGTGTTCCTGAAGAAAATATATTATACGATAATTTCGGAGAATAAAATATAAAAAATATAAAGATTAAAAAGGCTGTCCAATACTTTTGGAATAGCCTTTTTTCTTTGTTATACATAATGGTTTTTGTGATTTGAAATTATTAGTGATTTGAAATTATAAATGTCATAAAATAAAAAAATGGGATTATTGTTAATCTGATTTTTTTATCCTCTTATTTTTTTCATCAAAAAATATTATTATCTTAGGCGATAAATTTTAATTAATATATATTAAAAATGAAAAAGTTATTTATTAGTTTATTATTATTGTCGATAATAGGTGTGATTCAAGGACAAAAAAGAAATGATTGGGAGAATCCCGAAGTTTTTAAAATTAATCGAGAAGATGCGCGAGCAACATTTAGTGTATATCCTACATTAAAAGAAGCTATACTTCAATCTAAAAACAATCCGTTAGAAAAAACTCTTAATGGAATATGGAAGTTTAAATATGTAGGACATGCTTCGGAGCGTCCTTTAGATTTTTTTAGGTTGGATTTTGATAATAAGGGTTGGGATGATATACCTGTACCGTCCAATTGGGAATTACACGGATATGGATTTCCAAATTATTCTAATATAACTTATCCGTTTAAAAAAAATCAACCCTACATAGATGACTCTTATAGTCCGGTAGGTTCTTATGTAACATATTTTACAATACCTGCTATTTGGGAAGATAAAGAAGTGTTTATTCGTTTTGGAGCTGTTAAGTCAGGATATTATTTGTGGGTAAATGGAGAAAATGTTGGATATAATCAAGGTTCAAAACTTCCTGCAGAGTTTAATATTACACCGTATTTGAAACAAGGAAAAAATAAATTGGCTGTTCAGGTGTTTCAGTTTACGGACGGAAGTTATCTTGAAGATCAGGATTTTTGGCGTTTATCAGGTATTCAACGTGATGTTACATTGTTGGCGCGTACTAAGACATATATTCGTGATTTTTTTGCAAAAGCTTCTTTAGATAATACCTATAAAAATGGAGTGTTTTCGTTAAATGTGCAATTGGCAAATAAAAACAATAAAAAATCAAAAGGTAATATTGTATATTATAAATTGTTAGATGAAAATAATAACGAAGTGTTAAGCGGAAGTTCTAATATCGTTAATTTGTCAAAAAACAGGCGAGTAAATATTAAGTTTGAAGGAGATGTGCCGCAAGTTAAACGTTGGTCGGCAGAAGAGCCTAATTTATATACTTTAGCTATGGTTCTTAAAAAAGAAACAGGTCGGGTTTTGGAAGCAACAGCTATAAAAGTAGGGTTTAGAACATCCGAGATCAAAAACGGACAATTGCTAATAAACGGGCAACCTGTTCTTTTAAAAGGAGTTAATCGACATGAACATGATCAATTAAAAGGGCATGTTATTAGTCGTGAAACAATGATTAAGGATATAAAGTTAATGAAGCAAAATAATATAAATGCCGTTCGTACATGTCATTATCCTGATACCGAAGAGTGGTATGAACTATGTGATAAGTATGGTATATATCTTTATGATGAAGGAAATATTGAAAGTCACGGTTATGGATATAATCCTGAAAATACATTAGCAAATAAACCCGAATGGAAAGCGGCTCATTTAGAGCGTGACCTTAATATGGTTGAACGAGATAAAAATCATCCTTCGGTAATAGTTTGGAGTATGGGTAATGAAGCCGGAGACGGAACAACATTTTTAGCTTGTTACAAAGCTATTAAAAATAGAGATAATACTCGTCCGGTTCACTACGAGCGCGAAGGAAAACAAACAAATATAAAAGAGATTCATTCCGATATAGTAGGGGATATGTATCGTAGGGTTGCAGATGTTAAAAATAATTGGGTAGGTACAGATACTAAGCGTCCTTTTATATGGTGCGAATATGCACATGCAATGGGAAACAGTACCGGAAACCTTAAAGAATATTGGGATTTGATAGAAAGTGAACCTCAAATACAAGGTGGTTTTATTTGGGATTGGGTAGACCAAGGTTTACTTACTAAAAATAAAGAAGGAAAAGAGTTTTGGGCGTATGGAGGACATTTTGAACCTAAAGGGCAAACTCATGATAATAATTTTTGTATGAATGGAGTTGTTAATCCTGATAGAACTTTACATCCCGGAATAGAAGAAGTGAAAAAAGTTCAACAAAATATAGGTTTTAAAAGTGAAAATATAGCTCAGGGTAAAATAACAATTCGTAATAAAAGATTTTTTAAAGACCTTTTTGATTGTGTTATTAATTATGATGTATTAGCTAATGGAAAAATTATTAAATCCGGAACTTTTGAACCTAAAAATATTGAGCCGCAAAAAGAAAAGGAATTTTCTGTTGATTTAGGCGATTTAAATGTTCCGGGGGAATATTTTGTGAATTTTTATGCTGTTAATCAACAAAATACAGAGCTAATTCCCTTTGGATATGTATTGGCTAAAGAACAATTCAAAATTAAAAATACTGCTCCTGAATATAAAACAGAAAACATTGAAGCTCTTTTGGTCTTAGGTGAAGAAAAAAATAACATTGTTGTAACAGGGGATGATTTTATTATTAAGTTCTCTAAAAAAGATGGGTCTTTAAATTCTTATTTGTTAAATAATTATGAATTGGTTGAGGCTCCTCTTAAACCTAGTTTCTGGCGTGCTCCTATAGATAATGATTTTGGTAACGGAATGCAAAAGCGTTGCAGGATTTGGAAATATGCCGTTGATAGCTCGGCTTTAAAGTCTATTAACAAAGAAGTGTTGGCAGCAAATAAGGTTAAAATAAGTGTTGTAGAACAATTGCCTACGGTAAATGGTCAAGTGAAAATTAATTATATAGTTTATGCTAATGGAGCTATTGATGTAGATTTTGCTATGAAAGCTGAAAAAAGTAAATTGCCTGAAATACCAAGGGTGGGAATGGTAATGAAAATGCCTGCCTCTTTTAATAACCTTACATATTATGGGCGTGGACCTCTTGAAAATTATTGCGACAGAAATACATCGGCATTTGTAGGTTTATATAATACTACTGTTGAAAAGCAATTTTTTGCTTATAGTCGACCTCAGGAAACAGGTCATAAAACAGATGTTAGATTTGTGGCGCTTACAAATAATTTTGGAATGGGATTTAAATTCTTTGCAAATGGT
>PDWI01009952.1_pt1 | contig 10763 bp, 9 predicted proteins | sample 1430891 | NCBI WGS metagenome assembly PDWI01 (sample SAMN01162508, study PRJNA174530) | Oral metagenome, whole genome shotgun sequencing project. | biome: Marine environment; feature: Marine mammal; material: Swab sample of the gingival sulcus; isolation source: swab sample of gingival sulcus... | reverse complement strand
TTGTTTAATCTTTGTACTTAGTACTTTACGCTAGCATATTTTTTAAAATCTTCCGACTTTAAGCTTCGCTATTATTCTCATCTAGAATTAACTTGGTTTGACTTCACTAAATGGCGAATTTCTTTGTCACTTCGTCGTCTCGGCTCGGTCGACGTACCTTAGTACGACTCGCTCACCTCGCTCCTCGTTCCGCGAATTTCATCCATTTATTTTTGTCAAATATATGTTTCTTGGTTTACTATTTAACTTTCAATGTGCTGTTTTTGTTGTCCGTGTATTTCGCGGACAACTTTGAAAAGTATATCATTTTATTTTCATAAAGTCAAGTACTTTTTCAAATATTTTTTTGAAATATTTTTTCAAATATTTGTCGCTCTCTCAAGCGACGAACGTTATTATATCATCAGAATTATATACCTGTCAACACCTTTTTTTTAAAAAATTTAAATTTTTTTAAATTCCCTTTTTTTAACCCATTTATACTAATTTTGCGAGTCAAAAAAACTACTTCTGCTAGTACCTTTATCGCTACCCTTATATTTCTTTAACGCATCATTTCTATTCCTGTATGTTTTAGCCCCAGTTTTCATTAAGGCTACTTTTTCATTGAACATTTTTTTATTTCGTTCTTCACCAACATTTATCGCAATCTGAACATCATTTATCTCAGATATAAGTTTTTTCATCGCACGTATTTCTTCATTATATAAAGATTTATTATTCTTTAACCTCGAACTTATACGTTCATAAGTAGGAATAAATCCAGAATCTATATCAATTATTCCATCAATCCTAGCCTGTTTATTTTCAATTATATTATTGAACTTGGCATAGTCCATTGGTTCCTTTAATAAAATTTCACTTTGCAACTTAGTGTAATCTTTGAGTTCTAAAAGCATCTTTTTCTTTTGCTCTAATGATTTTATTAATATCTCTATTGTTACCAAAACATCTTCCATCACTATTTTCCCCTTAGCTTTCTGAAAAAATTTGACAATATTTCACTACAACTTTCCTCACAAATACCATAAGTTATATCCACCTGATGATTAAAATCATCATTGTCTAAAAGATTGACTATTGTCCCCGCACTGCCAAACTTATTATTCATTGCACCTATGACTATCCTATCCATCCTAGACTGCAAAATAGCACCAGCACACATAGGACACGGTTCTAAAGTAACATATATAGTCGCCCCTTCCAAACGCCAGTCACCTATGTATTTACTTGCTTGGTCTATCGCTATAATTTCAGCATGAGCGAGTGTGTTCTTTATAGTATTTCTGCGATTATATCCTTCACCAATAATTTTATCCTCATAAACTATAACACAACCAATAGGCACCTCATTTATCTCTTCCGCCTTTTTTGCTAATTCAATCGCCCGATTCATATATTCTATATCATTCATTTCTTTATCCCTATAACCTGATATTCATACCCTTTATACTCAAATACTTCATTTAAATTCTTACCTAAAATATAAGATTTAAAATCGTTTATCTTAGTTTCATCCCCATCTATATTTACGTCAAAACTATCCTTGGTCATTATGTCTTTTATAAAAACTCTATCACCTAAGCCCACTATATCTTTCGCCTTAACCTTTTTAGCACGCTCATCACCCATATCTATTTCCAACGCATTAAGAGCAACATCTCTTTCATTCTCTATTAAAATTTCCAAGAAATGTTCCACTTTATCTAAAACTTCTTCTCTGTTTTCCCACCAATCTCTTGACCAAACTCTAATTATTTCCCATTTCCTAGATTCTAAGAACCTCTTTCTGTGGATATCTCTTTCTCTAACAGACGGTATCCCTCTATAAGTCTTACCATCACACTCTATTCCTAAAACATAATTATTTGTTTCTGGATTAAGTATTGCCAAGTCTATTTTCGAGCGAGAATTACCCGCATCAATAACAACCTTATGACCTCTTTTCTTAAGCGCATATGCAAGGTCATCAACAAAATCATCTTGAACCCTCTCTAAGTTATTTGTCTTTTCACATAACGATTTTAAAACTTCTTTTACCATAAATTGGTCATTATCAGAAACCGCTTTAGCATATTTTAAATATTTCTTAAATAATTTAGGTCCATTGTTTAAAGTCGATGAAACTTTTAAATCATCAGCAAAAATAGACGATACTACATAAATCTTACGTTTTGACCTTGACACCGCTACATTCAAACGATTTTCACCGCCGTGCTGAGAAAGCGAGCCAAAATTAACACTAAGCTTACCCTCAGGATTTTGGGCATATCCGACACTAAATATTATAATATCTCTTTCGTCCCCTTGAACATTCTCTATATTTTTTACAAACAAAGAAATATCTTCATTTCCGTCTAACCTATTTTTTTCAGCCATATAAAGCTTGGCAAAGTCTTCATCTCGCCTAGCCTTACTATCTAACAGGTCCTCTATCAAATCTTTTTGGTTTATATTAAAAGTTATTACACCTACCGTTTCATCTCTTTTTCTATTTTTTAATATATCGGCAATAAGTTCCACAACTCTACTAGCTTCTATATTGTTTTTTCTATCTTCCCAAACTCCCTCAACCTTAATATATTCTATAGCTTGATGTTTTAAAGCTTCATTATAAACTATATCGGGAGCTATATTTAAACCACCATCATAAAAAGCATAGTTACTGAAATTAATCAAACTAGCGTATCTTGAACGATAATGGTAATTTAAATTTATTGCAGGATAATTTACCTTAGCAAGGTCTAGTAAACTCTCCTCTTCAAATGCCGCAATGTTACTTACATCCGTTTTATCTTCTTCAAAATAGTCAAACTTAGTTGAGAAAATCGAAGTTGGTTTAAGCTGTTTATCATCACCTGCTATGGCTATGGTCTTACCTCTAAAAATACTTGGTATAGCATCTTCAACAAATATCTGCGACGCCTCATCAAATATAATGACATCAAAGAAATCTTCTTTTAATGGCAAAATATCAGAAACAGTCTCTGGACTAAGCAACCAGCAAGGAAACAAAGTAAACGCTAATTCATCAAAATGTTCTATATACTTCCTTATCGGCCAAAGCATTCGCTTCTTGGAAGCCTGACGTTTAAACTCTTTAAAATCAGGACAGTCTAGATACACATTAAACTTATCATTCCACACACTTAAAGTAATATCATTTGTAAGCTTATTTTTCTTATCCATCAAAGCAGTAATTTCTTCTACGATTTCCAAATACTTTTTAAAATTACGAAAAAAATCTGCAAACTCTATCTCATCCTCTATGTTTCTTATGTGGTCTAAGATTATAAATTGTCTAAGATTATCTTTTAGTTCAATAAAATCTTCTAAACCAGAGCTAGTATTATATAGAAGATTTAGAATCTTCTTAGCCCTATAATCCATATTCAATAACTCAACCGAAATAAGCTTAATATTATCTTCAGCATCAAGTGAATCTAAGATCTGATTAACATATTTCCTTATATCATAGCGAAGATAAAATTCACTATTTATAAACTCGGAACTTTTCTCATCTAATAATGATACAAAATCATCTACAGCCTTTTGCCTAGCCCTTATCATATTAAAAATAGATAAAAACTCATCCTTATACTTACTAAATTCTAAATCGTATTTTTCACGATTTTTCTTAATTTCTTCCTTGTGAGCAATTTTCTTAATAAGTCCTGTTAAGCTAAAACCACTCTCTTCGCCCTCGACTAGACTTTCATTTATAAAGTCATTATACTCCTTGGCAAATTCTATTACCGTATCTTCACTTACATTCTCCTTATTTTCATAATAATATTTTCCAAATAAAGAATAAAGCGAACTTATCTTAGGAGCATCACCGATAACTGAGATAAGATTTCTGCCGCTCTCTTTTATTTCTTCTTTTTCAATCAAATCATAATTTTTTGCTACTAGACCTGCAAACTCATTTTTATCTGCAAACTCCCTATAATTTATATAATTTCTGCAAATATTATCGTTCTTATTTATTATTTTTAATCCAGCATCGACATCCTCATAAGTCAAAGTTTTTAAATCGTTATTATTTTTAAAAGCCTTGTAAGCGAAGTACCTCTTATCATTAGTATCTGTAATAGCTCTGCTAGCAATATACATTTCTTGAAGTGAAATCCCAAATTCCCTAGGCATCATAAGAGTTTTCTCTATAACTTTTAATCCATCTAATTTTCTTTCAATCTCATCCGAAAGTTCATCGTGCTTTATTTTTAAACTATGATTAAATCCTAAAGCATCTTCAAGCAATGAATTTTTAATCTTTTCGTAAAATTTCCTCTTGTCTTTATTCTCATCATGGATAAGAGCAATTTTACTATTTACTTTTGATAACTTATTATAAATTACATCCAATGCAGCCTTCTTCTTAGAAACCATAAGAACACGTTGCCCCTTACAAAGAGCATCCGTTATTATATTTGAAATCGTATAAGATTTACCAGTTCCTGGTGGGCCATAAATAACCAGACGCTTGGTTTGCAAAAGTTTCTTAACTGCTTGTTCTTGAGAATAATCTAATCCGGTATAAAAAAACGAATCCTTTTCTGTAAGATTTATTTCTTCATAGCTACTGTAATCATCCTTCCTATTTATCAAAAGACCATGAAGCAAGTCATTAGATACGTCCATTCCCAGCATTCGTTCATAATCCGTGTATATTGAGTTTGACAGCGGAAACTGACCTAGCACCATATAATTTTTGACTATCATATCACCATTATTGTATATAGAAAAGTCATCCTTTTTATAATCTTTAAATTTGATAATTCCACCGTCTTCAATTTTGTCAAATTCAATTTTATTATTTTTGTAAATCTCAATCAAGCGCGCTCTAGGGTCATCACCTAAATCTTCGAAAGAAGAAAAATCATCACCTAAATCTTTTAGAGTAATATTGTTATATTTTGAAAAACCATAAAGGAAAACTTTATTTACTAAAATATCACTATCACTTACCCTAAGATTCCAATTATTATCTTTACTATTTATACTTACTGGTATTAACATTAATGGCGCCCTGAGAAAAGTACCATCATTAAACTTACCCTCTACAAAAGGATAGCCTAAAAATAGTTCATACTTACCAGTCTCTTTTTCTACTGCTGAAATTTCTCTAGATAAATAATTTAAATTATTTGAATAGCCAACAACCGAATCAATATATTTAGCAACTTTTTCTTCCAAAGAGCTTAACAACAAATCGTGTTCAGAATTAACTTTTGCTTCTTCGCTCTCTAAACTTTCTAGATCCCATGCAGTCAAATCTTTGTCATTAATAGCTTTTTGCTTAATAGCTTCTAGTTGCTCTTTTCGAGAATTCTCTATTTTTTTCTTTTCTCTAGCCATTATCTTTTTTCTGCTCTTTAATGGATCCTTTAAAATACTTATATTTTTGTGATTATTCGAAAAAATAGCTTCTAGAAAATCTTTTTCTACTATCATTTCTTTTTCAATTAAATCATACAAGTCAAACGAACGTTTTTTATAAATTTTTTTGAGAACTAGACTTCTATTGCTAGCACTTAAATTGATAAGCCTATCTTGATAGGTTTTTAATATATCTTTCATAATTTCCTCTTTGCAATTTAAAGTAATTATATTATATAATATATCTAAGCAAATATCCAAATTTTTTGGTTTTTATGTGAAAGCGAGCGAAAATGAGTATAAAATTAGAAACAAAAAATCTTATTATCAAAACTTTAGATGAAAGATATGCAAAAAAAATTCTTCAATATTATGAAGAAAACAGGGATTTCTTTAAAAAGTATGATCCTTCTCGCCCACACAAATTTTACACTCTTGCTGAACAAGTTAAAATTTTATATAACGAAAGACAAGATTTTAGAAAAGGTAACAGTATAAGATTTTTTATTTTTCTAAAGGAAGAAGATAAAATCATAGGAAGTATAAGCGCATCAAATATTGTAGGCGGAGTTTTTATGAGCTGTTATCTCGGCTACAAGTTGCATAAAGACTACCTAAGACAAGGTTATATGGAAGAAGCTCTACGTGAAGTCATCGATTATCTTTTTTCATCCCTGAAACTTCACCGAATCGAAGCAAATATAATGCCTTTTAATACGGCTTCTATAAATTTGGTTGAAAAACTCAATTTTAAAAGAGAAGGACTCGCTCCAAAATACCTTAAAATCAACGGAAATTGGGAAGACCATATTCACTACTCTCTCATCAACAATAAACTTTAATATAAAGGACTCAATAATGCAAAAAATAAAAAAAATAATAATTCTCTTAGTTTTGGTTTTAATTATGAGTAGTTGCTCTTACTTCATAATTAATGAAAACTCTGATAACAAGGATAAAAAAATTAAAACCATAAGTTTTTTTCAACTTGACACAATCATAAACATTAAACTCTCAGAACCTGTAAATGAAGAAATACTTAAAAATTGCGAAAAAATAGTTTCTGATATTCATATGAAAATGAGTCCAGAGCTTAAGGATAGTGAGATTTCTAAAATAAATCGAAATGCCGGAAAAAAGGCCGTTAAAGTTAGCAAGTACACATTTGAAGTAATCGAAAAGTCGATTAAATATAGTAAGATGTCAAACGGAAAGTTTGATATAAGCATAAGACCCTTAATCACAGCTTGGTCAATAGGAAATAAGGATGAAAATATTCCTAGTGATGAAGTTCTTTCTAAATTAATCAAAAAAGTTGACTACCAAAATATAGTTATCGACAAAAAAAATAAAACTGTATTTATAAAAGAAGAAGGTTGTTCTATTGACCTCGGAGGAATAGCAAAAGGTTATAGCGCCGACTTAGTTGCACAATATCTTAAAAGTGAAGATATTAATAGTGGCATCTTAGACTTTGGCGGTAATATCTTTGTCCTAGGTGAAAAAACTAATGGCAAGCCCTGGAAAGTAGGAATCAGAAACCCTTTTAAAAGTGAGGCTAAAGCATTTTGTACTATCGATGTTATTGACAAGACTATTGTAAGTTCTGGAATCTATGAGAGATTTTTCAAAAAAGACGGGGAAACATATCACCACATAATGAATGTAGACACAGGAAAACCTATAAATAATGGTCTTGTAAGCGTTAGTGTAATAGGAAATACTTCAATAGATGCTGATGCACTTTCTACTATGTTTTTCACCTCTGGGCTTGAAAATGGTCTAAGCAAGGCGAATGAAATGAGTGATATATCAGCAATTTTTGTAAATAAAAACAAGGAAGTTTATATAAGCGATAATCTCAAAAATAATTTCAATATAATTGATGACAATTTTACACTAATGAATTAGTAAAACTTTTGACTTATTTAATAAATTTGTAATAATAAATTCTACTATTCGTAAAATACTTTTGCTATAATTAGGATTATGAAAATAGTAATTTTAGATGGAAATACTCTTGGTCGAAATATGGACTTCTCAAGTATAGAAAACTTGGGAGAACTCACATATTATGATTTCACTGACCACGATGAGTTAAAAGAAAGAATTAAAGACGCAGAGATAATAATCACTAACAAGCAAAGATTAACTGAAGAAAACTTGAAAGATAGCAAGAATTTAAAACTAATTTGCATTACGGCAACTGGAACAAATAATGTTGACTTTGAATACACTAATAAAAATGGTATAAAGGTTGCCAATGTTCCAAATTATTGCACGGATGCAGTAGCACAACATACTTTCGCTCTCTTGTTTTACCTTTATGAAAAACTTTCATACTTTGATGACTATGTTAAAAACGGAAATTATGCCAATGACATTTTATTCACTCATTTTGGAAAAACTTATCACGAACTAAGCGGAAAAACTTTTGGAATTATCGGACTTGGGACAATAGGTAGAAAAGTTGCCAAAATAGCTAGTTTATTTGGTGCTAATGTTATTTATTATTCTACTTCTGGAAAAAATAATAGTCCAGATTTTGAGAGAGTTGATTTTGATGAATTGTTGAGTAGGTCGGATGTAATTTCTATTCATGCACCGCTTAATAATGACACATACCACTTAATTGATAAAAATGCTCTTTTAAAAATGAAAAAGGATGCCATACTACTAAACTTAGGTCGTGGTCCTATAATAATAGAGGACGATTTATACGATGCTCTTGTAAATGGTGAAATTGCTGGTGCTGGACTTGACGTTTTAAGGCACGAGCCAATTAACAAAGATAATAAGCTTCTACAAATTAAAGATAGTACAAAATTAATCATCACTCCACATATTGCTTGGGCTTCAATAGAAGCGAGAGAACGATTGATTAAGGAAGTTGCCCTTAATATAGAAGCATTTATAAATGGAAACGAAAGAAATATTTGCAAAAATTAATTTGGAAATAGAAAGGAAAATTTATGGATTATTATCAAATAGCGTGGTTGGCAATTATAGTCATATTTTTAGTCTTTGAAGTTATAACTACTGCCCTGACTACTGTATGGTTTGCAATCGGTGCTGCACTCGCTTTTATAGCCGCACTTCTAGGTGCATCATTTACCGTTCAAATAGTAATATTTGTAATATCTTCTATTCTACTTTTTATCGGATTTTTCCCTTTTGTGAGAAAAAAACTTGGTGCTAAAAGCTACAGTACAAATGTTGATTCTCTAATAGGAAAAGAAGCTCTAATAACTGAAGCCATTCGTTTTAACGTAGTAGGAAAAGCCAGTATTGGTGGTGTTATTTGGTCTGCAACAAGCGATGAAGAAATTGAAGAAGATACTACAGTTAAAATAATTAAAATTTCAGGTAACAAATTAATAGTAAAAAAAATTAATAAAGGAGAATAGCAATGCCACAACTAATAGGATTATTTTTTCTAATTTTTATCGTACTTATTTTGATAATTTCAAATATTAGAATAGTACCACAAACTTATGCTTATGTTATTGAAAGACTTGGTTCATACTCAGGAACTTGGGGAAATGGACTTCACGTTAAAATTCCAATAATCGACAGAATTGCAACTAAGGTTAACTTAAAAGAACGTGTTATTGACTTTCCACCTCAACCAGTTATCACAAAGGATAATGTTACAATGCAAATAGATACAGTTGTTTACTATCAAGTAACCGACCCTAAACTATATGCTTATGGTGTTGAAAATCCTCTTTCAGCAATTGAAAATCTTACAGCAACTACTCTACGTAATATAATCGGTGAACTCGAGCTTGACGAAACTCTTACAAGCCGTGATATAATCAATACTAAAATGAGAAGTATCCTTGACGAAGCTACTGACCCTTGGGGAATCAAAGTAAACAGAGTCGAGGTTAAAAACATTCTTCCACCTGCTGATATTCAAGAAGCGATGGAAAAACAGATGCGTGCTGAGCGTGAACGTCGTGAATCTATACTTCGTGCTGAAGGTGAAAAGAAATCAGCCATCCTAGTTGCAGAAGGTAGAAAAGAATCTATGATTCTTAACGCAGAGGCTGATAAGAGAGCTAGAATCCTTGAAGCAGAGGCGATTAAAGAATCACTTATGAGAAAAGCAGAAGGTGAAGCACAAGCTATCCTTTCAGTAAACAAAGCACAAGCTGAGGCTTATGAGATACTTAATGCTCATGCTCCAAATGAAAAAATTCTTAAACTTAAAGGTATGGAAGCATTTGAAAAAGCTGCTGCTGGCGAAGCTAACAAGATTATTATTCCATCTGAATATCAATCAATCGCTGGTGTTGTATCTACAATAAGTGAATTAGCTAAGAAATAAATTTGTATAAACTAATATATTAAGGCTACCCCAATACGGGTAGTCTTTTTTTTAAGCAAAAATTTTTGCGTACTTGCTAAGTTAATGTTATACTTTTATGGTGAGCTAAATCAAAGTTTTAATCACATTTGACTACCCTCACCTAGATTAATAAAACAGAAAAAGAGGTATTTTTTATGAAAATGGTATCATGGAATGTAAACGGCATAAGAGCTATTCTTAAAAAGAATTTTTTAGAATACTTTAATGAAGTTGACGCAGATATATTTTGTATACAAGAAACAAAATGTCAAGTCGGACAAGTAGATATAGAGTTAGAAGGATATAAGCAATACTGGAATCAAGCTGTTAAAAAAGGTTATTCTGGGACTGCAATTTTCACCAAGCACGAACCAATTAGTGTCAGTTACGATATTGGAATAGAAGAACACGACCAAGAAGGAAGAGTTATTTGCCTTGAATATGATAAATTTTACATAGTTGATGTATATACTCCAAATGCACAAGGTGGACTTAAAAGGCTACCATACAGAGAACGTTGGGAAGATGCTTTTAGAGAATATTTACTTAACTTAAACGAGAAAAAACCTGTTGTGCTTTGTGGAGACTTAAATGTTGCACACAAGGAAATCGACCTTACTAACCCTGATGCAAACAGAAAAAATCCTGGTTTTTCAGATGAAGAAAGAGCTAAAATGACTACTCTACTAGAAAGTGGTTTTGTAGATAGTTTCAGACATCTTTATCCAGATGTAACAGAGAGATATTCTTGGTGGTCATACAGAACAAGGGCAAGACTTAGAAACGTAGGATGGAGAATCGACTACTTTATAGTATCAGAAAAAATAAAAGACAAAATTCTTAAAGCAGAAATTCACGACCAAGTACTGGGTTCTGACCATTGCCCAGTAATGCTAGAACTTGATGTATAGAATAAAATATTTATAAAATAAGGTAGTGTAAAAAATTTTGTGTATGATAATCCTTCTGGTTAAGATATAATAAACTTAATTAGGAGGATTTTTCAATGGGAAGAAAAAGACCAGAA
>PDWI01009951.1_pt1 | contig 10763 bp, 5 predicted proteins | sample 1430891 | NCBI WGS metagenome assembly PDWI01 (sample SAMN01162508, study PRJNA174530) | Oral metagenome, whole genome shotgun sequencing project. | biome: Marine environment; feature: Marine mammal; material: Swab sample of the gingival sulcus; isolation source: swab sample of gingival sulcus... | reverse complement strand
GTCAAAGATGAACCAACGCTCTTCTTCCTTAGATAGACGTGCATAGTCAATCTCAAAAACTACGGCACGCTCCGTAGGAGCAAAAGCAACGTTCGTATCATAGTCCGCAAGATAAACCTCATAGTAATAAGGCTTTGCCGTCTCACTCTTGTGGCTGAACCACGAAGCACGTTGCTCTTCATCAAAAATAGGCTTTTTGCCAACCATTGGCATTATGGAGAACTGCCCGTAGTCGTTAATCCACGGACTTGGCTGATGCGTTTGCTTAAAACCTCGTATTTTCTTAGCCGTGTAGGTATATTGCCAGCCGTCACCCATCTTTCCTGTTTGAGGTGTCCAAGCATTCATTCCCCAAGGGCGGGCAATAACAGGGTAAGTATTCCCAGAACTTAGTTCAAAACTGCTGAGCGTACCAACGAGCGGATTGACCAAGTCCACAGGCGAGAACGCAGAGTTTTTTATATCTTCCTCTGCATTGTTATTGCCTTTCTGCCCACAGGCGAAAGCCATTGCCGTAAGCATTACGGCAGTGATTAATTTCTTTATTTGCATTCCTTTATTTGGTATTATAATTATTTCTTAAAGAACTTATGCACACTGTGCTTGGAGCCTTGTTGTAGTTCAATGAGATAGTAGCCACGAGCAAGAGAACTCACGTCTACAGAAGAACACTTAGCCTTGAAAGAGCAGATAACCGCTCCCTCAAGGCTAAGGATATTAACAGCTTCGGCTTCCTCAAAGTGAAGAATACCTTCGCAAGGATTAGGATAGAGTTTGAAGCTCTTGACTAACCCACTAAGAACAGTCGTTTCGTCATCTTCAATCTCTTCTCCAAAAACCTTATCATTGCTTACATTTTTTTTTTTCGGTCAAGACTTGAAACTCTGACCCACCTCCATAAGAAGCTCCATTCTGAGAACTCAATGCCTCAAAGCGAAGATAGCGAGCATTCTCTGGCTTATTAAATAGCACTCGCTTTTCATCTTTGTTACGCTCAAAGCTTCCTCGGTGTACTTCCTTCCAAGTCTTACTATCTTGACTAAGATAAATGACGTAATGCTTAATGTCGCCATTCTCTCCGCCTCCTTGACGAGGGAGGTAAGTGAAGCCCTTGACCTTGCTATCTTCAAGCAAGTCAAAGTCCACAAAGTGAGGATAATCTGCTTGAGTTACGCTATAAGACGTGTGCCAAATAGTTCCTGTATCGCCATCAACCAAGTTCTTTGCAGCACCATTTTCTGCTTGCACCTCTTCACTATTAGTATTGATAACTTCAATAGCAATAGATTCAATCACAGGGAATGTCTTCTCTGCAATAACGTCCTTCTTGCCTTTGTACCAAGCACGAATAGTAAATGCATCTTTGAGTGTAAATGGTTCAGTGTAGCGTCTTGCTTTCTTACCATTGATAGAGAAATGAATAACGCCATTACCTTCAATAGACACTTCGCCAAGCTTATTACGCTTAATCAATGGAGCAGAAGCCCCCTCTAGTGCTAGAGGTTTAACGACTTCCTTAGTATTAAATGGACGAATAGCAAAACCAAAGTGCTGAGCCTTAGCATAAGAGCGACAAGACTCAATAGGACCTCCTTGACCACAGCTTGCACCTCCGAGACCATTTACGCTTGCGTCAAGGTGTAAGTGCGTATCACCAGCTGTTGGGAGTTCATACTTATGTGGTGCAAGGAGCATTTCCTTCGCAGAGTAAGGGAGAGCCGAAACGCTCATTTTATCATCTGCCATAAAGAGCACCCCATTACCTTTCTTATCTGTAAGGCTTGCCCAGCGAACATCTTCGCGATTACCCATTGTCTGTGGCTTAGGGAAGTTCACGACTTGTTCAAGAACCGTTGATTTATGAAGTTCAACAAACTGACTTGCTTTGCGGTCAGAGTAGTTATTCCAAGGTCCACGACCATAGTAAGCAAAGTTCTCATACTTCTTCGGCAACACTAATTCATACCCCAAGCGAGGCAACACTAAACGTTCTTTATTAGATGTTAAACTTGCCTTTAGCTCAATAGAGCCATCAGGATAGACAGTCCACACTTGGTTACTTTGAATTGCAAAGTCCTGTTCGCCGAATGGACGAGCTGTATCTTCTTTAATAGAGTAATAACCTGTCGCACCCTTTTTTGAGATATGAGCGGCATTTGGAGCTTGGCTTGTTACAGCTGTCGTAATGATAACCTTATCTCTATCACGAGAGACCTTAAATGATTGAGCTGTTTGCTTGAGATTATGCAAACCGTTTGCACCCCAGTTGCCCCACGCCCAGTTATCGTTGTCGCAGTAAGCACGGAAACAAGAAATCTTAGGTCCTTGATTAAGTCCGATGACTACTTGTCCATTGTATTCCAATTTCTTAATTGTTCCGACATTCTTGTCAAAGAAGACTGTAAAGTTCTTCCCAACGATAGACATCTCGTCAAGCTTTTTATTGATAATTGCAGGCTTGCTTCCTTTTGCTACATCAGCAAGCGTTTGCGTAGGCTTAGCCTCTTGAACAAGTATTTGCTCGTCAGCTTGCACGTAACCTGCCTTAGCCCAAGGCATATCTTGCGTTAGTCTTGCCTCAAGCTTAAGGAAGTATTCGTTCTCTGCCTTAATCAATGCCTTATTAAATGGAATAGTAATTGTTGAAGACTTACGTGGCTGTAGCATAGGCATAGCGAGAAGTCCGCTTTCAATCTTACGACCATTCTCAAAAAGCGACCAACGTAAGTCGTAATCACTTAGGTTAGTATAGTAATTTTTGTTGAAAACTTTTACTTTACCTTCCTTGATATTTTCAGCTATGAAGCCGATGTATTGATAAACTTTCTTGACTTCAAAGTATTCTGGCTTAGGGTCTAGTTCGCCAAACATAACTCCATTCATCACGAACATTCCGTCATTTCTCTGGTCGCCGAAATCGCCACCATAAGCCAAGTAACGCGTGCCGTCCGAAGTATAGTTGTAGAGTGATTGGTCAACCCAGTCCCAAATAGCTCCGCCACAGAGGAAGTTCGTTGATTCAATCGCCTTCCAATAGTCTTCAAGACCACCGCCAGCATTACCCATTGAGTGAGCATATTCCGAGATATGGAAAGGATATTTGATGTTCATCTGTCCCTTAACCGCGTTCTGAACCCACGCAATAGAAGGATATTGATTAGACCCCATATCCACGATATTGTTGTTACGTTCATACTGAACTGGGCGAGATGTATCAACCTTTTTGATTGCCTTATAAGCATTAACAAAGTTCACCCCAGGACCTGCTTCGTTACCCAATGACCAAATCACTACGCTTGGGTGATTGATTGAAGCATAAACCATCTCAAGGTTTCTATTCATGTGTGCATCATTGAACTCTGGCACGTGCGAGAGCGAAGCCACTCCATAGCCGTACAGATGCGACTCAATGTTTGCTTCGTCCTCTTGATAGATACCATACTTATCGCAGAGGTAGTACCAGTATCTCTGAGGAGGATAGTGAGAGTTGCGGACGTGGTTGATATTACCAGCCTTCATCAGCATAACTTCTTTGAGCATCTGCTCACGAGTAATCGCGTGTCCTAGCTCAGGGTTTGTTTCGTGTCTATTAACCCCTTTGAGCTTTGGTGTCTCGCCATTGATAAAGAAATAGCGACCAGCCAAACCAAATTCATCTTCGCTTGCCGAAGCCATTTTAATCTCTACCGTACGGAAACCAACATAAGTAGAAACAATATCTTCCACTTTGCCTCGCTTGTTCTTCAGCTCAGCCACAAGCACATAACGATATGGTGCTTCTGCCGACCAAAGATTAGGCTTGCTTAATCTAAGTTCTCCTTCAAACGACTTATTGCTCTTGCCTTGAACTCTATCGACAGCACTCTGAGCCGTAGCAACAGCACCGCCTACTAAATCATCAGAATATAAAGCACAAGGATAGAGCTTATAATCAATAGTGTAATTACTCTTAGAAGAGAACCAACCGCCGTTGCTGTTTTCCACATCAGCTGTTAGCTTAAGGGCATAGCTATTAGCCCCCTTGTATGCAGGGATAGCCGAGAGATTACGGATTTGCATTTTAGGTTTTGCGGTAAGCGAAACAGGACGGAAAATACCTGGCAGACGGAACATATCCTGCGTTTCGAGGAATGAGCCATCGCTATTACGATAAACCTCTACTGCCACAACGTTCTCTCCTTGCTTAACATACGCACTCACGTTGAATGATGCTAAGTTGCGAGAGTTCTTAGAGAAGCCAATATAACGTCCATTAACCCATAGATAGAAGAATGAATCGACACCATCAAAGTTTAGATAAACCTCTCTATCTTCCCAACCTTCAGGCAAGGTAAAAGTGCGACGATACGAACCAACCTCATTACGATGCTTGAAAACCGTCCAATCTCTTGGCGGAGTACGCATTACACCATTACGCCAGTCGCCTACAGCTCCGTAAGTTGGGAATATAGCAGTCTGATTAACATAGATAGGCGTACCATATTTTTGTCTACCATCTTTCTGCAAACCTGCAACGTTCCAGTTCATTGGCACTTGCACTTTATCCCAAGAGCTTGTATTATAATCCGTTTTATAAAAATCTTGTGGGCGTTCACTTGGATTACCAACCCAATGGAAGTCCCACGTACCGTCAAGACTTTTGTAATACGAACTATGCTCAGGCAATACTTTCTTTGCTTCCTCTACCGAAGCAAAAGAAAAAATATCTGCGTGAGGTTGCTCTTTGTTTTGTGCATAAGCCTCTGGATTCTCCCACTCTTTACCTGTTGGGGCATTGGTCTTTTGGTAACTGAAGCCCTGCAAGTTGGGATTAGGCACTTGAGCCTTCGCCGTCTGCAAGCAAAGGGTCGCACATAGTGCCAAGAAAGAAAGTTTCTTAATCATATTGGTATACTTAATAATCTATTGTATTTCTGTTTCACAAAGATACAAAAACTCTAAGACATTTATTTATACAAAACGCTTAGAATTTGAATACTTTTCGTAAATTTTGCTATAATCTCCCACCCCTTCTTGAATAAATGAGTGTTTTATTTCAACAAAGACAGATAAACCCTTCTATAAGCAAGCATTTTATTTACTGAGATATTGATGTGTATTAATAACTTCTGAATAGAAATAATCACTCTAAATATCTATTAGAATTAATGCTTTTTTTCATATCTAACCTTATTACTGATACAATAGATATAGCAAAAGTTTTAGAGATTTTCGGGGCGGATTGGGGGCAAAAAACGAGGGAAAGTTTAGCGGTAAATAGCAAAGCCGAACAAAGAACTTAAACAACTATAAAACAGAACATTAAAAAGGGTTAGAGATTTATGAAAAAAGTTTAGCGGTAAACTCAAATGAGTTTACCGCTAAACTTTCAGAACTTTTCCCATAAAGTCAAATCAGTTTTCCCATAAACTTTTCGAAGTAGATACAAACATCTCAAAAAGAAAGTTTATTCAATCAGAAAATAATAAGGATACAGTCGGAAGAAAATGTCGCTAAAAAGAGAAAAAGAAGCCCTTATATTAATAAGTTTTGATGGCTTCGACTAGGCTGGCAATCGTTGCCTCTTTGGGAATTAAATTGGGACGATAGCCGTGGCTCTCCAAAGCTTGAGCCGTCATAGAGCCGATAACCGCTAATTTGGTTTGCGTAATTAGAGGGCGAAGATTATGCTTATCCACAAGATTAAAGAAGTTGTGCACAGCAGAAGATGAGCAGAAAGTTAGCCAATCAAGAGGCTGAGCGAAAAGCTCATTGAGCTTATCCGTTTCGTATTCAAGGGCTTCGTTCGCGTATATGATTAGAGACTCACAGGCGATATTATGACTAGACATTAGACGCTCGACCGTCTGCTCCGAGAGTTTGGACTGTGGAATAAGGAGTTTATCTTCGGACGAGACTAAGCCCTTAGTAATAAGTTCTTCAGCAAGGCATTGAGAAGTATATACAGAGGGAACGAAATCAGCCTTTAGACTATAGCCTTCAAGTGCTTCTTTTGTTGTCTTACCAAGGCAGGCAATTTGCAAATGAGCCAAGGCACGGACGTCTCTCTCCTCACGGAAAAGCTTGTCCATAAAGATACGTACAGCATTAGAAGACGTGAAAATTAGCCACGTATATTGCTCTAGCTTATGCACAGCTTCTTTAAATTCTTTATTATCCTCCAGCGGACTTATACTAATCGTCGGCAGGAGAATTGCCTCAGCACCTTCGGCTTCAAGCATAGTCTGCAATTTTGAACTCTGTCGCTCCGAACGTGTAACGAGGATACGCTGTCCAGCCAATTCCCCACGCTCAAACCAAGCATAATCTTTAGCAAAATCAACGACTTCGCCCACGATAAAGAGTGCAGGCGTAAAGCTTTTATAATCAAGGTAATCCGCCGTGAAATCTTGCAAGGAGGCAAAATGCTCACGCTGAGTAGGACGCGTCCCTTCGCTGATGATACCTGCAGGCGTTGTTCCCTTAAGTCCGTGCTTCTGAAGAGCCTCGGCAATAAGTGGTAACGTCCCCATACTCATATAGAAGACAAGCGTCCCTCCAAGACGAGCCAAGGCTTCCCAGTCAAGTTGAGGCAGTCCGCCCTCTTTGGTAAAGGCTGTAATAAAAGTAACTGATTGACTTAGTCCTCGGTGTGTAACGGGAATACCGCAGTAAGCAGGGGCAGAAACACCTGCTGTGATACCAGAAACAATTTCATAAGGGATAGAAGCTTCGTGCAGGGCTTGCATCTCTTCGCCCCCACGACCAAAAACAAAAGGGTCGCCCCCCTTAAGACGTAAGATATTAGCCGTTTCACTTTGGGCTAGTTCGACTAGGAGTTTATTGATTTCCTCCTGAGACTGTGCGTGTTTGCCAGCTCGCTTACCAACGTAAATTCGCTTAGCAGATGAAGGGATAAGGGCTAAAATTGGGGCAGAAACTAAGGCATCATACACGACAATATCCGCCTCCTGAAGCAATCGATACGCTTTGAGCGTTAGCAATTCGACTGCACCAGTGCCAGCTCCTACGAGATAAACTTTTGATTTCATCGTTCTAGATATTTTGTAAGGTCTCAATCAAGCTTTCTAAGCGTCCCTCTAGTTCATTCATCGGACATTCAAAGCTTGTCGTTACACCACGTTTAGAATTGCCATAGTAAGCCGTCAAGCTAATCATATCAAGGTCTAAAAGCTCGCACCTACAGCCGAAAGGCATTGCACAACCACCGCCCAAATGACTTAAAACAGCACGTTCGGTATTGACTTCAAAAGCGGTATTTTCACAATGAATAGGAGCTAAAAGAGTTTCTACTTGCTCATCATCTGCTCGCATCTGAACGGCAATAGCCGCCTGACCTGCCGCTGGCACAATCTCTTCCGTCGTAAAGACTTGGCTGACTTCAGCCTCCAAGCCAAGACGCTTAAGCCCAGCATATGCCATAACAATCGCATCGTATTCGCCAGCTTTCATCTTCGCGATGCGGGTCTGAACGTTGCCACGTATGGGGCGTATGTCCAAATCTTGTCGCAAACGCTTAAGCTGTTCTGCTCGACGGGGACTTGAAGTGCCAACGATAGCTCCCTTTGGCAAGGTTGCAAGCGTATAGTCGCCAAGCAAAACATCGTTAGCCTGCTCTCGCGGAAGTATCGCTCCTAACTTAGTTTGTGGAGCAGGTTCTACAGGCAAATCTTTGAGACTATGCACAGCAATATCTATATTGCCTTCAAGCAACTCACGCTCAATTTCCTTGGTAAATAAGCCCTTATCGCCTGAAGCATCAAGGGACATCTGCAGAAACTTATCGCCCTTGGTCTTGATAACCTTCAGCTCAACCTCAAGTTCTTGATGAGCCTCAAGCAAAAGCCGACGCACCTCTTCTGCCTGATACAGAGCTAAAGCACTGCCACGTGTGCCGATAATCATCTTCTTCTTTGCCATAGCTTGCTATTTTTTCTGTGCTTCTTTCTCCCTAATTTTATTAAATAAGGTCTTAATGCTTTGAGCATACTGAGCACTGTTTTCGCCTTCACCAAGCTCCCTAAGAGCTGAAACCAAAGCGGTTGTGTAAGTAATTCTAAAATGCTCATCATACTCTTCAATGAGCTGACGTTCGTCCTCACGGAGCGTCTTCGGAAGCTTCCTCAGCTCCCTCTGGATAAGCATCTGAGACACTTGCTGAATATCCTCTATACACTCACGAATATCCGAAGTCTGATACCAAAGCACAAAATCCTGAACGAAGCTATCAATCTCTGACTGAATGAGAAAAAATCTTTCATCAACAGCTTCTTTATCCGAAGTATTTTGCAGCTCATCAATAGCAAAAACCTGCACTTGCTCAAGCTCTGAGACATCTTGTGCCACATTACGAGGCACGGCAAGGTCAAAAAAGTAGATGGGTTTAGCAAGCTGAAGCTTCAGCAAGTCCTCCTTAATGATGATAGGATTGAGCGAGGAGGTCGCAACGAAGATAAGGTTTGATTCTTGAATTGCTTGAGGCATCGTGTCCTCAGTGAAGATTTGCACCTTAGGATGCGAAGCTTGAAAGCGTTCCGCTCGCTCAGGCGTTCGGTTATAGAGTGCAATCTCTTCAAAACCCTGTGCCACAAGTCTGTGATAAACCGTTTCAGCAATTTGACCAGCTCCGAGAATCAAAGGTCTAAGCTCCTGCCCTTGACAGCGTTCAAGCATAAAGTCTACAGCCGAAGCTCCAGCAGAGAGCGGTCTTCCACCGAGCAGATAATTCGTTCTAATGCGTTTCGCTACTTCGAAAGCTTTATGAAAGAGGCGAGAAAGAAGGGGCGTACTGATACCGTTTCGCGTTGCAACTTTAAAGGCTTCTTTCAGTTGCCCAAGGATTTGCGTCTCGCCTTGAACCATTGATTCCAAACCAGATGAAAGCCTAAATAGATGACGAAATAACTCTTCGCCATTGAGCTCCTGAACTTTATTCATCAGCCTTGTGCTTAGCTCCAAATTACGCTGAAGGGATTGTTTCAGCACCTTAGAGATGAGAGGCGAATTATCTTGGCTATCATAGTAAATCTCTACACGGTTGCAAGTTGAAAGCACTACAGCCCCAGAGATATACCCCCAGCGTTGCCAATCCTTGACAAGCATCACAGCTTCGTCTTCAGAAAGAGCAAAGCAGGCTCTTTCATCAACGCTCGCGACCTTATAATCAATCCCTATGAGTCCAAACATTATCTATCTTTTTGCTTATTTCTATCTTGAGACTTTCGTACTCTTGAGCAAAGCGACTATTTTCTGTCTCAAGAAAAGCTTGTCGAAGCTCACTCAAGCGTTCCAAATGAGTCGCTAAATCATTCGGCAAGCTATTGCCGATAAGTTCCTTAATCATTCGGCTAATCTCTGGCAAACGATAAGGTGTGTGAATAGCAATGTCAATGCCCGAAGCAGAAGTCTGAGCTGTGAAATGCATATTCCCTTCGTTAGGCAAGGCAAGAGCAAGGCAGAGCTTTTGTGCCTCTTTAGCCTTCGCAAGCACAAGTCTATCCACCGCTTCAATGCCTGTTCCTGCAACAACCAAATGATAAGTTTTCAGATTGAAATCTTCTCTAAATTCCGAAGCAATATACGCAATCGTCCCTTGCTCGTAAAGAGCTTTCAAGTCATCGTTTAGCTCTGGCGAGAGTACAGTGATTTGAGCACCACGCTTAAGCAAACGTTTAATCTTCGCAAAGCTTGCCTTCCCTCCCCCAACAAATAAGACACTCATCTCTTCAGCTCTGAGAAAAAGCCCTAAGTCATAGAAAGACTGGGCTTGTTCTATTGAGACGACACTGCTCTGTTTGTGTCTGTGCAGTGGCTTCCTTTGAGCTTTTAATTGATAAGGCTCGTCTAAAAGTGCTTGTGCTAGCAATTCTTTGTCATTGAAAACTTCCTGTGGCGTAGCATCAGCTAACAGTTCGCCCTTGCTCATCACGAGGACACGCTCTGCCCACTCATAAGCTAAATCCATATTATGAGTTGAGAGAACGAGCGTTTTACCTGCTTCATTGAGACGGCTCAGCAAATCAAGCACTTTGTTCGTATGATAGCGGTCTAAGCTTGCTGTCGGCTCATCTAAAAGGATAACTTGAGGGTCTAAAGCAAGGATTGCAGCTAAGGAAACCCATTTCTTCTGTCCTTCGCTTAACTTATGTGGAGCAACGTGACGAAGCGTGCCTAGATTAAAGTCCTCAAGCACCTCTTCAACCTTAGCCTGCACATCTTCTTCGCTTAAGCCTGCATTACGCAAGCCAAAAGCGATTTCGTCTTCGACCGAAGCACAGAAAAGCTGATGATTAGCGTTCTGAAAAACTAAAGCTATCTGCTCACGTACTTCTTTTAAGCTCTTAGCTTTCGTCGTAACCTTGCGACCTGCTAGATGATAGCTTCCACTCTGCATAGGCAGGAGACCGCAGAGCAACTTCATCAGTGTTGATTTACCTGCACCATTCTCCCCCAGCAAAACGATGCGTTCGCCCTTCTTAATGCTTAGATTTAGCCCACGAAGGGCAGTATGTTTCTGTTCATATTGATAGCTGACAGCCTCTAACTTCAAGAAGTCCGCCTGCTTATTTTCCTCATTCATTTCTTCTGTATTTGGGCTTGCCGTGTCTTCGGTCTCGTCCTCGCTACCTGTATCAAAGCCACGCGAGAGCAAACCATCATAAAGTTTATTCACCTCGCTATGTGCCTGCACGAAGGTACGCGTAATCAGCATCGTTGTATCATTGATTTTCTCTCGGAAAGAGCCTGTATAGGCAAGACGACAA
>PDWI01011886.1_pt1 | contig 10765 bp, 10 predicted proteins | sample 1430891 | NCBI WGS metagenome assembly PDWI01 (sample SAMN01162508, study PRJNA174530) | Oral metagenome, whole genome shotgun sequencing project. | biome: Marine environment; feature: Marine mammal; material: Swab sample of the gingival sulcus; isolation source: swab sample of gingival sulcus... | reverse complement strand
GTGAATAGAGATGCCGGCATACCTATGGTCGATATAATAAATATCCCAAATCCCGACCACAGGTTTGGTGACTATCATCACACCCACAAGGACAATATGGACAACATAGATAAAAATACACTGAGAAGAGCAGGGCAAGTGGTGCTTGCTGTTTTGTATAAGTATGAAACAAATAGCCTGTTTTAGAAACCTTTGAATAAGTCTTTGCAAGAAAATGATAAATACTTCGTTGCGCTCATTTTAAAAACAGTCATTTACGCGAGTAAACTCCTTGATTGAAAAATTAAAGATTAATAAGTTTCCCACTATCATTTTGATAGACCCTACGGGCAAGATAGTTGCGAGAGATAAAACGATGGATGAAGTAAAGGAAATACTGAGAAAAGCTATGTAGAAATTTTTGTCAGCATAAAAAACTAAATATATGGGTGAATTTGAAGCAAAATTTGAAACTTCTCCTGATTTGGCTCACGACAAATTACAGCTTTTGAGAGAATTGGTATAAAAAGTTTTAACTAACCTCAATTTTTGTCAAGAGCATAGAGACGGCTCAAAAGGATATGAAGTAGTAGAAAAATCAGATATTCACTAATAAATCTAAAATCGTTAATCGGTGTTCCTTGTTCTTAAATCAAAAAAGAAGATGAACAAGAGTCGGAAGATGACAAAAGTAATGCCAATGCCAACGAAGACTACTAATCATTTATCCTTAAAATTCTTTTTGCCAAATCTATCATTTCAGGATTTCCCGTATGTTTTCCCGGTTCGTCAGATAATTTTACTGTATGTACCCAATCATTATCACTGGTTAATACATCTGTGAGTTTAATCACAATATTCATAGGCTCTAACCCCACATCGTTTGTTAGGTTAGTACCTATACCGAAAGAAACACCTACTCGTCCCTTACAGGCATTGGTGATTTGGGTTACTTTTTTTGAATTTAATCCATCAGAAAAAATAATATATTTATACAGTGGGTTTATTCCGAGTTTTTTATAATGCTCTATCGTTTTATTGGCAAATTCGATAGGGTCGCCACTGTCGTGACGTACTCCGTCAAACAGTTTAGCAAACTTTGTGTCAAATTGCTTGAAAAATATATCGGTAGTATAAGTATCTGACAATGCAACCCCCAAATCGCCTCTAAAGACATCTACCCAATGTTCCAGTGACAATGTATTTGCCATTTTGAATCCGTATTCAGCCGCGTGAAACATAAACCATTCGTGAGCATGCGTGCCTATTGGTTTTACATTGTTTAACATCGCTATATGGATATTACTTGAACCGGTAAACGTACCTCCTTTGTATTCCGACAAACATTTTGTTACCAATTTGTGAACGTGATAAGAGTATCTTCGCCTTGTACCAAACTCCGCAAATTTTACATCCAAATTATCGTATAGCTTAATCTTTTCGAGTGTGTTCTCAATTATTTTGTCATCAGACCATCTTTGAGCATCTGTGAATTTATAAAATAACTCGCTAATCAAAGCCAAGATAGGGACTTCCCACAAAATGGTACGGTACCAATAACCTTTTACCGACACCCGCAAATCTTCTCCTTCTTGCTCTATCGAAACTTCCTCCGGATTGTATCTGTAACCCTCTAAAAAATCTATGTAAGTAGGTGGCAAATAAGGACAAGTTTTCGATAAATATGATTTTTCATGTTTCGTCAATTTTAAATTCGCCATATTATCAACAGCCTCTCTCAATGCTACATCAAAACCTTTTGGGAATTTATGATTGCCTCTATTTATAAACTGATATTTTCCCCTGATATTAGGAAATAACTTCACTACTGCGCTCTGCATTGTGAACTTATAAAAATCATTGTCCAATATGGATTGAAAATGCTGCATTTACCAACTATTTTTACTAAAACAAACATAAAGAGCAAACATAGTTGTTGACAAAAATAAGTCACTAATGACGCAACAACTACAATGTGCTCGGAAAAACCACACGCAAGATTACAAAAAAAAATATAATTATTCTAAATAATGTGGATTACAACTTAAATTTACCACAATAATGTAGGTTTTAGACCAATGTCGATACAATATCATCGATAAAAACACGGGAATCAAAAGATAAAAATGATTCCAAGATCAATTCATTGTCGCGGATAGAAATAGGTAAATCGTAATTCGATATTTTAAACTCATTACGTTTGTCAATTTTAGCTAATTCTACTTCAATGTCAATAATTTTTAACTGAATCCAAGTATTGATCAACGTTTCAATTTGAGTGATAGCCTTTTCTTTGATTTTCTCCTTGAAGAAGAACATAACAATCCGGGGCATAAAGTCCTTGGTATTGATTTTTAAACCGGTAGAATTAAGTTTTATCTTTTTTTCGGTAAAACGCCATTCCGGAATAAATGATAATTCGGCAGTCCCGTCAAAATCACCCGAATATTGGGCTTCAAATACCAATTTGCTTTCGTTGCAACTGCCTTGCAAGCCCGTTATTTTTATTGCCTTGTCTTTTATCGGAATTGTTTTATCCTTTGCAAACTCTTCGTAAAGCAATGTCGTCAAAAAACTGACCATATCGTTTTCAAAAATAATTTTTAAGTGAGTTTTCTCATCTTTGGGATATTCTTTTGTCCAAAATAATTTTGGCACGTTATGATCTACACTTTTAGCTTTGCTATGTTTTACCGGTATATTTTCAAATTCTGCATACAATTGGCTATGAAAAATGTCATTTTCAGAATAGAAATAAGCTAATTTAAGCTGATTAATATTCAACTCTAATCGCAAAACATCTTTTTGAATAAATATTTTATTTTTTATCGTTTTAAGAAGTTTATTATAGTGCTCTTGGATTATTTTTTGAATGTAATTATCTATATCTGTCAACCAATTAGCACTGTTATTTTTGATGTATTCTTCGACGATTGGCGTAATTGGAATTTTGATAAAAGAAATATTTACCGAAGGCTTTGTTATCCAATTAAAATCATTGAGACGGGATTGAGTTTTAATGATTTTATCATCTTCAAAAATCAGCTTTGTCTGTATATCTATCGACAATATCCCATCTGAATAGATTTTTCCTTTTTTAGCATTGATTTTAACCGATAGAGACAAATACATGATATCATCCCGTATATCTAAGGCTGTCAGTTCTTGCTTTGCAATGACCAAATCAAACGGGATATTCGTATCTTGTTTGCTATCAAATAAATTATCGGGAATTGATGAGTACATAAGCTTCATCAATTTTGTTTTACTTATTGAAAAGGGTAGTAGTATTTTGCTCAAAACAATTTATTTATACCTCAAATGTAAACTAATTATTGCTAATCTAGTGAAATTCGGTCAAATTTTATAGAAACCTTTGAATAAGTGTTAAAAGAACCCAAAATCATCTCTTATTTTGAGCTATTCAAAGGTTTTTATAAGAAACCTTTCCAAATGGTAAAAGACAAAAGATATTCTATTTTTGGCATAAAATTTGTTAGTTTTATCGAAAATAGAATTACTCACATTGCACAATTTCTTAATATGTTGAAAAATATTACTTCGTTTGTATTTTGTTGTTTATTGTTGACGAGTGCTTATGTCAAAGACTCTACTTGGGAATTGAAACAAAACTACATAGAACAATACAAAGACATAGCAATAGCCGAAATGTATAGAACAGGAATACCGGCGAGTATAACTCTGGCTCAAGGATTGTTGGAATCGCAGCACGGCACCAGCAGGTTAGCTGTTAATGCCAACAACCATTTTGGCATCAAATGTAAAGATTATTGGACGGGGCAAAAATATTTTCATAAAGACGATGATTATTCCAAATCGGGAGAGTTATTGGAGTCCTGTTTTCGGCAATATGATTCTGTGTTGGAGTCGTATATCGACCATTCAAATTTTTTGGTGAATACTCCCCATTACTCTGAATTGTTCTTATTTGACAGAAAAGAGTTTGCCAAATGGGCTTGGGGATTGAAAAAATGTGGTTACGCAACCGATAAAAATTATCCTGTAAAGCTTATCAAATTAATAGAAGAATTCGAGTTGTACAATTACGATGATGCTAAGGATCCTTGGAAAGAAATATTGAAATAGTATTATCGTTTATTTGATGTTTTGATAATTCTCAAGTCTCCTTTATGGATTTTTATCGTGGTATTTCCCTCTAAGATTATAGGCTCACCGTCAACATGGTATTTATCAAATTTAGTATGAAGTTTTACAGAGTCATCGGTCTGATAATATGATATATATTTCGAGTCCTTTATTCTAAGGGTAAAAACATTTAGAGCAAAAATAGGATAGTAATAAAAAGGAAAAGGCTTTACTAAAACCAAGTCCAATTTACCACTGGAGGGATTGGCTTTTGGTGCTATGTAGGCATTATTGCCGAATTGCCTTGTATTGGCAATGGAAATCATCTGAAATTTATCTTTGATAACCTTATCTTCAAAGGATATTTCAGCCTCGAAATACTTAAACTTTTTAAAACATCTAAAGGTCGAAAAAAAATATCCGATAAATCCCCTTCTGTTCAATTTGGGAAATTCGTGAGCGACACAACTGTCGAAACCTATTCCGGCAACATTTATAAACTTTTTGTCATTTATTTGAAGTACGTCGACCATTGTGGTTTCTCCCTTATAAATATCATCTAACAACAAGTTTAAGTTTTTTTTAAAACCATTTTCTTTTGCGAAGCCATTGCCCGAACCACTCGGAATAATCGCCATCACTTTATCCTTTTTTCCTGATAATTTATTGGCGATATAATTTATAGTTCCATCGCCACCTACAACCACAAAAACCTTATATTTATCAATGTTTTTTTCTAAGTAATCATCTGTTTTTTCAAATGTTTCCGATATAAAAACAGACAATCCTCTATCCAATTTATTTATATGGTCAATAAACTTCTGAGGATTCTTTTTGCCGGAATACGGATTTATGATAAACAATATGTCTTCGTCTGAATATCTCATTGTACCAATTTTACAATTTTACTTTAAAGTCGTTCAAAAAAAGACCCTCAAAAAAATTGAGAGTCCTTTACCATGAAAAAATTCAATTTAAGTATAAATTTATGTATTTATCGAATATCAACCTGTCAATTTGAAAACGATAGGCAATGTGTACCATACACTAACCTTACGTCCTCCCTGTCTTCCGGGTATCCAAGTTTTGGAATCATTCATTTTTCTAATCACCTTGGCAGCTGCCTCACCGCAATTTCCTCCGATATCCCTCAATATAGTCACCTGAGATACTTTTCCTTTATCATCTACAGCAAATCTCAAGAATACCTTTCCTTCTATTCCATTCTCTTGAGCAATAGTAGGATATTTCAAGTGCTCGTATATAAACTTATAAAGCTCCGCTTGCGCACATTTCTCCTTTTCCGCTTTTGTGGGTTTATCCTCACAGCCGGGGAATCTTGGCATTTGCTCCACGATTTTAAAGATCTCTTTCTTTACTTTTTTCTTAGGTGGAGGTGGCGCCTTTGGTGCCTCTTTTACGATAGTGTCCTCGGGAATCTCTTCAATAACGTCATCGGCTTCCACATCGGTAGATGCAAACTCTTGGACATCATCTTCTAGTATCTCTTCCTCCGGTACCTCTTCGATTACCGGTGGTGGAGGTGGAGGCGGTGGTGGAGGTGGTTCAGCCGTTCTCGGTACCTCAATTTCGATATCCTCCGGTACTTCAAGGTCAAAACTGGAGTAATCCATTTTTGTCTCATAAACAGTCCAGTTAAATACAACAAACGTTATTGCCAAAGAAGCCAACAGACCGAAAAGCAAAACCGTATTCCTAGACTTGAAAGAGTCCACATCAGGATACTTATTTCTACCTATTAGAGGGGAAGAAAATTTCTTATTTTCATATTTTTCCTTAAGCCCTTTACGGCTATTGAAAAACAATCTTCCTATGATGATAATCGCCACAACAACGATAGCAACCAGAATTATCATCCAGACGGTTTGCGATGTACTAAATTCAAAATTCATCTTCTGTATGTTTTATAATTTACAAAAATCAATGCGCTTACTGCTCCAAGCGTATTGAATAATATATCAAAGATATCAAAATTTCTCCCAATTATAGTAGTTTCTTGAACAAATTCTAAAATTACTCCCAAACCGACCGCAAAAAACAATCCAACTAGGTAATAATTTTTTTTAATTTTTTTGTCAAAAAGCGACGAAAAAGCCCTATCCCAAAGAAAAAACATAATCGCATACATCAAAAAATGCACAATTTTGTCGGCTCCTTTAAAAAGCTTTATAGAACTACTGTCTATACTGCTTTTTGGTAAAAGGCTCAAAACCACCACTATAATCACCCACAAAACAAAAGTCGCAAACTTCTTCACCTAACAATTTTGTATCTATACCATTAAGATGCAAAAAAAACAATTTTGGTTGTGTCAACACCCAAAATTAAACGATCAAAGCGTTGTACGCTTCATAATCCAAAAGTTCGTCGAGCTCACTTTCGTCATTTATTCTCACTTTTACAATCCAACCTTTTCCGTAAGGATCCTCGTTTATTACACTTGGATTATCGCCTTCTTCTTCGTCTATTTCTGGGTTGAACTCAACGATTTCACCGGAAATAGGCAAAAACATATCCGCAGTAGTTTTTACTGCCTCTATAGTGCCTAAAACATCACCGGCACCCAATTCTTCACCTACTGTATCAACTTCAACATATACTATTTCGCCAAGATTACCTTGCGCAAAATCAGTAATACCAACGGTAGCTATTTCACCGTCAACACTAACCCATTCGTGGTCTTTAGTGTACTTCAAATTTTCAGGAACGTTCATTTTATTAATTATTTAAAAAATATTATTATATAAATCAACAACACAAAACCCTCGATGCGAGATAAATCACCACTCGCCGAAGTTTTGGAATACAATTATAGTTATAATTTATTTATAAAAAAACTATATCCGAAAATTATTCAAATTTATACAAGGTTTATACAGGGATCACTCTTAATATCGTAGCAAAAGAAGCTATACTGTTTTGAAACTTTTTATTCATTTCGCTTCTAATTTTTATTAATTCTTTGTTGTTTTTGTACGAGCTAAAATCTTTTTCCGAAATTTTTAGTTGCAAGGCATAATTATTACCGTCGGGATTGTGATTGGCTAGTACCTTGCTGAAAACGATATCATCGGCTATTCCTGTTTTCTTAATAGCTTTGGAATAAATACTTTCAACCCAAGTGCACCATTCTCGTTCAACTTTATATTCTACCAGAAAGGTCTCATTTATCAATAGTGTAGAGCTATTCTTTTTCACTTAATTCTCTATATTTTTTTCGTGCCTCAATGGCAAAAGTGCTATTGCTGTAATCTACAAATATCTTTTTATACAGTTCCAAAGCTTTGTCCTTATCATCAAGAACAGTTTCATACAGGTCGGCTAGTTCGAATAGGGCATTATCGGCTCTTAACTCTTCCGGATATTTGTCGATCACCTGTTGATACATTTGTACTGATAGATCATATTTTTTCAAAGATTTAAAAATCTGAGCTTTTTTGTACCAAATGTCGTCTTCAAGCTTATTACTTGGAAATAAGAAATTGATAGAGTCCATCAGGCTGATAGCTTCGTCATATCTATTTTGATACATCAACAATTCGGCATTTGCATATTTCTGCAAAGGCTCTACCATTGTAGAATCTTCACCGACTGTTTCGGTGATAAAAACAGAGGTCTCTATCGCGTCGTTGGAAATCAATTTGCTCGTAGCAGGCTTTAAAATATCAAAGATTATCTGTGCCCAATTAAAATCTCCCATGTAGTAGTGCAATTTGGCATTTTTGTATCTCGCTTGCTGACCCAATTCACCTTCCTTGAACTTCTTATCGACCTGGGAGAATAGCAATGAAGCTTCCCAAACCTCATCTTTTAACAGATAGAAATCTCCGAGTAGCAATTTAGCTCTTGCTTTGTTGCTGGAATCGACATATCTGTTGTCCAAAAGCTCTTGTAGCGTCGATATTGCTCCGTCAACATCCAAAATTCTCAATGCTTTTAGCTTTGCCAAATCGAGAATCAGATTTGAAGTCCTATTCCTTACGCCTAGTTCTTTGATAAAGCTCTCATACTCTTTTTGAAGCCCCAAGTAGTCTTCTTTTGTTGTTGTAGTATCCTTTTCGAGTATAATACCTTGCAAATCGAGATAATTCGTCAACGAGACGTAATAGTATGGTGATTTTTTGTCTTTTTCGTCAACTATATATTTAAAGGCTTTTGCCGAAATCTTATAGTTTTCAGACTTTCTTGCATCAACAGCGAAGGTATATACCTCTTTGCCTTGTTTGTTATATCTTTTATCTATTGCTACCAGTTGTCGATATGCCTGTTGATACATTCCCAATTGCATATAACACCACACTAACATGTCCAATAAGGATTGATTATCAGGGTCTTTTTGGATATCCTCTAACAGATTATTTTTAACTTTTTCTATTTCTTGGTCAGTTAGTATTTTCTTTAAATTGGATTTCATATAATTGGAGACATTAACACCCTTCATTTGCCTAAAATAGGCGGAAAGGTATTCCAATTTCTTTTCTTCATCTCCTGTGTAGTTGTACAATTGAGCAATTCTGTAATACAATGTTGCCTTGTTTTGCTCCGAAGCTACTTCAAGACTATTTTGATAGACCTTTAGTGCAGAATCGTATTTTGAAAGTTGTATAAATGAACTCCCTACTTTGAGTGAATTGTTAAATTGTCCCTTAGATGTGATAATTGCCTTGTCGTATAGCTTTTCTGCTTTTTTGTTTTCTCCCAATAATTCATGGACACGTCCTTCCAAAAAGTATGTATAAGCGCTTCCGGGTCTTTTTTTGTTATGCTCTTCAATTGCTTTTAGTGCTTCTTTGTACAATTCTGCATTCACCAAACTTTGATAGTAGTAGGAAAAATAATTTTCGGCATATTGCTTTTCAATATATATTTTCTTATACATTTCTGCGGCTTTTTCATATTCACCATTCACGTAGTAATGTCGAGCCAAAGTTTGACTATTTTGACCAAAAGATTGGATTGAATAAGAAAAAACAAACAACAATAAGAAAAAAGCTCTATTTATATTTTTATAACTCATAACTCAAAATTCATAACTCAAATTACCTGATGCGTAATTTGGTTGAAATACAAAAAACCTCAATACCAAACAACAAACGATTATTTATTGTTTTTAATTGTGGCTTGTAATAAGTATACCCAAATACTTATTGAAAGGTTTCTATTGGTTGACAAAACTGAAAATATTGAATTGAAAATAAAAAAATGAGAGAGATGTACACTTTTACACCTCTCTCATTTTTTTATGTATTGTCTCTTACCTTTAAAAAATATATTCCTTTGGGTAAAGCTCCCATGTCTATACGATGTTCTTGTGTCTCTTCCACGATAGAATTATAAACGTTTTGACCTGTCGTCGTGAACACTTGAAAGCTTACTTTTCCTTTCCACTCAGGATTGGAGACTACTATGACATCAGTCGTAGGATTAGGTGATATTGACACTCTATTTTCTCCAGCCCTGAATACATTTACCACATTAGAGTACGTAAAATGCCCGTCTCTGTCTATAATCTCCAGTCCTCACTATCAGAACTTTTTTCTATGCTGATGTAGTTAGTATTGCTTTCATTTGTTGAACGCCACTTCAATAATGTAAAATCATTATGAGCTTCACTATTAAAGTACATCAAGTCCAAAGGTAAAGTCTGTGCTTCTGAATTACGTACGCAGATATTGAGATCACCTTCCGGTTGAACTTCAGGGGTCTCTACCGTAATAAAATATTCTTTTCCGGGCACTAGTCCGGTAATAGTTTTTTCTTGAAAGCTTTCAAAGTACAAAGCGAAAGTCAGTACTCGTTCTGGATTATTACATCCTCCTTCGTATATGTGAACATACGCATACCCATCATAAGGTATCCATCCTATTGCAACCGTAAATAAGTCACTTTCTGCAGTGGTTTTGAACCATATATCATTAAGGTTCCCAGAACCTATTGAAGGTGTTGCTCCAATGTTCGATGCCTTTGTGAATCTACAATTTTCTTGCCCCATAGGAAGTTCTATAGCACCATCACATTCATCATTAGCAGGTTGTGCAAAGCTCCCTGAATGCCCCCCTAATATTATGAGTATGACAACAACGAAGTTTAATAAATTTGTTAATGTAAAAATTTTTGTTTTTTTCATTTTTCTCATTTTTATTTTGATTACGAGTAATAAATTTATCTTTTTTATCTCTTCGCGAACTTCAATACTTTCTCATTTGTATTGTCTCTTACCTTTAAAAAATATATTCCTTTGGGTAAAGATCCCGTGTCTATACGATGTTCTTGTGTCTCTTCCACGATAGAATTATAAACATTTTGACCTGTCGTTGTGAACACTTGCAAGCTTACTTTTCCTTTCCACTCAGGATTGGAGACTACTATGACATCAGTTGTAGGATTAGGTGATATTGACACTCTATCTTCTACTGACCTGAATACATTTACTACATTAGAGTACGTAAAATGCCCGTCTCTGTCTATAATCTTTAAACGATAGTAGCTATTACCTTCATTAACATTATAATCTTTCCATTCATAATCTTTCACTTCTGTTCTAAAACCGTCACAGTTCACGATACCAATCTCTTCCCAGTCCTCACTATCAGAACTTTTTTCTATGCTGATGTAGTTAGTATTGCTTTCATTTGTTGAACGCCACTTCAATAATGTA